>Ga0163147_10000538_pt1 | contig 59634 bp, 51 predicted proteins | sample OliLakLV19MP6G1_FD_148597 | JGI IMG/M metagenome (GOLD analysis project Ga0163147, IMG submission 148597) | Freshwater microbial mat bacterial communities from Lake Vanda, McMurdo Dry Valleys, Antarctica- Oligotrophic Lake LV.19.MP6.G1 | ecosystem: Environmental > Aquatic > Freshwater > Lake >... | reverse complement strand
GCGCATCTGGCGAGACGCTGCCGACATTCAGCGACATCGTATTTGGCATCGAAAACTCGTCTGACGGCGTGGTTGGCACGGGTTTTGTACTGCCGACAGGTACAGTCGCCAGTGCCCGCTTCATTCATCGCAATATGTCCCCCGGTCTGCGCTGGGCGTCGATCTGGTATTACCAGGAGACGGAGGTTCTACGCGAAACCCTCGATTGGGCAGATGGCGAGTCCGGCACCAAGACGATCCGTATCCAAGACCCCGCCGGACTGCTGCCCGGCGCCTATCGACTTGAACTTTACCTCGATATCGGGCAGGGTTTCCGGCTCGCCGCTACATCGGATTTCACGCTCGCCGGGACACCAGTAGGCGATTTTGCCCGTATTTTCGAGGATGCGCATTTCACGACCGCTGCCGATGCTGAACGGGCGCTCACTGCATCGGGGTTAAGCAGCTTTCCCGAAGGCACAGCGTCCATCTATGCGCTTTTCGATTGGAATCAGATTCGCCCTGGCACGCTCTGGACGATGCGTTGGCTCGTGGACGACGAACCGTTCTACGAGCAGACGCTGCCCTGGTCGGCAGCGGAAAATGGCGATGACTATCTCATGACGCTGACCGTGCCGGGTGGCGTTCCCGACGGCACCTATCGATTGGAGCTGTCGATCAACCGGATCATCTTCGCGCAGACTGAGGCGCGCGTCGGTATTGGGCAGCTGCCGATCGATCGTTTTGCACAAGCGAGTGGGGTGCAGTTTCGCGGACAGATTTTCGACACCCAGAGCGGTGCAGGTATCTCCGGCGCGACCGTCATCGTGATCAGCGATCTGTTCAACGTCGAGGAGTTTACCGCACAGTGGGACCAGGAACAGATTTACGCGCTGGCGACCACCGATCGTATTGGACGTTTCATCGTCGAGCGCCTGCTGCAGCCTGGCGCGCAATACAGCTTGTTCGTGATCGCAGAAGGCTATCTGCCGATCAGCGCCGACGGTCTGGAAGTGGCACCTGACAGCCCGTCGCTGGACATCCCCTTCTATCTCACGCGCGGCTGATCTGAAAGCGATACGATGAAGCCCAAAAACGAGAAGCGTCGCCTCGATCAGTTGGTGGTCGAGCGCGGTCTGGCACCGAGCCGCGAGAAAGCCCGCGCTTTCATCATGGCGGGCGAGATCAGTATCGGCGAGGTCACTATCGATAAACCCGGCACGATGGTCGCTGCTGATTCGGTCATCGTCCTCAAAGCGCGCGCACGTTTCGTCAGCCGCGGCGGGGACAAGCTGGCGGGAGCGCTCGATGCCTTTCAGTTTCCAATTCCGGCGCGCATCTGTGCCGATGTCGGCGCCAGCACCGGCGGATTTACCGATTGTCTGCTGCAATATGGAGCCGCGCGCGTGTACGCGATCGATGTCGGCTACGGACAGCTCGCCTACCCGCTGCGCCAGGACAGCCGCGTCATCTTAATCGAGCGCACCAACGCGCGTTATCTGGAGTCGCTGCCTGAATCCGTCGATCTGGTCGTGATCGATACCTCGTTCATTTCGCTCAAACTTATCCTGCCCGCCGTACAAAAATGGCTCACAGCCCGTGCCGACCTGATCGCGCTGATCAAGCCGCAGTTCGAGGCAGGACGCCAGGATGTTGGCAAAGGCGGTGTCGTCAAAGATGTGCTCGTGCATGTGCGGGTGCTGGAAGAAATCCTGAATTTCGCCGCGCTATCCGGATTTCAGGTGCGCGGACTCATTCGATCGCCGCTTAAAGGTCCCGCTGGCAACATCGAGTTTTTGGTCTGGCTGACCTGGGGTGACGACGGCAATACCCTCCCCTACCATGATCTGATCGCTGCCGCCATGATCGAGCCGATTAGCACGCCAGATGAGGAATAGACAAGCGGTAGTCACACCGTGTCTTCCTGACCGCCCGCGCTGTCGCATCACCATACGTCCGCCGCCTCTCGCCATCATGCGCGTCGTTTCACAAGCGGCGCGCATCTGCTATACTCCCGTCGATATGACGAAAGGGAGCCACAAGGCGCGCTCACATCGCGGTCATGTCCGGTCATCGGACGGACAGCAGCGATTCCATTCCTTGCGCCGCAGCCTATGAAACAAGAACACATCCGCAATTTCTGCATTATCGCCCATATCGATCACGGCAAGAGTACGCTGGCAGATCGAATGCTGCAGCACACGCGCACCGTTGCCGATCGGGATATGCACGAGCAGTTGCTCGACAGTATGGACCTGGAACGCGAGCGCGGTGTCACTATCAAGGCGTCGGCGGTGCGGATGCACTACGAGGCGAACGATGGTATCCGCTATGAAATTCATCTGATCGACACCCCTGGACATGTTGACTTCACTTATGAGGTTAGCCGCGCGCTGCAAGCGTGTGAGGGTGCCATTCTGGTCGTGGACGCCAGCCAGGGCATCGAAGCGCAAACACTCGCCAATCTCTACCTGGCGATCGAGCAGGACCTGGAAATCATCCCGGTGATCAACAAGATCGACCTGCCCGCTGCCCGTCCTGACGAGGTGGCGCAAGAGATCGAGAATCTGCTGGGCGTGCCCGCCGAGGACATCCTGCGTATTTCCGCCAAGCAGGGGATCGGCATCCGCGAGGTGCTGGAGGCGGTCGTCGCGCGCGTGCCAGCGCCAAAAGGCAATGCCAACGCGCCGCTGCGTGCGCTGGTCTTCGACTCGCACTACGACTCTTACAAAGGCGTGGTCGCCTATGTGCGCGTGGTCGATGGACAGCTCGATGCGCGTCCGATGTTCAAACTGATGGCGACCGATGCGCGTTTCGAGTCGGTCGAGATCGGTATTTTCAGTCCGGGAATGCGACCGATCGATATTCTGACCGTCGGCGAGGTCGGCTACGTCGCAACTGGGTTCAAATCGGTGCAGGAATGTCGTGTCGGGGATACAGTAACGCTGGCGGTTAATGGCGCGACCGAGATTTTGCCGGGCTATGCCCAGGCGAAACCGATGGTATTCGCGGGTTTCTACCCGATCGACAACGATGATTACGCTGTGCTGCGCGATTCACTGGAAAAACTCCAGCTCAACGACGCGGCGCTGGTGTTCGAGCCGGAAACCTCGCAGGCGCTCAACTTTGGGTTCCGTGTCGGCTTCCTCGGCTTGTTTCACATGGAGATCATCCAGGAACGGCTCGAACGAGAGTACGATCTGGACATTCTGGCGACCGCGCCCAGCGTCGAGTATCAGATCAAGCTGCGTGACGGCACCGAGATCACCATCGACAGCCCGGCGCACCTGCCCGATCCCGGTATCATCGAGGAAGTGCGCGAACCCTGGATGAAGATTCAGCTTTATACGCCGGAAGAGTTCATCGGTGGCTTGATGGACATGGTGATCAAGAAGCGCGGCGAGTATCTGAACATGGAATATCTCGACAAGACGCGCGTCGTCCTCACGTACAACCTGCCTCTTTCGGAGCTGATCGTCGATTTTTACGACCGTCTGAAGAGCATCACCAAAGGCTATGCCAGCCTCGACTACAATTTCGCCTTTTATCGCGCGGGCGATCTCGTCAAGCTGGATATCCTGGTCAACAATGAACCGATCGACGCGCTGGCGATCATCGTCCATAAAGACGACGCTTATCACAAAGGGCAAAAGCTCGTCAGCAAGTTGAAAGAACTGATCCCGCGCCAGATGTTCCCTGTGCCCATCCAGGCTGCGGTTGGCAAGAAAGTCATCTCGCGCGCCGACGTGAAAGCGATGCGTAAAGACGTGCTGGCGAAGTGCTATGGTGGCGACATCAGCCGCAAGAAGAAACTGCTGGAAAAGCAGAAAAAAGGCAAGCGCCGCATGAAGATGATCGGGTCGGTCGAAGTGCCACAAGAGGCGTTCATGGCATTGTTGAGCCTGGACGACGAATCGTAACCTGAAGAACGAAAGTAAATCCAGATAAACCTTCGGGCGGACGCGGACGCATTTTTATGCGTCCCTGCGTCTTTCGATGTCCTTTTGGGTGGACGCATTGTTTTGTACGTCCTTACGTCGTTCGGCTTCCTTCGGACGGACGCATTATTATGCTTCCCTGCGTCTTTCGATCGCGGCGCGGATGACATCGAGGTAATCGTCTCCTCGTGCCGCACGCACAATCTCCGCCTCTATCAGCCTGATGTCCAGTGATTCGTCGCCGTCGTCAATACGCAGCACAGACGGAAGCGCGCCATTTGTCAGGTTGTAGGCTGCTACACCCGCGCTGACGAATGGTGCGCTATCGGTGCCGGGTGTGACCGTCACAGCATCGACAGCGAACGCGCCATCCCCGGCAGCGGCAGCAAAATCACCAGAGGCAAAAGGCGCGTGCAGCACCGTGATCGTCTGCCCATCCCCGCGCACATAGGCGATCGTGCGCTCCAGTGCCACCGCGCCCGCCGCACCGATCGCCAGATACGCCGCCAGATCGAAGACATAGGCACATACCAGATCGCGCGTCGCCGCGATTACCGCCTTGCCGTAAGGCAAAAATGGGTCGTCGAAACGCGCGATTTCGAGCGGCATCTCGACGACGCGCGGCGCCAGCACGATTGCGTTGTGTGTCGCCCGTGCTGACTGCACCCGCTTGATTTTGTCACTGTAAGCGCCTGGAGTCACCGTCTCACTCGATAACCCGACTCGCCGCGTTCGATTAGCAGTCGCCACAAGGTCGCCATCGTCCAGGTCACCGTCCAAACGCGCGCGGGTTCGCTGTTCGATCCGAAACCATAACCACGCGAAACGACCTGTTCGCCCAGACACACCGCCACCGCCGTGCGTTCGCTGCTGTCGGCGGCGTCGGCTTCGTCTCCTGGCGTACTGAGGATTACCAGCGCAGCCGCGCCATCACGATCGCGTAGCGCCAGCGCTGCCGCTTCTGCCAGCGCGCGCAGCGGCGTATCCGACGGCAGCTTCAGCTCGTCCGCCAGATCAGCCGCGCGGTTGTACTGCGCCGTATATTCCAGCACCGGCACCCCTTTCGGCACTGCGCTCAATCGTCCCGCCAGATCGGTCTGGATACCTGCTTCAGCTACGGCGAGGGTCATATGATGCTGACGCAGCGCCGCCGCCAGCGCGTCTTCCAGATGGGCATCATCCATGCCATAGACAAAGCGACCGATGCGCGCCTGGAGCGCAGCCAGCGTCGGCAGCATCAGCAGGTCGGCGGCGGCTTCACTGTCGGCTTTTATCGTCACACGCACATCGATCTGTCCGCTGTGCGCTGCCAGACCGATGGTGGGATTAGCGCCGTTGAGCAGGTCGGCACCGATCATCTCGTCGAGCGCGCTCTCTCCAATGCCCGCTACTTTCAAAATTCGCGCTTTGATGATCTCGGTCGCCAAGCCGAAGTGTTCACGCAAATAAGGGATCACTTTCTCGGTCATCAGATACTTCATCTCGCGCGGCACACCCGGCAGACTGATGATCACCCGATCCTCGATCTCGACGGCGAATGCCGGCGCCGTTCCGACCGCATTGTCGATGACCAGCGCGCCATCGGGAATGTACGCCTGGCGTCGGTTGTTGTCGGTCATCTGCACGCGAAAGCTGCTGAACCGCGCGGCGATACTGTCCAGCAGCTCCTGATGAAACGTCAAACTGCGGTCGGTCGCGGCGGCGACCGCCTGACGGGTCATATCGTCCACCGTCGGGCCCAGTCCCCCACAGGTGATCACCAGATCTGCCCGCCCCAGCGCTATTCGCACCGCCGACTCGATCCGTTTTTCGTTGTCCCCGACCGAGGTCATGAAGTACAGATTGATGCCCATGTCGCGCAGGGCACGCGCCAGATAGACGGAATTGGTGTCGGTCAATTCACCGAGCAGAATTTCGGTGCCGATAGCGACAATCTCAGCGTTGATGTGACGGGTCACGAGTCTGCCTTAGGAGGTAGGGAGGATTAACGATGCTTTTACCCAATCGAACGTCCGGGGAAATTGATCCCACGAAATGTTGCAAATTGAACAAGGTCAATTATAATCAACAGCGGTAAGGTGAGGTTGAAGAAGCGCAACTTGTTTGTGCAGATTTTACAAATGCAATCGATCGAGACTGTAAAAAACGGCTGACCTAATTCTCTTACGGAGGAAACATCGTGGCAAGTGTTAGTTTCAATCATGTCTGGAAACGATACGCGAATAACAGTGTTGCTGTCAAAGATTTGAACATTGATGTTGCCGACAAAGAGTTTCTTGTTTTCGTAGGTCCTTCGGGATGTGGCAAATCGACCAGCCTGCGTATGCTCGCTGGACTCGAAGAGATCAGCGACGGGGAAGTCCAGATCGGCGATCGCGTCGTCAACAACGTCGCCCCGAAAGATCGTGACGTAGCGATGGTGTTCCAGAGCTATGCCCTCTACCCACACATGACCGTGTATGACAACATGGCATTTGGTCTGCGCCTGCGCAAGACGCCGAAGCACATCATCGATCAGCGCGTGCGTGAAGCCGCGAAAAGCCTGGGCATCGAAAATATGCTTGAGCGTCGTCCGCGCCAGCTTTCGGGTGGTCAGCGTCAGCGTGTCGCTGTGGGTCGTGCCATCGTGCGCGAACCTGCCGTCTTCCTGATGGACGAGCCGCTCTCCAATCTCGACGCCAAACTGCGCGTCGAAGCCCGTTCTTTCATCAGCAAGCTGCATCAGCGCCTGGGCACCACCTTCATCTACGTCACGCACGACCAGACCGAAGCCATGACGATGGGGTCGCGTATCTGCGTGTTGAGCGCCGGTGAACTCCAGCAGATTGACACGCCTTACAACCTGTATCACAACCCACGCAATCAGTTCGTCGCCGGTTTCATCGGCAGCCCGTCGATGAATTTCTTCGATGCCACGCTGCGTGGTGGTGATGGTGGCAATATCTCCGTCGAGACCACCGCTTTCAACTTCCTCATCCCGGCTGCCAAGTCGGAGCCATTCCGTACCCACATCGGCAAGCGCGTCACCTTTGGGATGCGTCCTGAGGATATTCACGACGCGGAATTCCGTCCGTCCGGCATTACCCCCGCCGACATCGAGTCCACCGTCGATGTTGTCGAGCAGATGGGTAACGAAATGATCCTTTACATGCAGGACGACAAGGGCAAGAGCTATATCGCCCGCACCGACCCGCGCACTCGCGCTCGCATCGGCGCCCGCATGTCGATGACCTTCAACCTCGACAATATTCACGTCTTCGATGTCGATACTGGATTGTCGCTGGCTTACGAACACAAGGTGCGCGCCGCCGAACGCACCCCGACCCCAGCATAATTTACGCTGCTGGTTCGTCAATGGATTAAACCAAGAGCCGCCCATCGATAGGCGGCTCTTGGTTTTCATGGATGTAGGGACGCATAACGATGAGTCCAATTTAAACCTTCCCCTCCCCTGTCTACCAGATCAAGCGAGAGAAACCCGTGCAGCTCACCCTACATACTGATTCACAGGTGTTCGATCAGCTCTACGATGAGTGGGACGCGCTGGTGCAGCGCAGCACCAACAGGCTGCTGTTTCTCTCCTGGGCATGGCAATCGACCTGGTGGGCGTCGTATCAGGCAGGTGCGTTATGGATTGTCACCTGCCGTACCGATGAGGGCGCGCTCATTGGCATTGCCCCCTGGTTTATCGAGACACGCACGACCGATGACGGCGGCGCCGAGCGCGTGCTGCGCACGATCGGCTGTGTCGATGTCACCGATTATCTCGATCTGATCGTCGATGCGCACTACCACGAATCGATCATCGCAGAATTAGCTGCATTTCTGGCAGCACACCAGGACGCCTATACGCGCATCAACCTGTGTAATCTGCAGGCAGAATCGCCCACACTGGCGCGCCTGTCCCAATCGCTCGGCGCGGTCGGTTACTCGGTCGAGACCGTACAGCAGGAAGTGTGCCCGCATATTGTGCTGCCTGCGTCTTTCGAAGGCTATCTTGAGTCGCTCGACAAGAAACAGCGTCACGAGCTGCGACGCAAAATCCGCCGTATGGACGGGGAGACGGTGCAGCACCTCGTGGTCAGCGATGCCGCCGACCTCGATCCGCACATCGACCGCTTTATCGATCTGATGCGCGCCAGCCACCCCGACAAAGCAGTATTTCTTGAAGACGAGCGCCACGTCGCCTTTTTCCGCGCTATGCTGCCCGCAATCGCACGCTGCGGTTGGCTGCGGTTGAGCTTCCTGCTGGTCGAGGGAGTCGCCTGTGCTGTCTATTGTCATTTCGACTACGATGGACAAATCCTGGTCTACAACTCCGGCTTAGACCCGCAGAAGAATACCCATCTCAGTCCGGGGATCGTCTTGCTCTGCTACGATATTCAGTGGGCGATCGAAAACGGACGCACGATTTTCGATTTTCTGCGTGGCAATGAAAATTACAAATATCGTATGGGCGCGGTCGATCGTGTGATTTTCAAATTACGCGCCAGTTATGAACAGCCCTGAGCCATTGGACGATACGGCGGACAAAACATTGCCTTGTCCGCCGCGTTTCCTACCCGCCGTAGGCGTTGGGAATATCGGTCACTGTAGCGCGCACGTAAGGCTCGTTCTCTTCCAGCGCCAACACCTGTTCTTCGCCAAGCAGCGTCTGCCCTTTGTGATACAGCACATCGTTGAAGCCGTCGAAACGGTAGCGGCGGCTCACCCATCCATAGGAAGGATGCTGAAATACCGCATTGAACTGCACCGCTTCGTCTTCCGCGATGATCTTCTGATCGACAATCCATACTGGCGCGTACTGCTGTAAATGCGGCTGGGCTTTGGCGTCGCGCCGCTGCAACAGAGCCTCATACATGGTCGATCCTACTTTCGCTCGTGTCAACTCGACAATGGGTCACGTACACCCATTGTAACGAGCTTCAGCGCACCCCGGCAAGATCGCGCTCGACCCCACTCGGTGGCAACGCGCTCGACTCGACGTTGTTTTCCGGCAGCGATGGGGTACTTTTCTGCTTCAATGGCAGGATGATCCGAGCCGACCGATCGAACGTGAAGTAGTTCCACACCCAATTGAGCAGCACATTGAGCCGATTACGCATGCCCAGCAGCGAGACCAGATGCAGCGCCAGCCATGCCAGCCATGCGGCAAACCCGGTCAATTGTATACGGTAGTACAACCACGCGACTGCCCGGCTGCGTCCGATCGTCGCCATAATGCCGCGATCCCGGTATACAAACGGCAGTTCCGCTTGCATCATGCGCTTGCGCAGCAGATTACGCGCCGCCAGCTCGCCTTGCTGCTTGGCGACCGGAATTTGCGCGGCATAGGGCACGCCCTTGTCGTTGAGCAGGTAAACAATATCGCCCACTGCGTACACGTTTTCGACGTTCTTCACTGCCATTGTCGGCTCGACCATCAGTCGTCCGGCTTTGCCAACCTCGGTAGCGATCAATTCGGCAGCGGGTGCCGCCTGCACCCCCGCCGACCACACCAGTGTATGCGTCGGGATCACCCGTCCACTTTTCAGGATGATGTGATCATCGAATGCCTTTTCCACCGCATCGCCCAGGATGACCTCGACACCGAGCGACTCGAGCTGACGCTTCGCCGCCGCTTGCAGTCGTTCCGGGTATGCCACCAGCAGACGATCGACTGCCTCCACCAGGATCACGCGCGGAGTTAACCCGGTGTATTCCTTTTTCAGCACGAACGAATACAATTCCTGCATCGCGCCTGCTGTCTCCAGCCCGGTCGGTCCACCGCCGACGACCACGATGGTGGTATAGGCATAACGTGCCGCATCGTCGGCAGACCATGCCGCGCGCTCGAATATCGACAGGATATGACTGCGCAGCCGCAGCGCGTCCTCCAACGATTTCAGCTCGAATGCAAATTTACCGATTGCGCTGTTGCCGAAGTAATTCGTGACGCTGCCCGCCGCTATGATCAGCCTGTCGTAGGATTCGATGCGTTCTTCCCCTGACGCCTGCACGGTCACTCGCTGTGCCGTCGTATCGATCGCCGTCACCGAACCCAGCAGAAAATCCACATTCGACTGGCGCCGAAAGATGCCACGTATTGGATAGGCGATCGCGTCGGCGTCGAGTCCACACGTCGCTACCTGATACAACAAGGGTGTGAAGGTGTGATAATTGTTTTTATCGATCAGCAGCACATCGATATCCGCCTGTCTTTCCAATGTCTGTGCCGCGTATAGTCCGCCGAAGCCCGCGCCGATGATCACCACTTTCAACCGTTCGTGCGCCATTGTCACTGCCTTTTTTGTGTGCTGCGATTACAATATCGCATTGTCAAGCGTAAATAATCACCCATTGAGGCGATTTCCGAATAGTTTATCGTTTTCGGTCATGCGCTGGCATCAATCGCTATCTACACCCTCATTATACAGCCTATTCTGTGATTTGTGAAACTATTCACAATAGACTAAGGAACATTCATGCCCCGCGCGCTCATCAGCGTTTACGACAAGACAGGCATTATCGCGTTTGCCGAGGCGCTTCAGCGTTTCGGATATGACATCATCGCCAGCGGTGGCACCGAGCGCACGCTGCGCGAGGCGGGGATCGCGGTGCAGTCGGTCGAGTCGGTGACCGGCGTTCCCGCTATGCTCGGCGGGCGTGTCAAGACGCTCCATCCCGCCATCCACGCGGGCATTCTGGCTCAGGATGGTGAAGGCGATCTGTCAGAGCTGCGTCATCATGGCTTTGCGCCGATCAACCTGGTCGTGTGCAACCTGTACCCGTTTCAACAGACGGTCGCTGATCCCGCCGTCGCGCTGCAGGACGCGATCGAGCAGATCGACATCGGCGGAGTCACCCTGCTGCGCGCCGCCGCCAAGAACTTCATGCACGTCATCGTACTGTCCGATCCTCGTGATTATCCCCGCCTGATCGCGGCGCACGATCGCGGCATTTCGGTCGATCTGGCGCTGCGACGCGAATTCGCCATCAAAGCTTTTGCACACACGCGCGATTACGATACCGCCATTCATGCCTACCTCTCGCGTGACCTCGAGTCTGCCAGCGTCAGCCATGAACTGCCCGAACACCTCAGCGTCGGCGCGACCCGCACCGAAATCCTGCGCTACGGCGAAAACCCGCATCAGGCTGCTGCGCATTACACCCGTCAGCCAGGGGCGGGACCTTTAGGCGGGACAGTATTGGGGGGCAAGCAGCTCTCCTACAACAACATTCTCGACCTCGACTCGGCATGGAGTGCGGTCAGCGCTTTCGATGACCCCACCGTCGTCATTGTCAAGCATCTCAATCCCTGTGGGATCGCCACCGCCACGACGCTGCATGAGGCTTTTCCAGAGGCGTTGGCATCCGATCCGGTATCGGCATTCGGCGGCGTGATCGCCGTCAACCGCATCGTCGATGAAGCGTTCGATGATGCGCTGGGTTCGCTGTTTATCGAGGCGATCGCCGCCCCTGGGTTCACGCCTGGCGTACAGGCACGGTTGGCGGAAAAACGCAAAAACTGCCGACTGCTTCAGGTGCCAGGACGAGTCGATGGCACGCAGCTCGAAATTCGTTCTGTGCATCACGGTCTGCTGGCTCAGGAAGTCGATATGGGCGATCCCGAAGGCACCAGCTATCGCGTCGTCACCCAGCGTCAGCCCAGCGACGATGAACTCGCCACGCTGCGCTATGCCTGGAAAGTGGTGCATTATGTCAAGTCGAATGCGATCGTGCTGGCGGTCGGCAGCGCCACCGTCGGCATAGGCGGCGGACTGCCGAGCCGAATCGACTCGGTGAACATCGCGGTACAAAAAGCGGGCACCCGTGCGGTTAGATCAGTGCTGGCATCGGATGCTTTCTTTCCGTTCCCCGATGGGGTCGAAGCTGCCGCTGCTGCCGGCATCACCGCCGTCATCCAGCCGGGCGGCTCGATCCGCGATCCGCAGGTGATCGAGGCAGCCGACAAAGCCGGGATCGCCATGATCTTTACAGGTGTGCGCCATTTCCGGCATTGATCGTACATGGGGACGCGGCACACAGGTGTGTTCGTCCCCAATTCCCCCTTTTCACAAATGACGGCTCACGTTATACTTTTGCCGATAGCGCCATCGTAGCTCAATGGCAGAGCATTCGCTTCGTAAGCGAGAGGTTATGGGTTCAACTCCCTTCGATGGCTTCACTGCCCGCATCGGTCGTCCGACCTCTGCGGGCATTTTATTGTTTTGCCCGATTGTTCCCGGATGTCGATGAGAGGACACGATGACTCACCCGCCCCGCCCCATCACCATCGCCGTCGCTGGCGGAACAGGCTCCGGCAAGACGACGATCTCGACCTCGATCCTGGAGCGCGTCGGCAGCCAGAACATCGCCTACATCCCTCATGATGCGTATTACCGTGATCGCGCCAACATCCCGATGATGGATCGGGATATTGTCAATTTCGATCATCCTGATGCCCTCGAAACGTCACTGATGCGTCAGCACATTATCGACCTGCAGAATGGGCTCTCGGTCGAAATTCCGGTGTACGACTTTACGCACGATCGACGCACACAGCACACCGTCTTTGTCGCCTCGCAGCCGATTATCCTGGTCGAGGGTATTCTCATTCTGGCAGAAGAGTCGGTGCGTTCGTTGTTCGACGTTAAAATTTTTGTCGATACCGACGCCGATCTGCGTTTCATCCGCCGTCTCAAGCGCGATCTGGTCGAGCGTGGACGCACCGCCGAGTCGGTCATCGATCAATATCTGCTGACCGTGCGTCCGATGCACCTCGAATTTGTCGAGCCGAGCAAGCGCTACGCCGATGTCATCATCCCGGAGGGCGGGTTCAATACCGTCGCTATCGATATGGTCTCCGACCGCATCCGCAGCATGGTGCGGGCGCATACCAGGCAAATCGGAACGGGCGATCTGTCGCCACGACCGCGCGTGTGACCACGAGGTATTCTGATGCCCGCCCGCAACAACACCAGCCCGTTTTACGATCAGATCGCGCGCTTTTACCCGCTCTTCTTTCGGGATTGGGCGGTACAGATGGAACGCGAGGGCTTAGGCTTGCGCTCCATCTTTCGCAATCAGGGTGTGGAGCGTGTCCTTGACGCTTCATGCCGTGCCGGAGCGCAGACAATCCCGCTGGCACAGCTTGGTTTCGAGGTGACAGCGGCGGACTCCAGCGCCGGGATGCTCGCCAAAGCTGCTGAAACAGCGATGCAATACAAGGTGCGCGACCGGATCAAATTCGTCAAATCCGATCTGATCGACCTGCCCCAGTTCGTCACGGCGCCGTTTGACGCCGTAATCAGCAAGAGCAGTGCGTTTCCACATCTGACCGAAGACGACGAGATCGAGGTCGCGCTGCGCAATTTCTTTCGGCTGCTGCGTCCAGGTGGCATGGCGATCATCGGGATGCGCGATTTTGCGCCGTTCATGGAAGACCGCCCGCGTTTTCTGCCCGGTCTGGCACGTCGGCTTGAGGACGGCAGCGACTTTATCACCTTCGACATCTGGGAATGGCGCGACGGGCCTCCTGTGCTGGCACGTCAGAATTTATTCATCGTGCAGGGCAAAGGACGGCGCTACGACACCACCCGCCGCCGCGTCGTCTTTCGTCCGCTCTCGACGGATGAAGTCAAAGTCGTCTTGCTGGAAATTGGCTTTACCGCCATCGAAGATCATTTCGATCGGGGGGAGCGGCTGCTGGTCGCACGCCGTCCCGGTTGACGCTGACAGCGCCATCGCTTTAAAGTATGCGTTCCAGAAGGAGATAAATTCATGACTCAGGCACTCCCAAAAAACTTCGACTTCAAAGAGGCGGAAGATCGCCTGTACCGCTGGTGGGAGAGTCACGGCTATTTCAAACCGGAAGCCGCTCCCGCCGACGCCGAACCATTCGTGATCAGTATGCCGCCGCCCAACGTCACCGGAGCGCTGCACACCGGGCACGCGCTTTTCGTCAGTCTGGAAGATGCGATGATCCGTTATCAGCGCATGAATGGCAAAGCGGCACTGTGGGTGCCTGGCACCGACCATGCCAGCATCGCCACCCAGCTCCAGGTCGAAAAGCTGCTCGCATCCGAGGGCACCAGCCGTGAGCAGGTGGGGCGCGATGAATTCCTGCGCCGTGCGTGGACATGGAAGCACACTTACGGCGGCAGGATCATCGACCAGCTGCGTCGGCTCGGCGCGAGCTGTGACTGGGATCGGGAACGCTTCACGATGGATGATGGACTGTCGGACGCGGTGCTGGAGGCGTTCGTGCGGTTGTACGACCAGGGCTTAATCTACCGCGGACCGCGCCTGGTCAACTGGAGTCCAGGTCTCAAGACCGCTGTGTCCGACCTGGAGGTGGAGCGTGAAGAAGAGATCGGCAAGCTCTATTTCTTCCGTTATCCGATCGAGGGCGGCGGCTTCATCCCGGTGGCGACCACACGTCCGGAGACCATCCTGGGCGATACCGCCGTCGCCGTCCATCCCGACGACGAGCGCTATCAGCAGTACATCGGCAAAAACGCGCTGGTGCCGATGATTGACCGCCCGATCCCAGTGATTGCGGACAGCTACGTCACGCGCGAATTTGGTACAGGCGCGCTCAAAGTCACGCCTGGTCACGACTTCAACGATTATGAGCTGGCACAGCGCCACAATCTGCCTGTTCTGAGTGTGATGAACCGCGATGCCACCCTCAACGCGCTGGCTGGACAGTATGCCGGGCTGGATCGTTTTGTGTGTCGGGAGCGCATCTGGGCTGACATGACCGCCGCCGGGCTGACGATCGAGGTCCGAGACCATACGATGGTCGTGCCGCGCGCCGAACGCGGCGGCGAGGTGATCGAGCCGATGATCAGCGAGCAGTGGTTCATCCGCATCGCGCCGCTGGCGGAAAAAGCGGCACAGGCGGTGCGCGACGGACACATCAGGATCGTGCCTGAGCGCTTCGAGAAGGTGTACTTCCATTGGCTCGACAATATCGAGGACTGGTGCATCAGCCGCCAACTGTGGTGGGGACATCGTATTCCGGTATGGTATGGCTCGGATGGCTCGCGGGTGGTCTCCAAGACCACGCCAGCAGCCAAGGATGGTGTGACCTATACGCCGGACGACGATGTACTGGACACCTGGTTCAGCGCCGGCTTATGGCCCTTCAGCACGCTGGGTTGGGACAAACAGACGCCCGATCTCGCGCGCTTTTACCCCACCGACGTGCTGGAAACGGGCTACGATATTCTGTTTTTCTGGGTGCTGCGTATGGTCATGTTCGGATTGTGGTTCACCGATGAAGCGCCGTTCCACACCGTGTATCTGCACGGCTTGGTGCGTGACAAATCTGGACGCAAGATGAGCAAGACGCTTGGAAACGTCATCGACCCGCTGGAATACATGAATCAGTATGGCACCGATCCTCTGCGTTTCACACTGCTGACCAGCGGCACCCCCGGCAACGACATCAATCTCGATACCGAGCGTATCGAGCGCAACTGGCGTTTCGTCAATAAAATCTGGCAGATGAGCAGTTTCGTCCTCGGCGGGCTGCCTGACGACCTCGAAGCGGGTGCGCCTGCACCGTCTGCGCTCGACCTGCCGTCGCGCTGGATTATGAGCCGTCTCCATCATCTGAGCGCCGATGTAACGCGGCTGATCGACGCCTATCAGTTTGGGGAAGCGGGACGCCAGATCGACGAATTTTTGTGGGGTGAATTTGCCGACTGGTACATCGAGATCAGTAAGTACCCGCTTTACAACGGCAGCGACGCTGAAAAACGTGCCGCGCAGCGCGTGCTGCTGACCGTGCTGGACACCGCGCTGCGGCTGCTGCACCCCTACATGCCATTCGTCACCGAAGACCTGTGGCGCTATCTGCCCCACGCGCCCGGTGAGAGCGAGGCACTGATCCTGGCACGTTGGGCGCAGTCCGATCCCGCCTATTTCGATGACGCCGCTGAAGCAGAGATGACCCTGCTGATCGATTTAGTGCGTGGGATTCGTATTGTGCGCACACAATACGAGGTCGAGCCAGGGCGCAAAATTACCGCGCTCATTCAGCCAGGAACGCATCGCGCCGCCCTGGAGTCGTGCGGCTACATCTTTTCGCGTTTGTGCAATGTCGCTGACTATAGACTGATGACCGACGGAGAAGCTGCCCCGGAAAACAGCGCCGCTGTCGCGGCTGGCGATATGACCGTATTTCTGCCGCTGGCAACCTTCATCGATGCCACCGCCGAGTGCGAGCGTCTGACGCGCGAAGTAGAAAAGCTCGATGAGCAGATCGCACGCACGCAAAATATGCTCGGCAACGAGCAGTTCATCGCACGCGCCCGCCCCGATGTCGTCGAGAAAGAACGCGCCAGACTGGAGTCTCTGAGCGCGACCGCCGCGCAGATCCGCGATCGCATGACGGGTGTATGCGGCTGATCGGTTGCATTCGACACGAGACAGGGCGCAATCAGTTGCGCCCTGTCTCGTGTCAGCGCTTCTGGCTTTTCACAAAAATAGCGCGTCCTGCTTCTTGCGCTGCCTTGCGCACGTTCTCGTCCAGGTCATTGCGAAAGAGTGCCTCCAACGTCGGCAGTGCCTCCATATCGCCCAATGCGACCAGCTCTTCGATCGAACGCAGTCGCACCTCAGCATTCTTGTCGATCAGTCGTCCTAAGTGATACGCCAGCAATTTCTTTTCGGTACTCACAGCCTATTCCTCTGAGCCGCTTATGCTCGGTGCGCGATGCGCCATGATCACATTAGGATTGATTATAATCGAAAAGCGCCGTGTGCTTCATGGCTATCGCTGCACAGCACGCGCCCTCGAACCGCAATCGCGCACAGGCTATAATGGGTTTATATGGCTGCCTACAAGATATGCCCAATCTGCGGCACGCGCGCCCACCGCGCCGCCGCCGTGTGTCAGACGTGCGGGGCATCGCTGACCGATGTTACCTCGGCACTACCGCGCACGCCCGACAGCGATCCTGTCCATCCCGCACAATACGGGGATGACGACCTGCTCGAACGCCGAGCCGAGGGCAGCGGCAGGCGCCTGTTTTCGCTGTTGATCGGCACACTGCTACTGATAGTGGCGGTTGGCACGTCGGTTGGGCTGGTGCTGTGGAATGGCGCACGCGCGGATGTGCTGACATCGCTCACCCCTATCATCCCTTCCGTCACCATTGCGGTCGTGTTGGAAACAAACACCCCTCCCCCAACGCCGCGCATCGCTACCATTACCCCCATGCCGCCCACCGCGACCGCGACTGCCTCACCATCTCCCTGTACACGGGTCGTACAGCCTGGGGACAATCTCATCTCGATCATCTTCAACTGCGGCTATCGGGAACTGGAGGTACTGCCGCTGGTGCTGGAGCTCAATCAGCTCGACTCGCCCGAAGTGATCCAGCAAGGACAGACGATCATCGTCCCGCTGCCCACGCCGATACCGGACGCAGACACCGCTGCACAGACAGTTGGCGCGATCACGGTCGGTACACCTGACCCAGCAGCACTCGAATTGGCTGCTGCGCCTAAAATCGAGAATACATCACTGCCGCTGATCGTCCCGACCGAGACATTGCTTCCCGGCATTGGCATCCACGTCGTGCAGCCTGATGAGAGCATGGTCTCGATTGCCTATCAATATCGTACCAATGCTGAAACGCTGTCGCAGTTGAACCCGGAGATCCCATTTTCTCAGTGCGATTTTAGCCTCGACGGGGGCGGACCGCGCTGTACCGTCCTGATCGGCATTGGACAGCAAATGCGTGTCCCCGCGCCGACGCCGACCGCTAGCTTATCGCCGACGCTGACCGGCAGTGAAACCGCGACTCCTCAGCCAACACCGACTTACAACGCGCCCAATCTGATCGCGCCCGACAATCGCATCTTTTTCCTGCGCGACCAGTTGATCACGCTGCGCTGGGTGGGTACAGGCAGCCTCTCCAACAATGAAACCTACCTCATCATTGTGGAAAATATGACATCTGGCGAGACCTTCCGGTCACAGACGCGCGATCTGGCGTTTGTCATCCCAGAAATATGGCAGGGCACCGCCGCCGAACCCGCCGATTATCGTTGGGCGGTCGGCGTCATCGACGCATCGCAACCCGACTCGCCGCGTTATCTGACTTCGCCGCGCCTGTTCACCTGGCAGGGACGTGCTGAAACGAGTGAAAATTCATGATCCCAGTCAAATCATCCTTCGCGCCCTTGCGTCTTAGTGCCTTCCCTTTCCTCATCGCTTTGGCTTTGCTTTTTGCGGGCTGTGAATTAGCGCCCGTGCCACAGGCGAGTCCGACTCCGGCGATCATAGTGCCGTCTGCTACCGCCATAGCCCTGACGTTCACCCCCTCTCCAGTTGTCACGGCAGTGGATACGCCCGTACCGCAGATCGCCACACAGCCGCCAACCGATATCCCGCCCCCGACGGAGACATTCACGCCCAGTCCGACCTATAACCCCTATGCCACATGGGTCATTCAGCAGAATGACACCATGCTCTACATCATCCAGCAGCCGCCGTTCAACTATCGCAGTGACCTGGTGATCGCAGAGATTTTGCGCATCAATCCTAACCTGGTGAGCGCCAACCAGCTTCCACCACCGGGATCGAGCATTCTCATTCCCCTGCCCACCTTTACCGCTACGCCTGAAGGCTTTGAGCTAACGTCGGTGGGTCAGCCCAACGCTGCGCAAAGTGTCGCGGGGATTGGCGCGGTGATGCAGGTCGAGATTCTGGAAGGCATCACCATTCTGGGGATCGCTGGACAGTTCAATACCAACCTGCCGATCCTGGCGACGCTCAACCCGCAGTTGTTCTTCATCAGCTGCGACTTTGACAATTCGTCTGGCGGACCGGACTGCAATGTTCCCCTGCGTGTCGGTGATTCGGTCAATGTGCCCGCACCGACGCCGACTCTGACTCTCTCACCGACCTTTTCGGGCTTGGAGACGACTACACCCACTCCTACATTTACCGCTCCGATGCTGGTCTTTCCCCCGTCCGACGCCACCGCGCCCGGTCGCACTTTCCCGATCCAGTGGGTGAGCGCGGGTGTTCTGGAGCGCGATCAGGTCTATCTGATCGAGATCAACGACGAGACGGCTGGGACGCAGCATATCGATATCACGCGCGGCACCACCTACACACCGCCAGACTCGCTGGTGCCGTCCGATGGACAGGTGCATACGATCCGCTGGCGTGTCTCGGTCGCCGCGCCCAACGAACAGGGCGCTTATCGTTTTGTCGGTGCCCAGGAGAATTACCGCACATTTTACTGGCAGAGCCGCTGACCCTAAGGTCTAAGGTGATGGTTTTTTGCGCTTGACGCATCATTGGATGCGTCCGAATTCCTTTTCCAACTGCGCGCTGCTCATGTGGATCATCGTCGGGCGCCCATGAGGACAGGTCAGCGGTGCGGCACAGCGCTCCAACTGCTGGATCAAGCCCTGCATCTGATCGTAGGACAGCACTTGTCCTGCTTTGACAGCGGCGGTCTTGCACACGCGCAGGATAATCTTCTCCTCGATCGATGCGGCACCGGGGGCATTGCCCTGTGCCAGGTCATCGACGATCCCAGCGATCGCCGTCACCGGATCGGCGTTTGCCAGCATTGCAGGCACGCTGCGCACGATGAAGGTATTGGGACCAAACGACTCCAGATTGAAGCCGATCTCGGTCAACAATGGCAGCTTTTCCTCGATCAGCCGCGCTTCATCGGGCGCGACCTGTACCGTCTGTGCCTCCAGCGCGTATTGTGCGATTGTCCCTTGCTGCGCATATTCCGCCATGAATTGCTCGAACAAAATACGTTCGTGGGCGGCATGTTGGTCGATCAGATACATGCCCGCTGGTGCCTCCGCGACGATATAGCTGGACGCTATCTGACCGACGACGCGCAGCATTGGCAGCGTGCGCGGACGGCTCGGCAGCCCCAACCCTTCCGGGAGTGCGCCTGGCTCGTCCACGTCGCGGGTGGTCATCGAGCGGTGGCGGGCGAATTGCCCCGGCGTCTCCATCGCCAGATCGAGCGCGCTCTGTTCGCCGTACACGATCTCGCCATGCGGTGTCTCATCACCGCGATCGAACCGCCGTCCGCGCAATCCGGGCACAGCGCCCTGTTCGATCACCGACCGCCGGACAGCACGCTGTACCGCTGAAAACACTGCGTCGGCATCGCGGAAGCGCACCTCGGCTTTGGTCGGATGCACATTGACATCGACCTCGCTCGGCGGAACCTCGATCATCAGCACCGCCACTGGATAGCGTCCGGTCATCAGCAGCGTGTGATAAGCCTGCACCACCGCATAGGTGAGACCGGTGTCCTGTATCCAGCGTCCATTGACGAACAGCGTGATCCGCGAGCGGTCGGCTCGGTTCAGACGCGGCGCCGCCGTGAACCCAGTCACCCGGATATTGCCAACTGTATCCTCGACTTCGAGCATGTCGCGCGTTTGCTCGATACCGAGCGCGCTCACGACCACATCGATCAGACTGCCGCTGCCATTGCTGCGAAAGACCTCGTAACTGTCCTGCTCCAGGGTGAAGCGAATATGCGGATACGCCATCGCATAGCGCGTGATGATCCCGGCGATATGCCGTTTTTCAGTCGTCTCTTTTTTCATGAATTTCAGACGTGCCGGCGTGTTGAAAAACAGATTCTCCACAGTCAGCACCGTGCCGCGCGGCGCGCCCACCAGCCGCCGCGACTCCAGTGTTCCGCCGATCACGCGCAGACTCGTCCCAGCGTCGGCATCCTCGCTGCGGGTGGTCAGCGTCATCTGGCTCACCGACGCCACACTTGCCAGCGCCTCACCGCGAAAGCCGAGTGTGCGGATATTGAACAGATCATCGGCGCCTTGCAGCTTGCTGGTGGCATGACGAGCGAATGCCAGCTCGACCTCCGCCGCTGGAATGCCGCTGCCATCATCGCTGATCTGGATACGCCCTCGCCCGTCCCCGCGCAGCGCCACATGAATGGTGCGCGCCCCGGCATCGACCGCATTTTCGACCAGTTCTTTCACCACCGACGCTGGACGCTCCACCACCTCGCCCGCGGCGATTTTAGCGACCACATCTTCACTCAACAGGCGGATCGGCATCAGTTGGTGTCACTCAAGCCACTGCCAAAGATCAGATTCGCACCTTGCAGCGGAATGTAGAACGCGAAGGTGCTGCCCACGCCGATTGTGCTTTCCACCCAGGCATCACCACCGTGTCGCTGTGCCACGCTGCGCACGATGAACAAGCCTAAGCCAGTTCCTTTGACGCGCCGATATTCTTCACGATTGATCCGCGAATGCCGCTGAAACAACTTTTTTTGATCCTCAGGCGCAATGCCTAGTCCGTTATCGCTCACCCGTAATTCCAGTCGCTCGTGCCCGCGCCGCACACTGACGATGATCGTGCCACCGTTGGGGGTGTATTTGATAGCATTATCGACCAGATTGGTGAGCGCACGCTCGATCATATTGATATCGGCGTTGATGATCGGCACATCCGGCGCGACATCGACCGACAGCTTCAGGTCTTGTTTTTCGGCGGGCACGACACAGCCGCCCACCACGCGCGCGACGATCTCGGTTACGTCGCATTGTTCGCGCTGCATCACATAGAATCCGGTTTCGATGTCGAAACGTCCGGCATCCTGAATATTGTCTACCAGGCTGGTGAGCTGATGGATACCAGACATCACTTTATCCGTGTATTCTTTCTGTTTCGACGTCAGCGCGCTGTCCATGCCCAACATGCCGGTGTACCCTTTGATGGTGGTCAGCGGCGATCGCAGATCGTGCGAGACAATATGCACGAACTCGTTTTGGTTTTGGTTCAGCCGCTTGATCGCGGTCACATCGCGTAGCACCACGACATAGCGACTCGCTTGTTCCGCCTCATCCGTGAACATGGTCAGGCGTGGCAGATAGTAACCTTCCTCGCCATGATGCCATTCTTTGGGCACGGCATGGTCGCGCAGCGCGCGCGCCAATGCGCTATCACCAAGCACATCTTCAAGTGGTGCCTGGTCGGTTTCGATCGCGAACAAGGCGCGCGCGGCGTTGTTCGCCTGGAGCAGTGTCCATGTCGAGTCGAATATCAAAAGTGGATCGCCCACACTGGCGAGAACTGCCTCGAAGAGACGCATCAACTGCCCCAAATCGGTTTCGACCTGCATTGAAACCCACCTTCTACGCCCGGCTGCGGTGAACGATATACGGCTCATTATAAACCGCTCGTGCGATCAAGCAAACAAGTACGACACGCTTGTGCTTTGCTTGCGCCTGGAATCCGTTCATGCTAGACTGGTGGAATAAATTCCCCTTCAAGGACGGTTCACGAATACTATCATGCCTGAACGTATCTTGGTTGTCGATGATGACGTGGACAGTCTGAAGCTCATTGGTCTGATGCTTCAGCGCAATGGCTATGAGGTAGTCGCCGCGAATTCGGGCGTACAAGCGCTGGGTCGTGCGACCAGCGAGACCCCCGACCTGATCATCCTCGACGTGATGATGCCGGATATGGATGGCTACGAGGTGTGTCGGCGGCTGCGTGCGGACACCCGCACTCGCGCCATCCCGATCATCATGTTCACCGCCAAGACGATGATCGACGATAAGGTCGCTGGTTTTGAGGCGGGCGCCGACGATTATCTGACCAAACCGACCCACCCGGCGGAACTGGCACAGCGTGTGCGCTCGATCCTGTCGCGCAACGCCGCACAGCGTCCCGCAGCCGCCGTGCGCGGCAAGCTGTTCGGAATCATCGGTGCCAAAGGCGGTGTCGGCGCGACCACGCTTACGCTCAATCTGGCGGCTGCACGTCTGCTGCACGGTGAAAATCCGGTCGTTGCCGACTTTCGTCTGGGCAGCGGCACAATGGGTCTCAGTTTAGGATTGAACCGCGCGCAGGGCATGGCGAACGTCCTGAGCAAGCCGATCGATCAGATTACCCCGCGCCTGATCGAGTCGGAATTGGTGGCGCACAACTCCGGTCTGCGCGGACTGTTGTCCACCGTGCGCATCGCCGAGTCCGCTATCGAATGGAGTCGTGACGCGGGACTCGCCGTCCTGAAAGGTCTTCGCTCGGTCAGCCGGATCAGCTACGTCGATCTGGGTGCTGGACTCAACCCGATCAACTATGCGTTGCAGCGCGAATGCGATCAGGTAGTCATCGTCATCGATCCGGTCTACATCACGCTGATGACTGCCCGCGAGATCGTCCAGGAATTGGGTGCTTCCCTCGGTGAACAACAGCGGCTTCATGCTGTCGTGATCAATCGCGCGGCTGGATCGGCGCCACCCGTCTGGCGCGATGTCGAGACAGCCCTCGGCGTCGAGATTCGCTCGGTCATCTCGCTGGCGTCCGACCTGTTCACACAGGCACTGCAAGCCAATGTGCCCGCCGTCATGTTCCAGCCCACAGCTATCGCCTCCAGCCAGATCGCCAAGCTGTCCGACGACCTCGCGCTGCGTGTGCCTGCGACCGGCGCACTGGGCTGACCGACCGCCGATGACTCAACGAGACAACAGCGCCGACGCCTCCAGACTACTCGCCCGCTATGAGCGGATTTTCGAGATCACGCGCCAGCTCAATTCCACGCTCGATCAGCAATCGTTGCTGCGTCAGATCGTCCGTGCCGCCTCTGAATTGACTCATTCCGAAGATGCGTCCCTGCTGCTGGTCGAGCCAGCCAGCGGGGAGCTGTATTTCGAGATGGCGCTCAATATCTCCGATCAGGCGATGGAACGCATCAGTGTACCCCTCGACGGCAGTATCGCCGGATGGGTGGTACGTCACGGCGAGGCGCGGGTCATTCAGGATGTATCACGCGAGCCGCATTTTTTCAAGTCGGTCGATGACCAGCTGCAATTCCAGACACGCAATCTACTCGCCGTGCCGCTCAAAGTTCACGGCACCACGATCGGCGCATTGGAAGCACTCAACAAAGGCGACGGCGCCCGTTTTGACGACGCCGACATCAAAATTATGAGCATCCTCGCTGGACATGCCGCCATTGCCATCGAGAACACCCGCCTCTTTCAACAGAGCGACTTCATGGCGGAGATGGTACACGAGCTGCGTACCCCCCTGGCTGCGCTGCGTACCACCACGATGCTCTTGCGCAGCCCTCAGGTAGGTGAATCGCATCGCGGCGAGCTGATCGATACCCTCCAGCAGGAAACAGAGCGGCTGATTCGTCTGACCAACGAGTTTCTTGACCTCTCTCGTCTGGAAAGTGGACGGGTGCGTCTGGAAATGGCGCGCTGCCCGCTCATCCCGCTGGTAGAGGAATGTATCGGTATCGTCACACCACAAGCGTCAGAACGCGGGATCGTGGTCACACACAGCGTGGAAGCGCTGACGGTCGAGGTCGATCGCGGCAAGGTGCTGCAGGTGCTGCTCAACCTGCTCACCAACGCTATCAAATACAATCGCCCACAAGGCGGCATCCACATCGCGGCATATCTCAGCACCCGTCACGATGATGCATTTGTCGAGATCGCGGTGACCGACTCGGGTGCCGGGATTGCGCGCGCCGACCAGAAGATGCTGTTTCAGAAGTTTTATCGTGTCCCAGACACCGCTGGTACAGCGCAAGGCACCGGCTTGGGTTTGACCATTGCTAAGCGCATCGTCGAGTCGCACGGCGGATTGATCTGGCTCGAAAGCGAACTCGGCGTCGGCTCGACCTTCTATTTCACGCTGCCTACACGCGACGACCCCCACCCCGCCGAGACCGCTTAACTCGCCATCTCCAGCAGCACCTTCAGCGTTCCCGGTTGTCCTGCCTGAGCGATTGCTTCCAGAGCGCGTTCCAGTGGATAGCGCGCCTCGATCAGCGACTCGACATCGACCAATCGGTGTTCCAGCAGCCGCAGCGCCTCCGGGAATGACCCACAGCGGCTGCCAATGACACGTATTTCATCGACGACCACGCGCGTCAGATTCGCGGACGGCATCTGTGTGTAGGTGCTCTTCAGCACGATTGTCCCGCGTGGAGTCACCAGGTCGAGTGCGGACGCGAAGCCGTCGGCGTTTCCTGTGCAGTCGATCACCACATCGGCGCGATTGTGCGGCAGCGCATCCAACGATGTGCTGTGAATACCCCATTTTTCCAGCAGCGTTGCCGGGGCAGCACGGCGCGTCACCACCGATAAATCGCATCCCGTCAGCTTGAGCACCTGAGCCACCAGCAGACCGAGCCTGCCTGCCCCGATCACGATCACTCGTTCGCGGGTGCCGATGTCAACCACTGCGGGCACCGCGACTGCCGCTGCCAGCGGTTCGACGAATACCGCCTGATCGTCGCTCACGCTGTCGGGCACGATATGCAGGTTGCGCGCCGTCAGTGTCAGATACTCGGCAAAGGCACCATCGTGACGATCGATACCGACGGTTGTTCGCGCACGGCATTGAGTGGGGAGTCCGCGCTGGCACAGATCGCAGATGCCATCCGCGACGTTGATCTCCCCTACTACCCGCTGACCGACCCATTCCGGCGCGCCCGACTCCACATGCCCGACGAATTCGTGTCCCGGCGTGCCGCGAAACCCCATGTATCCGGCAAAGATTTCCAGATCGGTATTACATATCCCTGCTTTGTGAATGCGAATCAATGCCTGATCACCGCTTGGACGTGCTACAGGCGCGGTTCGCAGGCTGACTCGCGCCCCATCGTAGACGATCGCGTGCATGGCAGTTCTGTTATCCTTCCTGCACGGCGGGCACCAGGACGCGCGGCTTCAGAAATGGGATTTCGCCCTTTTCCCACGCGACCAAAAGGGGCACCGCGATACAGATCGAGGAGTACGTCCCCGATATGAGTCCGATGAACAAAATGCCGATAAACTGCTTGATTGATTCGCCGCCAAACAGCAGGATCGCCGCCATGATAAAAAATGCGTTGAGCTGCGTCGCCAACGAACGGTGCAGAGTCTCCAGGATGCTGCGATTGACGATCACCTCGTAGGGTTCACCGAGATGCTTTGGGATGTTTTCACGGATACGATCGAACATGACGATCGTGTCCTGGATCGAGAAGCCGACAACCGTCAGCACCGCTGTCAGAAACAGCGCATCGACTTCCCATCCGGCGATCAGCCCCATGAACGATACAATCCCGCACACTATTAGAACGTCGTGGATCATCGCCAGAATCGCGCAGATGCCGTACCGTAGCGCGTCTGGCACCTGACGGAACGCCAGCACGATGAACCCGGTCACGACCACCGCCGCCACAATCACGGCGATGATCGCGGAGCGAGTCACTTCTCCGCCGACCGTCGCGGAGATCTGTTCGATGAAGAGCCGATCGCGGTCGAGCGGTGCGATCGTCTCCAGTCGATCGAGGATCGCCTCGGTCGTCTCGGTATCCTGAAAGTCGGCGCGCACCGACCAGCGCTGTTCTTCTGGTGCGCCCAGGCTTTGCACGGTGATGCTGCTGTTCTCGAATTCGGTGAAGACCGCGCGCAGCATCGGCTCATCGATCAGCATGCCATCCGATGCGGCTGTAAAACGCAGCTCGTAGATACTGCCGCCCAGGAAGTCGTTGCTCAGACGAAACGGACTGCCGATTGTCACCCAGGAATACAGCATGATCAACAGCCCCGGCACGATGATCGCCGCCGACAACAGGAAAAAATAGCGTCGTTTCTGCACAAAGGTAAACACGCTTTATACTCCCATCAGCCAGGCGCGGCGCTGCAACGGTTGGCGCATCACTTCGACGATCACGCTCAAAAAGGCGCGCGTGACCAGTACAGCGGTGAACAGGTTGATCAGTAAGCCGATCATCAGCGTCAGCGCGAACCCAGCGACGATACTGGCGCCCGGCGTCTGCCCGAAGAAGAACAGGATGGCGCAGATGATGATCGTCGAGAAGTTCGAGTCGCGGATCGATTGCCACGCCCGAAAGAACCCGCTTTGCATCGCCTCGTCCAGCCCCTTGCCCGCGCGCAACTCTTCTTTGATGCGCTCGAAGATTAGGATGTTGCCGTCTACGGCTGTGCCGATCGAGATCAGGAAACCCGTGATCGCCGGAAGCGTCAGCGTCACCGGAATGAGCTTGAAGACCGCGTAGTTGAACAGGATGAACGTCAGCAGCGCCAAGGCTGCCGCGATACCGGGCACGCGATAGTAGATCACCATGAACAGCAATATCACGATGATACCCAGTACGCCCGCGCGCACACTCAGACCGACCGACTCTTGTCCGAGCGTGGCGCCGACGGTCTCGGCACTTTCCAGACGCAGCGGGATCGGCAGCGCGCCCGATCGCAGCTGCAGCGCCAGCGTTTGCGCCTCTTCATCGGTAAAGTCCCCGGTGATGATCCCGCCGCTGTCGAGCCTCGACTCGATGACGGGCGCCGACAGCACCACGCCATCCAGTACAATCGCCATCGCCTCGCCCACGCGCGCGCCTGTAAACGGCCCAAATACGGTGGCACCCTCAGACGTTAGCTCGAAGGCGATCACATAGCCGCGTCCGCTTTGATTGATCTGCGCCGCCGCCGACTGTAATCCCGCGCCCGTCATCACCGTCTCGAACGGCAGCCCCGTCATCGGATTGACGAACGCGCTGCCGTCGGCGGTGACCTCGCGTTGGCGCAGGATTGCATCCTGCTGTGTAGTCAGGATACGCTGATCGACGAATTCCTGTCCACGTCCGGGCAATCCGCCAAAATCGACGAATTCCAACAGCGCTGTTTGCTGAATAGCGCGCACGGCGGTTTCACGGTCGGTCACACCGGGCAGCTCGACCAGGATACGGTTGCTGCCTTGTACCTGTACAGTGGGCTCTGTCACGCCGAGCGCGTTCACACGTCGCCCGACGTTGTTCGCGGTCTGACGCAGATCCTCGATGCTGAAGCTGCCCGCCGGGAGTTCGGCTTGCAACAGCACGCGCAGACCGCCCACGATATCCAGACCCAGACTTTGCTGCACGCGCAGTCCCGCATCCTCGACCCCATCGCCATCGCTGTCAAAGCGGAACCCGGTCGTGTCTGGCAGACATACCCACAGCGCGAACCCTGCCAGGGCGATCACGACGATCAACCACCCTCTCATCATACGCATATAAGCAACCTCTCGTGTGTGGTGCCGATTATGAAGTGCAGATTTACGTCGATGATGCAGTTGGCTCGACAGAGGATACCGCTGCCGACGTTTCGGGCGCGAATTCGTTCGGATCGTATTCGCGCGCGATCGCCTGTGCCATGATGCGCACCACGACGTTCGGCGCGATCTCGACGAACACGACTCCTCTATCCAGGTCGAACGCTGTAATGCGCCCCACCATGCCTGTATACGTGATCACCTCGGCACCCACTGACAGCGCACTCACGTACTGCTCACGCTTCTGAAAGTCGCGTTGTCGCGGAAAAATGACCATCGACCAGTATGCGCCCAAGCCGAGGATCATCACCAACCCTAAGACAGCTAACTCTGCCATGTGCCTGTAATCCACTCTGTGTGAAACCATCGGGACGATTATAGACGGGACGTGTCGATAAACTAGGTGGTGAAGTGTACCCGTCTGCCTTACAATACAAAGCGACAGGCATTCACCATGTCTCGATTGTGTCATGAAAGCGCTGAAGAGGATGAAGCATATGATCAGAAAGTTGTTACAACGCGGCTTGTTCGCGCTGATGATCGTGTTGTCGGTCGGTGCCGTCTATGCCGGTGAGCGCACCCTGTCGCAAAACAGTGGCACGGGCAATGCCCCCTTTTTCATCTCCGGTGAGCCGACCCTCATCCTCAACGGCTTTGACCTGAACAGCATCGGCATCACCCGCCCTGCGGTGATCGATCGCGTCAGCATCGCCATCCAGACGCCGATCGCCGCAGCCTCGGCGACTGTAGTCGTATATCAGGATGCCAATGGTGGCTCCCCTTCCGATGCGACACTGGTCAGCAGCGCGCCCGTCACCATCAGCAGCGCGGGTGTATTCACCGCTGTTTTGCCCACGCCCGCCACCATCACCGCGCCAGTCGTATGGGTAGGCTTCTATCTGCCTGTCGGCACTGTGTTTCTGGCGGATACGTCTGGCACCAGCGTTCTGACCTGGTGGGCATGGACACCAGGCACTACCTTTGATGTCAATCAACTCGGAAGCGCAGCCGTGTTGGGTCCCGCCGACGGCACCGCGCCAGTTGGCATCAATATGAATGGCAAAGCACGGATTACACTGGAGATCACGGGAGCAGGTGGTACTGTCTCCGCTACCCCCGCGCCCGGCGCGACCAGTGCCCCTGGCGCCAGCACCAACACAACGCCGAACGCCTCTGTCCTGGCGGTCTACGCTCTGTGCAGTGCACTGTTGTACGACACCGCCGATGAACAGATCAGCTATCAGGATCAGATCAATCTGCACTGTCGTGAAGTGCCGAGCTGGCAGGCGCCATTCATCCCGGCGGGCTACACCCTGCGTGGTGTGCTGTACGATGTGGTGGCGTTCAAGGCAAACGGCGTCACACCTAATCGCTGGAGCGTTCAGATCACCCATTGTATCCGTCCCGCCGCCGAGGACATCGACCGTGCTGTGATTGGCAGTGCCTATGGCAACCCACGAACGTGGGCGATTCTGCCATCCGCGCGCGTCGGCGATCTGGTATGCGCCGAGGTGCGCTATCCGGGCGCGCTGGCTTATTTCGTTCGCTGATCGATCCGCGCCGACACCATTCGCCGCATTCCACCTGACATCGTAGATCGGACTCACTGAACCATGCGCGTAGAAACCAATGAACGGCTGGTGCGTCGCAACCGCCAGATCGCCCAGTATCTGTTTTTTATCACCTTTGCCGTCCTGATTGGTGGACTGCTGGTCATCAATCAGGGTGCGCAAGGGGTCGATGAGAGTAATGTGGTACTGATCGCCATCGCGCAGGCGCTGCTGCTGCCCGTCGCCTTTATCTCGACGGTGATCTCGGTACGGATGACCAATCTGTGGGTGCGTGCCCCGCGTCCAGAGGATGTCATCCGCGAGAGCCTCAAAGGGTTGAGCAATCGCAGTGTGCTGTACAACTATCATCATATTCCAGCTCGCCATGTCCTGATCTGTCCACAGGGGGTGTATGCCATTGTCACCCGCTTTCACGAGGGCAAATACGCCGTCCAGGATGACAAGTGGAGTGCCCGGCGCAGTCTGCCTGGACGTATTCTCAGCTTGCTGCGTTTTGATGGGGTCGGCAACCCCAGCGCCGACGCGCACCGCGCTGCCGAACACCTGAAGGCGCTCTTAGCACCGATGGCGCCGACAATCGAGGTCAAGCCGCTCATCATCTTCACCGATCCCCGTGCGACCGTCGAGGTGATCAGTTCCAGCGTCCCTGTCGTACAGATGGAGACCAAAGCGAACAAGAAAGTGCTGCTGCTCAAGGACGTGATCAAAGAAGTCAAAGGCGCCAAACAGATCGATCCGCTTACCCCGGATCAGATCGCGGCATTCGAGGCGGCGACTCTCCACACATGACCGCCTCGTCACACGCGGCGTCCCCACCACGCCAGCGCAGGCTTTCCAGACAGATGACGCTGGCGCTGGTGGTATTGATCACATTGTTTGGCGCTGTGCTGCGGCTGTACAACCTCAACGCTGTGTCTTTGCGCGGTGATGAAGCCTTCACCGTGCTGCACTGGATGCGCGAACCCCTCTCTCAAACGGTGGCGAATATTGCCACCGTCGATCCCCAGGGACCCTTCAATTACGCGCTCTATCGTGCCTATGCACTGGTCATCGGCACTGACCCGGAAATCGTGCGCTTCCTGCCCGCGCTGGTCAGTATTTTAGGTGTGCCGATCGTATTCGCGTTGATGCTGCAATTTGGGCACGATCGGCTGATGGCACTGATCGCAGCTTTCTTGTGGGCGATCAATCCGGTAGCGATCTATCACGCGCAGGATGCCCGCAGCTATGCGATCTGGTCGGTAGCGAGTCCGCTGGCATTATGGCTGGGGCTGCGGGCTTTGAGTCAACGAGGTAGAGGCAGCATCGATTGGCTGTTGTATATCGCGGCAGCGACATTCGCGCTGTATGTGTATTACCTCGAAACATTCAGTGTAATTGCGCTGAACCTCAGCGTGCTGCTCATGTTGGGCATCGCCTGGCGCGCCCAACGAAGCCGTGTGCTGCTCGTCAAGTGGGCTGTGTCACAGCTCGTTATCCTGATCCTGATACTGCCCTGGTATACACAACCGCAGTTGTTGTCCGGTGGTGGGTATGGCGGGACGACAAGTGGATTCGACTGGGTTGTGCTGATCGAGCGCTTTGTCCCGATGTTGGTATTTGGCGAAGTACCAGCCTTCACTGGCGTGATCGCAACCATATTGGTGCTGCTATTGATTTTTGGCACCGCATTTGTGGTACAGCGTGGTCGGCGTGCTAAACCACTCCCTGTATTGCATTATGGTATTTTGTTCTTTGGTTGGTTGATACCGATCATCGGCTTGGCAGTCGTTTCGACTCGATTGAATGTGTTTGCTCCACGTTATCTGCTGTCAGTCAGTATCATTCTGGTGCTGTGGTGTGCCATAAACGTGCGTGAGGTCTTGTCTTATCTGAGTGTTCAGGTCCAGATGTTACAAGTCAGGGTTCAGCTTCTTTTGGTGATCTGGATTGTATTGGTGTTGGTGTTTCTGACCAGCTACAGTATCAGTCTCGTCAAATATTATACTGACTATGCGAAAGCACCCGACTGGCGCGGCTTGACTGCTTACCTAAGCGATCGCGTCGAACCCGCCGATGCGCTGATCCAGGCCGCCGCCGATGAAGCCTTCACACTCTACTGTCTCGACGCCAGCCTTTCGTCCGACTGCGATCAAAAAATCCCTGCCAATCCAAATCAATCTGCCAGTGAAATCCGTTCGCTTCTGACTATGCGAAGCATGACCGCACGGTCGATTTGGTACGTCGCGCAGACGTTCCCCGATTGGCAAAATCAGACGGTGGCACTGGAATGGCTTTACAGCAACATGCAGCTCGTGCGCGAGGCGCGCGTCGAGGGGCTGCCTGCATATCAGTTCATGCCCTGGAGGGTCGGCGCCGACGAGATCGTCTCGTTGCCATTAGCGACCTTCCCAAACACCGCCGTACTGGACGGTGCCCGCTGGTCGCGCGAACCTGATGATACGTTGTCGGTCTGGCTGATCTGGCGTCCGTTACGCGCTAAAATGCGACAAATCACCGCCGAAACGCCAAAAGTTTTCGTGCATCTGCTGGACGAGAGCGGATCGCTGGTAGCGCAGGACGATCACTATCTCATGGAACATTTTCAAGACAATGATCCAGCGCTCGACTCGGAATACAGCCGTGACATCTACTATCTCCCCCTCGACGCAGACACCGCTGCCGCGCTGACAACCGAAGCGCCAGGCGGCTATCGGATCGCAGTTGGCTTCTACGATCCGGTCACCACCCGGCGCCTGTTGTTGAACGACGGGACCGATGCTTATCTCATCCCGCTCGATGCTCTGGAGTGATTATGCCATTTCGTCGAGACGTTTCTGCCACTTCTCGATCAGACGGTTGTAAGTGGTCTCGCTGATCTCGCCCGCGACCAGCTTAGCATCCAGCGAGTCGATCAATGCTTCGACTTCCACTTTGGTGGTCGGATTCGCGCTGGTCGCCGCCGGCGTCGCAGGCATCTGCTGTGCGGTGCCCTGCCCAGCCTGATTCGCCATCATGTTCATCATCATCTGCTGCATAGCGAGCTGCTGTTCCTGCATACGTCGCTGCATATCCGCCTGATCCGGATTCAGCGTCGCGCCGAGCGACTGCCCGACCCCAAAGCCGACGCCAGCACCAGCGAGTCCACCGCCCACACCAGCATTCCCGGCTGCGGTCTCCGCAATCCCAAAACGGCGCTCGTTGGCATAGCGTTCATAGGCTTCAGCGGTGATGTAATTGCGCAGCTCGTCGAGTGTGACATCTTCCTTTGCGCGGAACGGATTTGCCTCGAACGCCTTGATGCGCATACCGAGAGCCTGAAATTTCTCGTTCAGCTTCGCCAGCATCGCGCCTTCCAGATCGCCAAGCAGTCGATTGGCGTCGGGCACGCTCTGCACATTGGTCTTCAACACCAGTTCCGCGATCTCGCCGACGAGCAGCGCTTGAATCCGGTCTTTGATGTCGCCCAGGCGCGTGATCGGCTTGCCAATCGCATACTGCCGCACAAACCGCATCGGATCGTCGATGCCGATGTCGATCACGCCGTGCGCCTGCAGCAGCACCACGCCCATGCCGCGTCCTGGCGTCTCCATCACGATCGGCGGGTTGGTGCCCCATCCGACCTGTGGCAGGTCTTTCAGGTTGACAAAATACAGATCGGCGGTGAAGGGAGTACGACCGCTGGTCGCCAGCCCGATCAACCCGGAAAGAATCGGCAGATTCGCCACCGACAGCGTATGGCGACCGGGCATGAGCGCGTCGAGTGCCTGTCCGCCGCGCACGAATACCGCCGCCTGGCTCTCTCCGACGATCACCTGCGAACCCATGCGCCAATCGCCGCTGCCCCCCTGCGGCTCACGATACGCCAATTCATCGGGGGCGATGTTGGTATGGTCGATCACATCGATAATGCGTGGCACGATCATGCTCCTTTAGTTAGGGACGCGCCGCTGCACGTCCGATGGGTCAATTGTTCAGTGTCGGGCTGATCTGGGTCAGCACATCTTCACGCAGACCAAACGCCTCGTTCGCCTCGATGGTCAGGGCGTCAAGCGCGGCGATCGCCTCCGCCACGCCCTCGTTGTTGTTCGCGGCTTTACCGAGGATATCCAGCAGCTCGTCAAAGCGATCAACATAGCGCATCAGCGCCTCATCGAACGCATACAGCCGCTCCAGCTCGTCCGCCTCGACTTTGACCGCCTCCATAAAGCCGGAATAGCCCGATGCCGCCGCTTTCACACGGTCATGATAGGTTTGCAGCTTGGTCTTGGCGCTTTGCGTTTTGCTCATGAAGCTCAGCCCGCCAGCGTCCAACAGCGCCCGCTCGATCTGTGCCAGACGATTCAGGCATGACTGAAGCTGCGAGGCAATGTGATCACGCAGCATCCGATCGGCGGTGCGTCGCGCCGCCTTGTCGAGATAGCCGCGAAATCCCGGAATCCGCGCCAGCAGACTCTCGAATGACCCACGCTGTTTGATGATGTCGTCGTATAAATCGGACATGATTCCTCCTGATGCTGCTTCGGTCAAGACAAGAAATATTCTGTGCCGCAGAATTTGCACACGACCACGCCCCGTCCTGCCAGCGTGATCTCGCCACCGCAGTTCTTACACTGATCGAGGTCGCGCAGATTGGACGCCTCTTCTGAATACAGCATCCCCTCGTCCCAATTGATGTAGCCGCTGAACACCTGCAAGCCGACCAACTGATGCAACATTTCCTTGACCGAGTCGGCACTCACCTGCATCTCGACCGCCAGCTCCGGCACGCCGACCTTACCGCGACTCTTCACGATGTCGAGGATGCGCCGCTGCTTCTGCATCATCGACTCTTCGACCGCCTCCGTCCCTCCCCGGTTATAAAAATACACCCCAGCACCCATCAGCAGCGCGACCGGAATAAAGGCGAACGCCGCACCCAGAATCGCGCCTCCGCTCGACAGGCTGTCGCTCGACACCTGAGTCGCCAGCCATAAACCTGCGATCAGCGCGACCATCAAGCCGACCACACCCAGAATGATCCCGATCAGCCTTGTCTGATTCATTCATCACCTCGTCATCGTGCGCGCCTTACGCGACCGCACAGGATAAATACGTTTTTGTCAACCGCACCGTTGTATCCTAACCGAACCCACGCGAACCGCCGCCGCTGCCTCCACCGCCGCTGAAGCCGCCGCCGCTCCACGATCCACCCCCACCGCGCCAACTGCCGCTGCTACCCGTCGTCGCGGACTGCGGACGGCTGGTCATCGCGCTCGATGCACTGTCCAGCATTTGACTTAAGCCCGATGAGATTGAGTCCAGTCCCCCGGACAGCCCACCCGACAAGTCATCGAGCGATCCGCCGCCCGCCCGCGCTATATCACCGGGCATCCCGACTGTGCCGCCCTGCGCGTCGAATGGGCGCGCCATCGGCGTCCCCGGTATGTAGCGTCCTCGACCATAGCCCGACCCCGGATAGACTGGATAATACCAGGACGGAATCGGTACATTTGGCACCGACTCGAAAGTGCGCACCCATTTTTTGTCCAGTCCAAAGGCGACGGCATAGGGCAGGTAAGTCTCGAAGCGCGCTTTCGCCTCGTCCACCGAGCCGAACTTCTCCAGATTGGTCATATAGTTATAGAATGCCTTCCACTTTGCCGCCTCCTCCGCCCCCTTGCGCGTCTTGGACGGCATAGCAGAGGCGATCAGCGTCAGACCGAGCGATGGCACCAGCAGTGACCCCGCCAGCAGCAGACCGGCAGTGCCGATCGCCTCAGTCGAGGACAGCACCAGCGTGAAAACCACGATCGCCAGCGCGAATACGACGACGCCGACCAGGCTGTAGCTGGTCCGCGTCGCCTCCGGGCTGCGCGTGAAAAAGCCTTCCTCGACCAATACACTGTACAAGCGCGCTTGTGCCGCCGTGATATGACGGTAAAACGTCTCGCGCAGTGCTGACAGGTCGCGTTCCATTGCCCCGCCTGGGAACAGCGCACCCATCAGTGTCGCTTCCCAGCTTTGCAAATCGTCGAACGCTTTCTCGGTACGCTTGAACGTGAATGTACTCCGTCCAATCCCGAACATGCCTTCCGAGCGCACTTCCTCGAAGACCATGTAGCCGCGATGTGCCAGATCGACGAATGTGGCGATCACATCGCGCGGATCGGCACGCTCGTCGATCAACGAACCGACCACTGCTGGACGCAGTGCCGAGGGCGGCTCGGACAGATACTCCGGCACGACCCCGATTTTTGGATCGCGTCCGCGTGCGTTGTAGAGCGCATAAATGCCCAGTGCGCTGCCGAGTGCGATCAGCAGCGACAGTACAATCGCACCCAGATTGAGCAGTGGCAGCGTGCCTTCCTCGAATGCCCGCCGCGAGTCGAATTCACTCTGCCAGGAGACGACACGTCCGTTCGGATCATGGGGATACTGCACACGAATTTCCAGCGCCTCATCCGCTCGGACACCGCGAGTCGCCGTCGCCGTCACACGCGATCCGCTCACGCTCACATCCGCCGGTGCGCCGTAGGTCACCACCGGATCGACTCCTTCGCGCGGCGCAAAACCGTTTGGCAGCTCGACCGTAATTGACGCCGCCCGCACTGGAAATCCGAACTTGTCCTGCGGGATAGCTATCCACCACAGTTGATCGCCATTGCTATAGCTGCGCAGCCCACCCAGCACCCGGTACGACAGTGCAAAAGAAGCGGTCTCGTTCACGAGCGGATCGAGAAAATAATAGGTGATCTCCAGACCTTCAGCGCTGTTCGCCGTGCAGAATGTCCCTTCATTGCCAGAACATGATGCCGCCAGCGGGCGCCCGTTCTGCGTCACCCCGATCGAGTCTATATTCTCCAATTGAGCGCGCGGAATGACCGCCGTGCCAAAACGAAACCCGCCGGAAAAGGCGATCGTGTACGCTTCGGTCACCTGAAAGCTGTTATTTTGTGTGTCGATCCCGTCAAGAGTTATATCCCAGCGTTCCCATACCAGCGCCCGTTCCTGCGCATCGATCACGCTCACCCCGACGATGAGACATAGCACGATCCCAATCCATCTCAAAGACCGGTTCATCATCGATCGCCTCCTGATGTGCGCCTACTTCCATGAACAGCCTGATTATCCCCCTTACAGTCTCCGCCGCCAACCCATTCACAGGGGGTTCGGATTCAGGTGGGACGGTGCTGGCATGTTCTGCCGTCGCGCGTTACGATTACGCGCGTGAACTTGGCTTTTCCAGCCTGCAATTTAAAGGGGTACACCTATGGGCGGTCGTCGTTGGATCATTGCCGTGTCTCTATGCACGTTCCTGATGTTGGGCTACTCGATCGTATCAGGTGAGACGCCCGCTCCACAGCCAACGCCTGAAGGGGAATACACGGTCTACACCGTGCGGTCTGGCGACACCCTCAGCAGCATCGCCACGCGCTACGGCATCAGCCTGCGTGCGATCGCCCGTGTCAATCGGATCGTCGATATCGATCAGATCGCGCTCGGACAGGCGTTGTACATCCCATCGTCTGAGTCGGCGTCGGTCATCGACACCGAGCCGACACCATTGCCAGCCACCCCATTCACGCCGACTACCTCGGACAGCACCCCGCCCCCACTCACACCGGCTGTAGGCGAGTCAGCATCCGCCACCCCTGACGCCGTCATCGTCGTCGAGACCCCCGCCACGTCCGACTCGACCACCAGTGTGCCGCTCGATGCGACCGCGTTCGCCGCCCCGCTGCCGCCCCCCGAATTCGGGATCGGGCTGTTCACGGAACCCGCGTCGGTCAATGCCGACAGTGCGCTGTTGATCGCGTTGGGCGCGCAGTGGGTCAGGCTGAGGGTAGACTGGCATACCATCGAAACGGCACGGGGCGTTTTTGACTATGCGAACCTCGATCTAATCCTGGCGACTCTCGAAGCGCGCGGCTTGACTCTCCTGCTCACCGTCAGCGGCTCACCCTCGTGGGCACGCACGGCAGCCGACGAACAAGGACCACCCGACGATCCTGGCGCGTTCGCGTCGTTTGTGGGTGCCCTGGCTGCCCGTTACACCGGACGCGTCGCCGCTTACGAAATCTGGAACGAACCGAATTTACGACGTGAGTGGAACAGCGGCGTTCACGCAATTGGCGCCTCCGCCTACGCCGCGCTGCTTCAGCCTGCCTATGCCAGCATCAAAGCTGCCGACCCCGCTGCGCAGGTCATCAGCGCGGGCTTGGCGCCGACTGGTATCGACGACGGCTACAACGCGGTCAACGACCGCCGTTTCCTGTACGAGCTGATCGCGCTCGGCTTACCCAGCTTTGCCGACGGGATCGGTGTGCATCCGTATGGCTACGCCGCGCCACCCGACCTGCTCTGCTGCGAGGCACCCGCCGACGCGCCGACTCATTACGGCGATCCCAGCTTCTACTTTGCCTCCGTGCTGACCAATTACCGCGATATCGCCGCCGCGACCACTCTCCCACTCTGGGTGACCGCGTTTGGATGGGGTGTGGCGGACGCGCCAGAGTCGTTATCACAGAATTTCAGCTATTTCGCGTACAATACCCTTGAAGAGCAAGCCGCGTTTACATTGGCAGCGCTCGACAGTGCTGGCAACCGTGCGCCAGTGCGGCTCATGATACTAAGTAATGTCAACGGCTGCGCGGCGGTCGGTGATGCAGAAGCGTGTTATCTGGCGGTCAACCGTCTCGACGGCGTCCAACCGCCGCTGTTCGAGGCACTGCGCCAGCGCGCCCTGATCGCGGCGACTCCCTAAGCTGGATAAAGGAAACATTGTCTTATGTCTGACTCCGCACCTATTCGCCTCGATCGCTATGAACTACGCGAGCGCATCGGCGCGGGTGGCACTGCGCGCGTCTACAAAGCCTACGATACCAACCTCGATCGGCTGGTGGCGATCAAGATACTCTACGAACACCTGGCTGAAGACAGCGCCTTTCAAGAACGGTTCGAGCGCGAAGCCAAGCTGATCGCCACCTTCAATCACCCACATATCGTGCAGGTGTACGACTTCAACGTGCAGCAGCGCGACGATCGCGCCATCTATTACATGGTCATGTCGTATATCCCAGGACCCACGCTGCGCCAGGAGTTGGAAGAGGCGACCCGCCTCGGCAGGCGCCTCCCGGTGCAGCGCATCCTACCGATCATGACTCACCTTGCCGACGCGCTGGGTTACGCTCATGCGCATGGCATGGTGCATCGGGATGTCAAGCCGGGCAACATCATCATCCGCCCTGACGGCAGCGCCGTTTTAACGGACTTTGGTATTGCCCGCATGATCCGTGCCGATAGACTGACTCAGCAAGGAGCTACCAGCGGCACACCCACCTATATGTCTCCTGAACAGGCGAGCGGCGAACCCGGCGACGCGCGCAGTGACCTTTACGCCCTGGGGATCATGCTCTACGAGATGTTGAACGGACAGCCGCCCTTCGACGACGACAACAACCTTTCGGTTATGCTCAAGCATATGAACAGCCCAATCCCGAGCCTGGCTGCGCTGGAAATTGGCGCCATCGACCGTGCCCAGCTTAACGCTTTCATCCAGCAGGCGCTGGCAAAAGACCCGGTGCAGCGCTTTCAATCGGCAAAAGCATTCATCGGTGCGCTCGAACGAGTGTTTGGTATCGGCACTGCGTCCGACGACGACCGTACCAGCGTCCTCATCCCGATTGTCGATAGAGGCAGCTCGAATGTGAGCATGGCGCGCGCCGACGACCCGGACGCCAGACGCACGACCCTGGGACTGCCGATCCCCTCCACCCCGCGCGGTGTCGGCGCCGCGTTTGGTCTGATCGGGCTGGCGCTGCTGCTGGTCGTGGTCGTCATGATTGCCATCATGAATACCGGGTTTACTCCGTCCGCCTCCAGTTTCGACAGCACCCCAACTGAGCAGGGCGACCCGTCAGACATTATCCCGTCGATGACAGGCGGAGTCAGCGTGGTCGCCTCGATGACTGGCGGCAGCAGCATTTATTTCAGCACCGATTTTGCCCCCGCCGATCCCAACAATCTGCGTTGGACGATCGTCGATAATGAGATGTTGTCCACGACGATTACGCCTGAAGGCGTGTACCGCATCGACAATCATGTCCCCAACAGCGCCATCACGACTATCGTCCAGGCGGAAGGCAATTACGGCAGCATCTCCCTGACAATGGAAGCCCGGCTGGAGGCGACCAGTCAGCGTGCCAGCGCCTACGGTATCGTCTTTCGCTATCAGGATGAAGACAATTACAACGTCTTTGCGGTCGATGGCGTCGGACGCTACAGCATTTGGACGCGCAAAGATGCCATCTGGCGTGAGCTGCGCGATGCTCCTGAATCCTGGACGAGCGATGAGGCTGTGCGTCCGATCGGCGAGGACAACCGCCTGTCTGTCACCTTGTTAGGAGACTCGATATCCGGGTACGTCAACGATGTGCGCGTGACTCGTGTCATCGACAGCACCTTCCGCGACGGCGGGGGCATCGGCGTTTACGTCGCCACCGATGACGGCACTGCCTCGGTCGCTATCGACGCTTACCGGGTCTTTTCCAGTGTGCCTAGTATGACCAGCCCAACCGAGGAATAACTGCACTCAGCCGGCAAAGCGCGCCTGAAACACCACGATGTACAGCGGGATCAGACAGGCGATCGCCATGAACGCCAGCAGCGCCAGCAGAATGGTGACGCCGTCCAGCAGCGGACGCGCTGCCTGTGCGGGCACACGCTGACTCGATCCGGTATTGAACGCGCCTGTTCCGCCGCTGGCAAAAGTCGGGGTAGCGGTTGGCGGCGGTGCGCCATAGCTGGGGTTCGTACCGACACCTGGACGGGCGCCGTAACCTGGCGGCACACTCGGCGCGTTCGGCGCCAGATCGACCCGCTGCGTCGATGCCAGCGGCACCACACCCTGTGGCAGCGGCGTCGAACCGGGCGGCGGCGGAGTGCGTCCAGTCACCTGCGGCGCACCCGGCGTGTTGGCATTGGTGCTGTAGGGCGGCAGCGGGATATTGGGCGCCGTGCCCGACACGCCTCGCGCGGGCGCGCCCTGACTGGTGCCGCCGCTCGGCTGTGCTGCGCCGCCAGCGGCGATCGTCGGCGCGCTGCTCCCCTGCGGCGGGGGCGGTGTCGCCAGCAGATCAATGCCGCCTCGTCCTAAAAAGCCTTCCAGAATGCCCTTGAGCTGGTCCGCCATGCGGTAGCGTTGTTCTGGTTCTTTGCTCATCGTCTTGGCAACGATGCGCACCAGGCTGTCAGGCACGGTCGGATTGAACGCCGACACCAGCGGGATCGGGTCGCGGATGTGCGCCAGCGCCAATTCCTGTTGATTTTGTCCTGAATAGGGCAACCGTCCGGTCAGCAGCTCGAACAGCACGATACCGATCGAATAGACATCGGCGGCGGGCGATGGACGTTCGCCACGCGCCTGTTCCGGGGCGAAATAGTGCGGACTGCCCCAGACGACTGTTTGCCGCTCGCCCTGAGGCGCGCTGCTCATCGCCTGCGCGATGCCAAAATCGGTCACTTTGACCACATCTTCATTGGTCACCAGGATATTTTGTGGCTTCACATCGGCATGTACCAGCCCGGCACGATGCGCAAATCCGATCCCGGCGCACAACTGAATCGCCAGCTTGAGCGCGCGACCGATCGGCAGCGCGCCATCCGCCTTGATGATCTTCTTGAGATCGTTGCCATCGACGAATTCCATCACGATATAATGGGTCGGACCATCCTGCCCCACGTCATAGACCGTGACAATATTGGGGTGCTGCAAATTGGCGACGCTGCGCGCCTCATTGCGAAAGCGCGCCAAAAACGAGGGATCACTCGTCAGGCTCGGACGCAGAATCTTGACCGCCACCTGTCGTCCGAGCATCTGATCGATCGCCCGGTAGATGACCGCCATCCCGCCGCTGCCCTGCTGTGCCACCAGCCGATACCGTCCATTGAGGATCGTCTCGCTCGACATTGTGTGTCCTTCATATCGCCCGAATGCACTACGGGCGCGTCATCGGATCGAACAATCTTTGGTATTCTAGCAACGCGCTGCGATCTGTCATACTCGCAATATAATCCGCCACCACGCGCTGCACCGATCGCCCCACCCCTGCTGCGCCCGACGACATCCGCGCCTCCGGCGGCAGCTGGCGCGGATCATCTACCAGCGTCCTGAACATCGGCTCGATAAAGCGCCCCGCGCGCGTCTTCATACGCACCACCCGAAAGCTGTAGTAGAGATATTCGTACAAAAATGCCTTGAGCGCACTCGCCATCGTGCGCATCGCGTCCGAGTAGCCGACGACATCGACGCTGTGCTTCTGAATCATCTCGGACGTGCGCGGAGCGAGCGCGTCGATGCGCCCCGCCGTCGCTGTGATCAGGTCGTTCACCAAAAGCCCGACCAGTTCCCGGATCAGCGCGTGGCGGCTCACCTCAGGCAGCGGCGCGCCCGGCTTGATCACGCCGTCGATGGCACGTTCCCACAGATCGAGACCACGCAGCATCCCCGGCAGCAGCATTCCCGCGTTCAGCCCGTCATCCAGGTCATGGGCGCTGTACGCCAGCTCGTCGGCGGCATTGGCGATCTGTGCCTCCAGACTGCCCCGCAGCGTGGCGTCGAACCCGGCAGCTTCACTCAGGGCGAAATCGGTCTGATGCTTGGCAATGCCGTACAGGGTCTCCAGCGTCAGGTTGAGACCTGGAAATTCCGCATAGTGCTGTTCCAGCTCCGTTACCACCCGATAGCTCTGTTGATTGTGATTGTACCCGCCGTGATCGCGCATCAGTTCGTCAAGAATTTCTTCGCCGGCGTGACCGAAAGGCGGATGTCCGAGATCGTGCGCCAGACAGATCGCCTCGACCAAATCCTCATTGGCGCCGAGCGCCCGCGCCACCGTGCGGGCGATCTGCGCTACCTCGAGTGTGTGCGTCAGGCGCGTGCGAAAGTAATCGCCCTCGTCGTTGGAAAATACCTGGGTCTTGTATTCGAGCCGCCGAAACGCCGCCGAGTGCAGGATGCGGTCACGGTCGCGCTGAAATACCGTGCGATATGCCGACTGCGCCTGTGTAAAACGCCGTCCCTGGCTGTCGCGGCTGCGCAGCGCATAGGGCGCCAGCGACACATCTTCAATGCGTTCGTAATCCTGGCGCGTGCGCAATACACTCATTGGGTTCCTCTGTCACTCGATTCGGCGCTCACGCTCACCCACTCCCGCTGTTGCCACCGTCGTCATCGCCGCCACGCCCACGACCACGCCCTCGTCCCCCGCTGTCGTCATCACTGTCGTCGTCCGCCTCGACTTCAGGCGTGATCGCAATTTCCGGCGTATCCTGAACTTCAGGTGTACGCACGACAAATCTGTCCCAGATCGGAGTCGTGGTGAAAGTCATCGACACCTCGATAGTTTCGCTCACTTCTGGGGTTGGCGTCCCGGCAGGACGAGCGGCACCAAAATTGAGCGCAATCGTCGGGCGGCGGGTCGGGCTGGGTCCCGGCGTAATGGTCACGGTCGGCTCTTTGGCTTCTTCGGTCTGCACCACTTCGGGTGTTCCGACCACTTCCGGGGTGACCACTGGCTGTACATCGCCCGGTGCGGCACCGCCCGGCGCCAGCGCGGTCTCGACCACATTGTAGCGAATGACATAGCTGGCGATGCCCAGAATCGCCGTCGCCAGCCACAGCGCCAGCGTAATCTGCATGATCCGCTTGGCAGATTTCCAGAAATACGGCTTCATCGCAGTTTCACCGCGCCGTTTCGCCGACGCGACCGCGCGATCCTCGACCAGCATCCGCACGATGATGAAGGTCGCCAGAATCTGAGCTGGCAGTCCGAGCAATCCATGCACCGTTGGCAGCAGATAGCGCAGGTTGCCCGCCTGACGGGTAATATTGTCTACAATATCGAAGCGGTAGGCTGCGAACATCAGGAAGACGATCAGCAGCCAGTTGGCGATCGTGATCCCGGTCATCACCCAACGATGCTGCGGACGATGCTTGCCGCGCCGTGCGTAGCTGTAACCGATCAACATCGCTGGGATGAGGATGAGTATATAAGCGATCAGGGTCAGGTCTGCCAGCAGGCTCGCGCCCGTTCCGAAAAATCCTTGCGGCTCTAAATAGGGATTCAAGGGATCGCCTCGATTAGTGCAGTGGCGCAGAGGAAGTGGCTTTATGCCTCACTTGTTATATCATGATTCACGCTTTGATTTCGCGGCGTCTGACCCGCCGCCCGTTGTGATATCGCCTATCGAACGATATTCATCAATGCACTGCGTTCATGAAACAATCATCGGCATTTGTGCAATATCTCCGAAGATCACTTGACATAAAGGTTAAATCATGAAATATTCATATCAGGAACTCGACGAGATGGACAGAGCGATCCTCTCGGAACTGCAGACGGACAGCAGTATCAGCAATGTCGAATTGGCGCGTCGCGTCTCGTTGTCCCCGCCAGCAGTTCATGCGCGCATCAAGCAGCTGGAAGAACTAGGGTTCGTCCGCCACTACGTCGCGCTGTTGGACAGAGAAAAGCTCGGCTACGACATGCTCTGTCTGATCAACGTTACGCTGCAGGTGCATCAGATGGATCACATCGAAAGCTTCAGACGCGCAGTTTCGAAAATGCCTGAAGTCCTGGAATGTTATTTCGTCACCGGCGAATTCGATTATCTATTGAAAGTCGCGGTGCGCACCCGCAAAGAGCTTGAAGTCTTCCTGATGGAAAAGCTCACCCCCATTCCAGGGATCGCGCGCATCGCCACCAGCATTGTCCTGACCGAGGTCAAATACTCGACAGGCTTATCGCTCGACTGACCGAGTAGTGAGAAAGCCGCACGCGATGAACGCACCGACACTCGAAAATCCCCCTGGCATCCGCCCACACGCGATGCAGTTGAGTGGCGAGGCACGTCATCTCAAACGGTCGGTCATGCGCGATCTGCTGGCTCTGGCGAGCGCGCCGGATATGTTGTCGCTGGCAGGTGGGCTGCCCTGCACCGACGCGCTGCCGACCGAGGCGCTGCGCGGCTGCCTGGCGGAGGTGTTCGTGCGCGATGGCGGACGCGCCTTGCAATACAGCCCACCCTTTGCGCCGCTGCGTGAATGGATCGCGGACTATATGCGCGCGCGCGGTGTGGTCTGTACCTCCGACGACATCTTTCTGACCAACGGCAATCAGCAAGGCTTGACGATCGTGTCGCGGCTGCTGCTCGACCCCGGCGCGCCTGTCGTGATCGAGGATGCCACCTTCACCGGCATTCAACAGATTACCGCGGGACGCGGTGCCGAAGTGATCGCCGTCCCGGTCGATCCAGCCTATGGCGTCGATGTGGACGCACTCGAACGCGCGTTTCGCAGCGTGCCGCGCCCACGTTTTGCCGCGCTGATCCCAGATTTTCATAATCCGCTGGGCGTCAGTCTGACCGCTGACCAGCGCGCTCACATTGCCGATCTTTCCGCACGCTACGGCGTCCCAATCATCGAGGACGACCCGTATTCGGCGCTGCGCTTCGCGGGCGACCCCGTCCCGCCGATCAAAGCCTATGACCGCGCCGATACCATCTTTTATCTGGGATCGTTCTCGAAAATGCTGGCGCCTGCGCTGCGTCTGGGCTGGATCGTCGCGCCGCGCGACCTTATGCCGCGCATCACCGCGATCCGCGAGTCGATCGATCTGGAGACCTCGACGCTGATACAGCGTGCCGTATTCGCCTTTCTTGATCGTGGGCTGCTGCCAGCACACCTGGATCGTCTGAACAGCATCAACCAGGCGCGCTGCGAGGCGCTCGTGTCTGCGCTGGATGATCATCTGTGCGGCATCGCGTCATGGACTGCCCCGCAAGGCGGGCTGTTCGTCTGGCTTACACTGCCAGAGGCGATCGACACCTGGTCGCTGTTCGAGCGCGCCTCGGCTGCCAACGTCATTTACATTCCTGGCTCCGCCTTTTCCGTCACAGGCGGACATCGCAACGCCATGCGCCTTAATTTCAGCAGCCTGGCGCCCGACGCCATCGCGGAAGCCGTGCGCCGCCTGTCGCGGGTCATTCACGAGACACTCTAACGGCTATTTACAGAATTTTCAGGGGTTTGGCGTGCCAAACCCCGTTTAGACTACAATCAAAGGAGATTTTTGATGGTTGACACGCTGCAATCCCCTCGCCCGATGACCGAAGAAGCCGACTTTTTGCAGATCAAGGCGATCGACCACCTGCATCTGTACGTCGGCAATGCCAAACAAGCGATGTATTTCTGGTGGAAGGCGTTCGGCTTCAAGCCTGTTGCCTATTCTGGGTTGGAAACAGGTAACCGCAAGTTCGCTTCCTATGTGCTGGAGGCAGGCACGATCCGCATCGTCGTCAGCGCCGCCTACTCCCCCACGAGCGAGATCGCCGCGCATCATCTGCTGCACGGCGACGGCGTGAAGGTGGTCGCGTTCGCCGTCGATAACGTCGATGAAGCCTATACAGCCACGCTCTCACGCGGCGCGATCGGGGAATGGGCACCCCGCGAAGAGTCCGACTCGTTCGGCATCTATCGTACCGCCGCGATCAGAACCTATGGTGACACGCTGCACGTCTTCGTCGATCGCTCGGATTATCAGGGAGCGTTTGCCCCCGGCTACAAGGCGATCGAGATGGAGGCGGAGTCGGCGGGGCTGGCGGCGCTCGATCACGTCGTCGGCAATGTCGAGCTGGGCAAGATGAATTACTGGGTCAACTTTTATCATCGCATCATGGGCTTTCGCCAACTGCTGCATTTCGACGACAAGGACATCGCCACCGAATACAGCGCGCTCATGTCGAAAGTGATGCAGAATGGCAACGGGCGCGTCAAGCTGCCGATCAATGAACCCGCTGACGGCAAGCGCAAGAGTCAGATCGAGGAATACCTCGATTACTACCTGACGCCCGGCGTGCAGCACCTCGCACTGGCGACCGGGGACATCATGTCCACTGTGCGCACGCTGCGCGCACGCGGGATCGAATTCCTGCGTGTGCCCGATGAATATTACGAGCTGCTGCCCACCCGTGCCGGGGACATCAAAGAAGTGCGCGAGTCGATGGACACCATCCGCGAGCTGGGTATCCTGGTAGACCGCGACGACGAGGGCTATCTGCTGCAAATCTTCTCCAAGCCGCTGCAAGACCGCCCGACCATGTTCATCGAGGTGATCGAGCGGCACGGCAGCCGAGGATTCGGCAAGGGCAATTTCAAGGCGCTGTTCGAGGCGATCGAGCTGGAACAGGATCGGCGGGGCAATCTATAACAACCATGCGCCAACCCACCCCACACCCGATTCGATCGCTGCGCGACTTTTATGCTTTCGAGGGGCACGTCAGGACTGCGAACGAAAATCGCGGACGTGCCGTGCCAGAAGCCTGGTACGAGATCCCGGTCTTCTATTTCTCCAATGCCTCCAGCATCACCATCGGCGATGGGGCAATCACGCGCCCGTCGTATACGGAGGCGCTCGATTACGAGCTGGAGATCGCGGCGGTAATTGGACACGAGGGACGTGACATCGCGCCGGAAGACGCCGAATCGTTCATTCTGGGCTATACGATCATGAACGACTGGTCGGCGCGCGACGTGCAGCGGCTCGAAATGTCGGTTGGGTTGGGACCAGCAAAGGGGAAAGACTTCGCTACCTCGCTCGGATCGGAGCTGGTCACGCCGGATGCGCTGGCAGATCGCGCCACCGGGCGTCCCGGCGTCTACGACCTGACGATGATCGCGCGCGTCAACGGGTTAGAACGGTCGCGCGGTAACTGGCGCGACCTGTACTGGTCGTTCGGCGAGATGATCGCCCGCGCGTCTCAGGGGGTCACGCTCTATCCCGGCGATGTCATCGGATCAGGAACGGTCGGCACGGGCTGCTTACTGGAACTGACGCGCGGCGTCGGTCCCTGGTTGCAGCCCGGTGATACCGTCGAGCTGGAAATCGAACGGATCGGCATTCTGAAAAACACAATCGCCGCAGCATCATAACGTCCGCGTGACCGCAGGGTTTTTGGCATACCAAACCCGCCCGAAAATTGGAAATTGTTTTGCATAAACATGAGGTGCTACCATGACCTTCTATCACAAGCTCGGTGACATCCCGCACAAGCGCCACACCCAATTTCGCAAGCCCGACGGCGCACTCTACCGCGAAGAGGTGATGGGATTGGAGGGGTTTGCCGGAATCCAATCGCTGCTGTATCACCATTATCTGCCACCGCGCGTGGTCGCAGTCGAGGACTGCGGCGTTGCCACGCCAACTTATATCGATTTTGGTGCGCTGCGTCACCGCGCCTTTGCGACTAATCCCGTCCCGATCGGCGGGGATGCCGTGAGCGCCCGGCGTGTGCTGCTGGGTAACAAAGATGTGACGCTGGGTATCGCCCGCCCCGATCGCAGCATGACCGATTTTTACCGCAATGGGCAGGCATATGAAGTCTGGTACGTCCACGAGGGGCGCGGGAAATTCCGGTCGCAGTTCGGCGTGCTGCCCTACGAACCGGGCGATTACATCGTCATCCCCTACGGCACCACCTGGCAGCTCGACATCGACGACGGTGAACAGCGCTTTTTCGTGATCGAGGCGCCGTCGCAGATCGAGCCGCCGAAGCGTTACCGCAACAAGTTCGGGCAATTACTGGAACACGCCCCCTACTGCGAGCGTGACATCCGCGTCCCGCTCGACCTGGAGACCCACACCGAGCGCGGCGAATTCGCGGTGCGGGTGAAGGCGCGCGACCGCATCTCGCGCCACATCCTCGATCATCACCCGTTCGATGTGGTCGGATGGGACGGCTATCTCTATCCCTGGATTCTCAACATCCGCGACTTCGAGCCGATTACCGGGCGCATCCATCAGCCGCCGCCCGTGCATCAGACTTTCGAGGGCTGGAATTTCGTCGTCTGTTCGTTCGTACCGCGCTTGTTCGACTATCACCCCCAGGCGATCCCGGCGCCCTACAATCACAGCAATGTCAACAGCGACGAGGTGATCTACTATGCCGAGGGCAATTTCATGTCGCGCAAGGGTATCGATCGTGCCGACATCACGCTGCACCCGTCGGGAATCCCGCACGGGCCACAGCCTGGCGCGACCGAAGCCAGCATCGGCGCGGTCAAGACCGACGAACTCGCTGTCATGGTGGACACCTTCAATCCGCTAAATCTGACGACCGACGCGATTACATTCGAGAAAACGGAATACATGGCGTCGTGGCTAGCCGGAGATGGGCTGTAGTCGGCGGACAATGCACCGCCTTGTCCCCACAAACACGCAGAAAACGGATCAATATGGAAATATCACCGAGCGCTATCCCCTGGCAAAGCTTTTATAAACTCATGACCGGAACAATCGTGCCCCGTCCGATCGGCTGGGTTTCGACGATCGACGCCGACGGGCAGCACAACCTGGCGCCGTTCTCGTTCTTCAACGCCATCTGCTCGAATCCGCCGCACCTGTTGTTTTGCCCGTCGATCCGCTCGACCGACGCGCAGCCCAAAGACACCCTGCACAACGTGCGCGCGACCGGTCAGTTCGTGGTCAACATCGTCACCGAGGCGCTGGCGGAGGCGATGAACCTGACCGCAGCCGAACTGCCGCACGACATCGACGAATTCGTCTACGCAGGCGTCACCCCATCGCCGTCGCTGACCGTGAAGCCGCCGCGCGTGCTGGAGTCACCCGTGAATTACGAGTGCGAGGTCACGCAGATCATCGAGATTGGGGATCACGCGGGCGCGGGCAGTATCGTGATCGGGCGGGTGTTGCATCTGCACGTCGCTGATTATGTCATGCTCGGCGACGACAAGATCGACATCACCCAGTTACACCCGATCGGTCGGCTCGCCGGAACGGGCTATGCGCGTGTCACCGATACCTTTGCCCTCACTCGCCCAGAATCACGCATTCCCAAACGCAACCCGTAGCGGTTTGGCGTACCAAACCCATGAACATTCAATCAGGAGGTCACTCTTATGCGTCCTTTCAAACAATTCGACGCCGCCGACTCCGTTATCTGGTCAACGCTCTACACCCGCCAATGGGCGAACGCCGAACGCCACGCCGTCCGCCTCTGGCTCGACGGGGTACGCGCGCTCGACCTGAAGTCCGACCGCATCCCCGACTTCGCCATTCTCAGCGACCGGATACACGATCTGACCGGGTGGCGGCTGGTCAGCACCGAGGTGCAGTATTCGTCGGGTCAGGACTGGTTCGAGGCATTGGCGCGCAAGGAATTCCTGATTACCGAGTACATCCGCGATGCCGACGTGCTCGATTACACCCCACTGCCAGACATTTTTCACGATGTATTCGGTCACCTGCCTTTCCTGGCGGATCAGCGCTACGCCGACTATCTGCACCGCTTCGCACAGACGGCGATCCAGTACACGACCGACGAGCGCAAGTCGTTGGGCAGTCTGTGGTGGTACACGGTCGAGTTCGGATTGCTGCGCGAGCGCGGCGAGCTCAAGGCGTTGGGCGCGGGGTTGTTGAGCAGCGTGGCGGAGCTGCAAAGAGCGTACTCGGACGCGGTGACGCGCCGACCGTACACGCTGAGTGCGTTCGAGTCGCTGGCGCCGAGTCCGCACAACTTTCACGAGACGCTGTTCGTGCTGGAGTCGTTCGAGCAGGTCGAGGACGCGCTGATCGAGTGGGCAGACGCGCACCCGGCGGAGCGGGTGGGAGTGTGAGGGATACAGGGGGCTTGGCTCGCCAAGTCCCCTGTATCCCTCACATACGTATGAAAAAATAGCCCTCGCACTCGCTATTGACCACTATCGGCTACAGCATACTGACAACGTGCCAACTCGCCGGATGTGCCGCCCCTTTCCGCGTTATACTCCGATCATCTTCTGCCACCCACACAAGAGGCGAACCCATGCGCGCGCTTCGCTTGACCATCCTGCTCATCTGCCTGATCGCCCTCACCGTCACGGCGTCGGCGCAAGGCGTCCGCACCGCCTCGCCGCCGATCGTTACGGTGCAGCTCAACGGCTACGAACCGCCCCCGCCGGGAGTACCGCTCGATGTCTTTTACGGCGGACTCGGCGGCGGTGGCGGCGAGCCGTTCTATCTGCCGCCTGCGCCAATGTGGGATTACACGCCCGGCGCCCTGGCGAGCGGAGAAAATGCCTATTTCTCCGCCTGTGGCTATCGATCAGCGACGCCACCGGGCGCGCTGCTCACCTATCCGAGCGGCGCGGTGTTCGCGGTCGCGCTTGATCCGTATCTGAACGAAGAGAAACAGTGCTTCGACTACTGGATGACGTTCACCTATGGGATGGAACTCGGACTCTACACCCTGACGCTCAACCACCCAGACGGCGACCTGTCGCACACCTTCGGCTACGAATACCCGCTGTGCTGGAAGGCATTCCGCACCGGCGACCTCGAATGGGTGACCGGGGTGGAGTCGAGCCAGCAGATGAGCGTGTATTTTTATTCGTTCCTCCCGGACAGCAGCGGCAATACCTTCATCGCGCAGCGCGACGTGCGCGCCGACAATGACGGCGTGCTGGCGATGGATGTCCAGGTCGCGCGGACAGCGCCGTTCACCCGCGACGAGGTGTTCTTCGCGCCGACGGGCGTCGGACGGGCGCTGATCGACGCCTCACCGAATGTCGGCGCCTATCAGTTCGCGGACATGGGCTTCAGCGTCCCGACCCCGCCCAGTCCCTCCACGTACCCGCAAAACGGCTTTTCGCTGTCCACGTATTCGCGCACCGATCCGCGCGGCATCTCGTGCGACGGCGAATATGGACAATTCGCACAGGTTTACGTGTTCCCATCGGGAAACGGCACGGTGCCGCTGGTTCAGAGCGTCAACAACAGCAGCGCCAGCGGAGAACTGCGCGGCGGCGAACCCGTCGAAATCCTGGAATATGTCCCGGCGATCAACGATGGGCGCGTGTACGCCTGGAAGCGCGTCCGCGCCGCGAATGGGGTGACGGGCTGGACGCGCGCGCTTGACTTTTTGGAGCTGTACACCGACGGCGCGCCTGGCGCCCGCGCGCGCCTCAACAATCGCTATCAGCGTCAGGGCAACGCGCATTACCCCATTCCTCAGCCTGTCTACGATTCGTCCGGTGCCTTGCTCGGTGAGTTCAGCGCCGGGACAGAGGTCACATTGGTAGAGCGCACCGACGACAACTGGCGTATCCGCCTCGATGATGGACGCGAAGGCGTGATAGCGGAGTACGACCCGGAAACCTTTCTGCCCTCATTCGTCACCCTGCCCTGGTCACCGGATGGCTCAGTGGAAAACAGCGGCTCTTCGTCTGGCAGCGGAGGCACAGTGTCATGCCCCGGCTCACCCACGACACGCCTGCAACCGGGAATGCGTGCGCGCGTCACCCCAGGCGACCCCAACAACATTCGCGCGCAGCCGGAGTCGGGGCGGGTGCTGGGTGAGATTCCGGCCGGCGGGGTGTTCAGTGTGCTGGCGGGTCCGCAGTGCGGCGACGGTAACGGTCTGACCTGGTGGGAGGTCGAATATGAGGGCGTGCGCGGCTGGACAGCGGAAGGACGCGGCGGGGAATACTGGCTGGAGCCAGCGGGAGAGGGGTAAGATTCGAGGGTTTGGCACGCCAAAACCTTATAATCCTGGTGCATGGTGGGATTTGGCACGTCAGAGTAAGCACGGCAGGTTTGGCGTGCCACACCCCTACGGTGTCGCCTCTGGCGTCGCTTCGGCGGCGATCTCGGCGCGGGTCGCCTCGATTACGCGCGTGAGATGCGCCTGCCCCATCGGATCGAGCGCCAAAGCCCGTTCGTAGGCAGCGATCGACTCGATCAGGCGTCCGGCATCGTAATAAGCATTGCCGAGTTCGACCTGGATCGCGGCACCCAACGCCACAAATTCCAGCGCATCGATCACACTCGCTGCCTCGAACTGCGCCAGAGCCTCCCCCCGTCTTCCCCCCTCACTGAGCATCTTGCCGTAAGTGTAGAGGCTGTAGGCGCGCTCATCGGGCAGCATCGCCAGCTCCAGCAGCGCCTCGGTCGCGCTCGCAGCGGCGTCGATGTCCCCCATCGCCCGCTCGATGACGATTGTCTCCTCCAGCACGCGCCGCTTGTACAAAGCCTCGCGCTCGTCGAGTTGAGTCGTGGTCAGCGCTTCCTCAAAATAACTGCGCGCCGCCTCATGATCCCCGATCGTGCGCGCGACCAGTCCCAGACGCGCGATCGACTCGGCGGCGAGCTCCTCGATGCGTGGATTGGCGCCGCCTTCATAAGCGGTGATCACCGCCTCGAAATGCGTGCTAGCCGTATCTGCCGCGCTCATATCGCCTTGCAACAGGCGCAGCAGCGCTACCTGTCCGAGTCCAAAGGTGACCCGCGCGGTAATGTCGGCACTCGGCGGGTTGTCGGCTGCTGTGAGCGCCTTGTCCAGCGTCAGAGTGATGGCAGACAGCGTGCTTTCATCGACGGCGAGCGAGCGCGTGCGTCGCGCGTCTTCCAGCGCCGTCAGATACCCCGCCATACCCAATCCGGTGTAGGCGCGCGCATATTCCGGGTTGTCGGTGACCGCTGCCTGAAAATCCTCGGTCGCCAGGCGGATCAGGTTGGGCAGACGCGACGCCTCGCGCGCGTCACCCTCGCCGACAATCTTGTTGTAATTGCCGATCGCGCTGTTGCCGCGCAGCACATACAGCATATCGCGCCCGACCACATCCTGATTGATCGCCAACGCCGCGTCAAAGGCGCGCCGCGCCTCGTCGTGCTGGCGTAGAATCATCTGCACCAGCCCCTGTGTGACCGACGCCAGCACTTGCGAGCGGTTCGACAGGTCACCGCTCAACGCCCGTGACTGATCGATATTGCGCGCGTAGACTGCCGACGCCAGCCCAAAGCGACCGAACAGCTCGTTCAGCTCGGGCCAGGTCTGCGTCACGTAAAATTCCGGCGTGACGGCGATCCGATCGCCGCGCCGCTCGATGATCCCGTAGACGACGATATCCGCGCGCGCGTTGAAGCGGCTCTGCAGCCGCTCGACCAGCGCCTGGGCGTTCACCTCGCGCTCGTCCGGCGTCGCGCCCTCGATCGCGCCGACCTGCGCCGGTGACCACACACCGACCACCAGCGGCAGATCGGCGCGCACCTCGTCGAGCCGCTGGGTAAAGCTGATGTACAGCGCCTCTGACAGCACCTGCACGTCGGCAGCGGCGATGTCGGCGCCCGGCAGCGCCGAAAACCCGGCGATCGCCACATTGAAGGGGGCATTTTCGATCGGCGCGCTCGTCGATGTCAGCCGGGGCAGCACCAGCACCGCGAACAGGATCGCCAGCAGCAGCAGCGGCGCCGCGATCGCCAGCGCGCGAGTCAGATCGCGGCGTCGTTCTGTCCGTTCCCAATGCGCGACCTGTCCGTCGATATCGTTGGACAGCGCGCTTAACAATTCGTCGTCGGTGCCAAAGGTACGATACAACCCGCGTAAAGAGGCGTCGGCGCCCTCAAAGCTCCGAAAAAAGGCGTTGACCTGATTGATTTGCGCCATATCGATGTTGCTGCCTGGCACAGCCACACAGCGGTACAGCAGCACGATTGGCTTGCGCTGGCGCAGATAATGGCGGTAGGCGTCGTAGAATTCCCATTCGGTGCCGCTCTGATACGGCATCCCGGTGTCGGGATTGACCTCCGCCAGCGGGGTGCCCATGCGCGTCCACAGCATACAGATCACCAGGTCGGCATCGTGTGGCTGGAGCATCCCCTCGTTGACGACCTGCTGCGGAGCTTGCCCGGTCTGTGCCGGGGCGTGTTCCTCGTACAGATACGGCGAAAACTTATACTTGTCACGAATGGTTGGGCGCTCGTTCAAGGCGCGGATCAGCGCGGCAACCTGTGCGCGCTCCCGCCGGAGATCACTCGGTGATGAGAGAAAAACCTTGATATTTTTCATGCGCCCAACCCTTCGTGATGTTCGCTGCTAAACCTGATCGTAAAACAGATCGTGGGCGAAGCAGTATCCCCACTCTTCACCCACTTCGAGCGAGCGAATCATCGCGTGCCCGATGTCGTGAAAATGCTTAGTGGCATGTTTATTCTTGGACGAATTGCAGCAGCCGACGTGCCCACATTCCAGGCAGACGCGCAGATGCACCCATTTGTCGCCAGTCTTCAGACAATCTTCGCAGCCGTTGGTATTCGGGGCAGCGTGTTTATTCTGTGTGGTGAAGTGTTCACAAGCCTGCATTATCGAGTCCTTTTCAGCGTAAAACAGCTCATCACGAGGGGGGTCGAATCGGGAGACGGACGATCGCGCGCGTCTGCCCTGGCTTCGACCAAAATTCGATTGTACCGCGATGCCCCCCAATGATGCGATTGACGATCTCCAGACCGAGACCCAGCCCCTCTCCCAGCGGCTTGGTGGTGAAAAACGGCTCGAATATCTGCTGCATCATCGCTTCAGGAATGCCATGTCCGTTATCAGCGATCTCGACCATGACATGATGATGTTCGGTGCGCGTGATCAGGCTGATCGTGCCATCAGGCGCAGTCGCGTTGATGGCATTATCGATCAGGTGCGTCCACACCTCGTTGAGTTCGCTGCCGCGCGCGACAATTTTTGGCAGATCGTCGGCATATTGACGCACGACCTGGCGCGCACCCAACAGTTTACGCAGAATGATCAGCGATGTTTCCAGCCCGTCGTGAATCTCGACATCCTGCACCTCACCCTGATCCATGTAGGTATGCGCTTTGACCGCATCGACGAGCTGCGAAATCCGCTGCGTGCTGCTGTTAATCACCTGCATCAGGGTCGCAGCCGCCAGCGAGCTGTCGAGCCACAACACGATCGCCGTCAGCGTATCCCGCTCGAATGTGCTGTGCAGCGACCTCATATCGGCGGCGGTCAGCCCATTCGAGACAAAATTACTGGCGCGCGCGTAGGCATTCTCCACCCCGATCGACTCCAGCCAGAGCGACAGTTGATCCTCACGATCGCTGCGCTCCATCGTCGTCAGATCGACCGCCGTCCCTTCGAGGATGCGACTCTGAAATTGAAACAGGGTATCGAGCTGTGCCGGGTTCAGTTGAAACAGGTTGAGCGACAGGGTGTAATGCTGCACCGTCGGCAGCAGATCGCGCAATTCCTGTGCCGACCGACGCGCCGCCGCCGCCGGGTTGTTCAGCTCGTGTGCCAGCCCCGCAGACAAGCGTCCGAGCGCGGCATTCTTTTCACGCTGACCCACCAGGCGCGTGATATTGCCCATGCGCTCGGTGGCGATCTGCATCACCCGCGCGGCGATCGTCGGCGCGTTGGCGAATATCAGCCGAAAGGTATCCTCATCGAACACCAGCAAGCGCGTCTGCATGATCGCTGTCACACTCACCAATGACAATTCACGACGCAGAATCGAAATCTCGTTACCCATGATCCCCGGCGGATTGGTGCCGAATACCTGGGGGACGCCGTTGATCACGCGCGTCACCTGCATCTCGCCCAAGAGCGTAATGTAAAAGGCGATCGGCGGGTCGTCCTGGCGCTGGAAGACATCACCTGTCGCCAGCGTGACGATCTCGCCATTCGCCAGCATCCACTCGATCTCGTCGTCAGGCATCCCGACGAAAAATTCCAAATTCTTGACTGCTTCTCGATTCATCGATCGTCCGTCCGCTGTTATACGAGCGCCCTGCCCGAACCTGGCACCGCAACGCGATATTGCTCGGCGGGTCGCACATTTTCTGATTGGCTTTAGTCTACCGTTGTTTCGCTCAAATGATTAGATTCTGTGTAAGCGATGAATCTATTTCGTCTGAACGGGGTGATGGTGCTATATATCTCTTGACTTCCTCATCAATTTAGCCAAAAGGACACGCCATGATTCGTCACTCCCTCCGTTGGATTCCCGCTGTCGCAATCGTGCTTTTGGCAGCCTGTTCACCGCCGCCGGACGCGCCCGCCACCAGCAGTCCGACGACAGCGCCAGTCGAGTCCGTCTCGGCGCCGCCGACCGACAGCACGCCGGAGATCACCCCATCCGACGCGACTACCACAGCACCGCAGATCGACACCACGCCGGAGGTCGTGCCTGCCGACGGCACCGTCGAGGCACCGCAGACCGAGACGACGCCCGAAGGAGCATCCGACGATAGCGATCCGGTGCTGCGTGTCGTTCAGGACAACAGCGGTCTGCGCGGCGGTCCGGGCACAAATTACCCGCGCGTCGCCGTTGCCAGATCGGGCGATCTGCTTCCCGTGACCGGACGTTCAGGCGAGGAACGCGACCTGTGGTATCAGGTGACGCTGCCGGATGGCGCGATCGCCTGGGCGTGGTCGCGGATCGCCGAGCTTCAGCCAGCCAGCGCCGACGTGCCAGAGGTCGAGCCACCAGCCGCCCCGTGACGACGCACGAGTTCATTTTCGATGTCGTCGAGCGCGATCTCTCGATCGCGCATCAGCACCAGCAGATGGTAGAACAGATCGGCGATCTCCTCGATCTGTTCTATTTTGGTCTGGCTGAGCGCCGCGATCACCACCTCGACCGCTTCCTCGCCGACTTTTTGCGCCATACTCGGCGTCCCTGCATCGAGCAGGCTGTTGGTGTAGCTGCCGTCCTGCGGCTGTTCCTGACGAGCTTTGATCAGACTTTCGAGATGCTGCAGCATCGGGGTCATGGTGTGTCATGCTCCTAAGTATTAGGTTCCCATAGCGCGTCGATCTCACGAAAGAAACAGCTCACTTCGCCGGTGTGACAGGCCGCTCCCGCCGGATCGACCAGCAGCAGCAGCGTATCGGCGTCGCAGTCCACGTAGATCGCACGCACCCGCTGGACATTACCGCTGGTCGCGCCTTTATGCCATATTTCACCCCGGCTGCGACTCCAGAAGACCGCTTCACCGAGTGCCAGTGTGCGTGCCAGCGCATCGGCGTTCATGTACGCCATCATCAGCACCTGGCGTGTGATCGCGTCCTGGACGATCGCAGGGATCAGTCCATTGGCGTCCCACTTTAGCCGCTCTGCTACCCCATCGATTGCACTCACAGTGCACCGCCAAATTCGTCCAGATCATCCCACCCGTCGAGCCGTACCGGGATGCCCTGCCCTGCCAGATAGTGTTTCAGGTCACCGATGCGCAGTTCGTTGTAATGAAACAGCGTGGCAGCCAGCGCCGCATCCGCACCGCCGACTGTAAGCGCCTCCGCGAAATGCGCCATGTTCCCGGCGCCACCGCTGGCGATCACCGGAATGGTCACCGCGTCGGCGATCGCGCGTGTCAGTTCCAGATGATACCCCGCTTTGGTGCCGTCCCGATCCATGCTGGTCAGCAGGATTTCGCCGGCACCACGCGCCTGAGCTTCGCGTGCCCAGGTCACCGCGTCGAGTCCGGTGGGCGTGCGTCCGCCGTTGATGAAGACCTCGTAGCGTCCGCCGTCGGGTGTCGCTACCCATTTAGGATCGATCGCCACGACGATGCACTGTGCGCCAAACGCCCACGCCGCCTCGTCGATCAGACCCGGATTTTTGAGCGCGGCGCTGTTGATCGACACCTTGTCGGCGCCTGCCAGCAGGGTCGCGCGGATGTCCTCGATCGTGCGGATGCCCCCACCAACGCAAAACGGGATGAACAGGCTGTCCGCGACCCGGCGCACCATGTCGAGGATCGTCCCGCGTCCCTCGTGCGAGGCGTTGATGTCCAGAAAGACCAGTTCGTCCGCCCCTTCACGGTCGTACACCATCGCCTGCTCGACCGGATCGCCCGCGTCGCGCAGATCGATAAAATTCACCCCCTTCACGACGCGCCCGTCTTTCACATCCAGGCACGGGATGATTCGTTTTGCCAGCATGATTTACCCCTTGTGCGCTGTTTGCGCCGCTAACAATGCCTCTTGCAGTCGTATATCGCCGCGATAGAGCGCCATGCCGATCACCGCGCCCTGCACGATCCCGCCCGATGTCAGGCGGGCGATCTCGTCCAGCGATGACACCCCACCCGACGCGATCACCTGGAGTCCGGTTTCGCGCGCTAAATCCTCGGTCGCCTCGATATTGGCGCCGTGCATCAACCCGTCACGGCTCACGTCGGTGAACAGCGCGTACCCCACGCCGTACCCCGCCAGCGCGCGACCCAACCCTGCCGGCGTGAGCGGACTCGGCTGCTGCCAACCATGCGTGACCACCAAGCCATCGCGCGCATCCAGCGCCGCACAGATCGCCTCGCCGCCGTAGCACATCACCGCGTCACGCAGCGCGTCGGGCTGGCTGACCGCCAGCGTCCCGATAACAACGCGCGCCGCGCCCGCACCGATCGCCCGCGCGATCGCAGCCGCGTCGCGCAAGCCGCCGCCGAACTGCACCGGGATGCCGAGCGCCGCGATCCGCTCCAGAATACCCAGGGTGACATTCGCCTCACCAAACGCGCCGTCGAGATTGACGACGTGCAGCCAGTCGGCACCTGCATCGATCCAGCGCCGCGCCGCATCGACCGGATCATCGGCAAAAATCGTTTGCTGACTCGGATCGCCCTCGCGCAGGCGTACCACTTTGCCGCCGCGTATGTCGATCGCCGGATAAAGGATCATGCTTCGTCGCCGATCGGCGACGGGATCGCCAAAAAGTTGCGCAGCAGCCGCAGCCCGGTGCGCTGGCTCTTTTCGGGATGAAACTGCACCCCATAGAGGTTGTTGTGCGCGACGCCCGCGCAAAACAGTTCGCCGTAATCGGCGCGAATCAGTACGTCGTCAACATTCGACGGGACGCAGTGATAGCTATGGACAAAATACGCTGTCGCGCCCGCTGTCGCGCCCGCTGACACGCCCGCTGACACGCCCGCTGACACGCCCGCTGACACGCCCGCTGACACGCCCGCTGACACGCCCGCTATCGCACCGTCACCGAGTCCATCCAGCAATGCCGACTGCTTGATCGGGCACAGTTGATTCCACCCCATATGCGGCACTTTGCGTCCAGGCAGGTCGGCAAAGCGCGTCACGCGACCAGGCAGCAGTCCGAATCCGGTGTGATCGCCCATCTCGTCGCTGCTGTCGAACAGGAATTGCATCCCCAGACAGATTCCCAGGTATGGCACGCCCGCGCGCGCCGCCGCGACGATCGGCTCGACCAGATGAAGCGCACGCAATTGCGCCATGCCCGCCC
>Ga0163147_10000531_pt1 | contig 60103 bp, 49 predicted proteins | sample OliLakLV19MP6G1_FD_148597 | JGI IMG/M metagenome (GOLD analysis project Ga0163147, IMG submission 148597) | Freshwater microbial mat bacterial communities from Lake Vanda, McMurdo Dry Valleys, Antarctica- Oligotrophic Lake LV.19.MP6.G1 | ecosystem: Environmental > Aquatic > Freshwater > Lake >... | reverse complement strand
CTTGCCGAGCTGTATAAATACAGTTCAACATTGCGCAGCATCTCGCAAGGCAGGGCGAAGCACACGCGCAATTTCTTAGAGTATCAACCCGTGCCGGTGGAGGTGCAGCAAAAGCTCGTGTCGCAGCATAAGGAGGAGTTGCAGGAAGCGTAGGAGTTAATTCGATGATGCAATGATTCGGTGATTCGATGATGAATCTCTCTGCATTATCGAATCATCGAATAAACAAATTACCGAATTAGATTTTGCGCGTACTTCTCTCATTTCTTTAACGCATTGTTTGGTAGCGCATGTTGCAGGAGTGTAGTGAGGTTTTTCTGCAAAGCGGCAATTGGGGTAGTAAATAAATCCCGTCATTCTGAGAGAGGCTTTGCGACCGAAGAATCTCCCGCTGTTCCTTCAAGCGTGTCGCTTGAAGGAGAGAACGGTGAGCCTCTGGCTCACTAAAGCCGGAGGCTTTAAGTGAACATCCTGCAAGGTACAACCTTGCAGGAACGGGATGCTTCTCTTACCCACGCCCTGAAGGGCGTGGCAATTAGTAGCCCCGCCATTTATGGCGGGGTAAAAAGAATACCACCACAACGACTCTCTGCGGTTTTAGCCCCTGCGCGGAAAGTTAATCTTCAATAAGTAGCGGATGCTACAGGATGATTAGTCCAAGCGGAGAGGGGGGCGCGAATGCATAAGAATCGGGTTCAAACCTTCCGATACAATCTCATTATAGGGTATTTTGAAAAACTTCTTGCCTCTGGCAGGTGGTTTCACCTGCCAGCCTTAGCATGTAGAAGTGGTTGGTGAAAACATCAACCACAGGCAGAAAAATGCATAAATGATATTTCCTGCCTTTTCCCTCCACGCATCAAAATCTTCTTTACTTTAGTTGCGACCCAACTTTTCCCATGATAAATTGGTGCTGCCGCTGCAATGAATAACGATTAGGCTATCTGTCGCCTATTCAATATCTTCATTCCCTTTTACTCACCAAAGTTGCATTTGCAACTTGAATGTTGCGATTAAAGAAAACAGAACAGCATATTAGGTTGTTCTACGATTTCACTCAGGAGAGAAAATATCGGTAGCCGGAGTTTTAATTAAAGCCTAATTCAAAGACGGGTCTTCGGGAAAATTCATCATCATGGCGTAATCTCCGCCCATTTCTTTTAAAACTTGTTTCCAGAGAATATCCGGTTTTGTGTTGAATACATAAGATGCCTTTGCCGGACAAAGTATCCAGGAGTTTTCTTGCAATTCACTATCCAACTGGCTCATATCCCAGCCGGAGTAGCCGAGAAAAAATCGAAAGTTTTCGGGTTGCACTTCGCCCGAATTAATCATGGTTTTTAGCGCCTCAAAGTTGCCGCCCCAATATAATCCGTCAATGATTTTTATACAGCCGTCTAATGCGGGAACATTATGAATAAAATGGAGCGTATCTGTTTGCACAGGACCGCCAAAATAAAGTTGCGCATCGAAGTTATAAATATCTTCAACCGCTTCGCTCAGTTTAAGCGGCATCGGTCTATTGAGGATAAATCCTACCGAGCCGCTTTTTTGCTTTTCGCACAAAAAAACCACTGTACGCTTGAAGTTTGGGTCAAGCATAAATGGCTCTGCGAGCAAAAGCGATCCTTTAATTGGCTTCTTTTCGTTCAATTTGCGAAGGTTTACCATTTTCATATACGGTAGATTGTCTTAAATGGTTTTCTAAACGTGAAAAGTCTCTGATAAATACGACAAATTCAGTGCAATAATTGTTCGCTTTAATCGTCATTTTATTGTAAAAATTCAGTTTTGTAAAGTTGATTAGACTTCTTCAGAAAATAGTACAACAAACAAAATTATAGTCAAAAGGAGCGGGGAAAAGAGAAAGGGGGAAGTAATGGTGCAGAGAGAGTTTTGGAGGCATGTTTTACAAACATATTCAACAGCTTCCGGACAAGCGATTTAAAAGAGCTACGGGAGTACCCAAAGAAATTTTAAGGCAGATGACAGAGGTGGTCACTGCGTATAAAACGACACATCGAAAACATCCCACAAGAGGCAATCCGCCCAAACTGTCGTGGGAGGATAAGATACTGTTGCTGCTGATGTACTATCGGGAGTACCGCACCATGGAGCACATCGGCATCGCCTATGGGATAAGCGAAAGCCGCGTCTGCGAGATTATTCAGGAGACAGAAAGCATCCTGATCAGTGATAAACGGTTTCACTTGCCGGGAAAGAAGAAGTTGTTACAAGCAGAAAATAACTGGGAAGTCGTGCTGATTGATGTGACGGAAACTCCGATTGAACGCCCCAAACAAAACAACGCAGGTATTATTCAGGCAAGAAAAAGAAACACACGCTCAAGACACAAGTAGTTTCCGAGCGAAAAACCAGGCGCATTCTCTGCACCACACAAACCGAAGGGAGAAGGCATGATTTCAGACTCTTCAAGCAAAGTCGCGTCCTTGTTCATCCTGCGCTCAAAGCGCAGACAACAGATACCGGATATCAGAGCATTCAGCAACTGCATCCCAACAGCGAACTGCCGAAAAAACGCAGCAAGAAAAATCTCTTAATCAAGGCGGATAAAAAGAACAATCAAGTCATCAGTTTCAGCAGAGTGCTGATAGAAAACCTGATAAGAACGCTGAAAATATTCCGCATCCTTGCCGAGAAATACAGAAACAGGAGAAGGAGATTCCTCTTACGATTTAACCTGATTGCCGTTCTCTATAATCTTTCTATCCAATGATTTTCCGAAGAAGTCTTTGTTTGGGGCATGTCTGGATATTTTCATCTTACAGGCAAAGAACAATTTGATAAGGAAATTGAAAACCAGAATTTTGAAGGCAATCCGTGAATAACTATCGTTGGGCTGGTTGAGGAAGGTAATATTGTAATTGCAGAGAGAGAAGTACAAGGTAAAATGAAAACCGGTGGACTTTTAGATGCTGCCTTTTGCGATGTGTTCCATTTTCGGGAAGGCAAAATCAAACAGTTCACCACCTATCTGATGAACAAAAAACAACCCTGACTGAAATAAACCATTTCTTATTTTGTTCTATAACCGTTGCCTGAAGTTAATGGCAATGAAGAAAGGATAATAAACACTCTTTGGAAATCGGAGTTATCAATAAACCAGCGGCAGTGCCTGCGCTACCTGCACATCAAGCAATTTCAGTATCTGGTTTTCCACCTGCACGAATCGGGCTGCTCTTGTTGGGGTAAACGCTTTTGAAAACTTCTTGAAATATTTCTTGAGCAGCTTGGTGCGCACGGCTTCAAGGTCAAATGCCTTATTCACAATCTCGGTGGATTTTTCAGGAGTCATCTTTTCATAATTATTCGCATAATCCTGAATGAGCGCAAGGCGCTTGTCCATAATCGCAGAGAGCGACTTTTCATAATCACGATAAATAGGCCAGAACACGGCTGACTCGTCAGTGCTGAATGCCATCGCTGTCGTAATCAACGTGGCTTTCTCTTTCTGTAAATCTTTGCGGAGCAGTTCTGCCAAATCGCGTTCCTGCGCAAATACGGTGAAAGAGAAAAATGTGATTGCTGTAAAAAAGAAAATGTTTTTATTCATGGGATGTTTTTTAATCAAAGTCTATTTAAAAAAAAGGGATTCCATCCGCCTCAGGCGGATGGAATCCCTTTTATTGTCAAATACGCGTCACGCGTGTTTTATTAATTCACAATTTGAAGTAAGCTCCAAACCTGAAATCCCAATAAGCGAGATTATTCTTTTCGTCAGCGAGATTGGCGCGTTCACCGCCAAACACCACTTCATAGCGCGGTGAAAACAACATGCCGAAGCGGTCGTTGAAATTATAGCGCAGCATTACTTCAGGTGCCAAACCAAATCCCCACTGCTCAGCGGTGAGGGTGTAAAGACCTATCCAAGCCTCTTCGCGCACATAATAAGCTCCCATGCCAAGCCCTGCGGACACTTGCAATTTGCTGTCTTCCGCAAGGAGGTCATAATGCGCTACGGCTATAATAGGAACAACATGCACATAGCGCCACTGCACGAGTGTTGCCGCACCGTTGTCAAAATAATACGTGTCCCTCGGATACTTATGAGAAAACACATGATAGCCGGATTGAAGTCCCACGGCAAATTTGTCTGCCGCATAGTAGCGGTAATCAGCCGAGAACCCACGGAAAGAAGGCTCGTCTAAGAAATCTTTAAAATCACTTGTAGGCATCGCCATGTGATAATTGAGTTGCAACATGCCGCTGCCTTTCTCCTGCGCGTGAACATTGATGCCCGCAAGCGTAATTGCTATGATGAGAATATATTTTTTCATTGTTCGTTTTTTAAAGTGTGATTTTAATTACAGAATCATTCAACCTTTAGATAAGGAGATTGCTCAAACGCCTCGTCAATAGAACTTTTGATTCTCGTTTTCAGGTTGGCTTGTGTGTCTTCATCAAGCAAGCCGTTTACAACTCCGGTCCATACCATTTTAATTGTATCACCGGGAGCAGTGTCTTTATATTGTGCCATTTGCATGATAAGAGTGCCTGACGTATATGATTCAACCACCGGATAGCAGGCGGATAATAGTAGCAGCAACACCCCACCAGCCGCCATAGCCATACCAACTACCACCATACCAATACCAGTAATCATAGTAGTTATAATAAAATACTGTGTATTCTCCGTTGCTGTTGCTACAACGCGCAAATCAGGATCCTGATTGTCGTTCACTTTCGTATATCCCAAGGCTGCCATGTTTGCTTCAATCTGCTGAATGATAAGATCGCTGTTCGCAACCGGGGATGGAGCATTGTTGGTATCAGAATCTATTTCCACTACTTCGTCAACAATACTGTAAGTCTGGTTTTGCATAAAATCATTTTCTTTGTCATAATGTGTTAATGTGATGTCCAAATCCTCAACACGGGTTTCACTGTCGGGATAGAGGTTGCAGCCACCAATGCCAAATAGCGCAAGCGCTGCTGAAAGGAATAAAATAAACTTGGGTTTGAAAGTCATGGTTACAAATTTTTGGTATAGGTAAAAGGTTCTCTTGTTTGTTCAAAATGACATTTGTCAGTTAATATCCTGTGAAGCTCAAAATGATTACAAGCTCATCATTCAGGGCAAGCCTTCCACCTTAAAATGTTAATTTTATTTTTTTACATAAATAACAGATGCAGGAACAGTTAAACGCTTTTGGCAGGCTGCTGAAAATCATGGACGAACTAAGGGAAAAATGCCCGTGGGATAAAAAGCAAACGATACAAAGCCTCCGTAATCTTACCATTGAAGAAACCTACGAGCTTGCCGATGCAATTATCAACGAGGATATGCAGGGCATAAAAGAAGAATTGGGCGATTTGCTTTTGCACATCGTGTTTTATGCGAAAATCGCCTCTGAGGCGGGCGCATTTACTATAACAGATGTAATTAATCATCATTGCGAAAAGCTTATCCAGCGGCATCCGCACGTCTATGGTGATTTGCAACTCAACTCTGAGGAGGCAGTGAAACAGAATTGGGAGAAGCTGAAGTTGAAAGAAGGAAAAAAATCAATCTTGTCGGGCTTGCCGCCATCGTTGCCCGCTTTAATTAAGGCGTATCGCATTCAGGATAAAGTGAAACAAGTTGGATTTCAATGGGAAAATGCAGAACAGGTTTGGGATAAAGTAAGAGAAGAGATGGATGAACTTTATGCGGAAACGAGCGCTCAAAAATTGGATGCCGAAAAAACAGAGCAGGAATTCGGAGACTTGTTGTTTGCGCTCATTAATTACGCCCGCTACATCAATGTTGACCCGGAACGCGCGTTGGAAAAAACAAACAAAAAATTTGTGCGCAGATTTCAATTCATTGAAGATAGCGTGAACAAGAACAAGGGAGATTTAAACTCAATGACACTGCAAGAAATGGATGCCTTGTGGAATAAAGCGAAAGAAGAAGAAACCTCTCTGCTCTCAGAGGAAAACGGTCGTCAAAGCGAGCAGATTTCATAGGGCAGAGAACAGTATGCAACTGAACAGCCACACAAAAAAATCATTTCTGTTTCTTCTGCTTGCCGCGCTGCTCTATAGTTTTTCTTTTTTATCAAGTAAACTGAACGCGCCCGACCCGGAGTTTGTGCTCACGAAGAAAGTCGAGGCGGCATTAAGCAAAATCATCAGTGACTATGACAGTCTCCTCGCCAATGAGGAGATTATGAATGATGTTTTTAAAAACAAACTTGATTCCCGTTATCTCGAAATTTTACAGAAGAAACCTTATTCGTTTCTCATTTACAAAGGAACTGAACTGGTATTTTGGAATGAAAACAAGGTTATTCCGCCTGATTTTCTTGTAAATGCGGTTGCCTCGCAGGAAGGGAATTCAATCAAATTAGAGAATGGCTATTATGAAATTTCAAAATCAAAAAAAATATTTGATGGGCAGGATTACAGCGTTATCCGCCTCATCTTGCTGAAGCATAATTTCAGCGTTGAGAATAATTTCTTAAAAAACAGTTTCAATCCGATTTTTGAACTTCCGGATTATACAGACCTTTCACTCAATGGACAAGATGGCGGCACACCAGTAAATAACAGAAGCGGTAAAGCATTGTTCTATTTGGAGTCTAACCCATCAAGGGCTTATGATTACCCGGACTATCCAAAGGTGGCGCTGTTCCTGTTGGCGCTGGCATCGCTTCTTTTTGCAGTATTTTTTTTGCTGAAAAATTTCTCTGTGCAAAACGCATGGATAGCGCTGCTTGCTCTTGTTTCTGCATTCACCTTCATCCGGTGGCTTACACTTATCTATAACTTTCCGCACGGGCTATACGATTTCAATTTGTTCAACCCGCAATTGTTCGCATCGTCAGCGCTCAATAAATCGCTTGGCGACCTTGCCATTAATTTGCTAATGCTCTTTTGGATTGTCGTTTTTTTCTACAGAAATGTGAAGCTCAGGTTTTCATGGAATGGCACGCCATACTTGAAGTTTATTGCTGCGGTTGCAATTTTTCTGCTGCTCTTTTTTTCATCCAGAATTCTTTCTTCCCTTTTTGAAAGCCTTCTGCTTGACTCAAAAATCCCGTTTGATTTAAATGACTTTCTCTCGCTCAACATTTATAGCTTCATCGGGTTGGGCTGCCTGACGCTTGCCTTATCCTGTTTCACTTTGATTTCGGCAAAATTCATTCAGCTTATTTCCGCATGGAACGCAAGTGGGAAAACGCTTCTTTATGCAACGCTGCTCTCCTTTCTTATTTATCTCGGAGCAATGTGGTTGATAGGATGTCCGCATTCAGAATATTTTGCCGCTGTCGCGATTCTGCTATTGGTTCTCTTTTTACAACGCATGGTATTGCAGCAGTTGTCGCTTACTTCGCTTTCTAACATGATTGCGCTTATTGCCGCGCTCTCCATGTTTTCTTCCATTTATCTCTATCACTTTAACCAAAACCGCGACCTTGACCGCAGAAAGGCGCTCGCCCGTAAGCTTTCCATTGAGCGCGACCTGATTACTGAATATCTTTTTATTGATGTGCAGAAAAAAATCTTAAATGATCTATTCATTCGCAACTATTTCAGACGACCATTTATTTCTACGCAGGAAATTGTTGATCGCGTTATCAATAAATACTTCAGCGGTTTTTTCAGAAAATATGATGTGCATGTGTACACGCTGAATACGGAAGGCAAGTTGCTGCGCTCAACAAAAGATGAATACCTTGAACTGTTGAATGACGAATTGCTTGCCCGCGTTCAACAAACGGAAAGCGATTATCTTTTTTACATTCCAAAAGCATCCGGCAGTTACGCTTATATCAGCAATCTTCCCATCATTCACAGAGGGAAATTACTTGGCTCGGTAGTGCTTGAACTGACTCCCAAAACGTATTCGCAGGCAAATCTTTATCCCGAATTATTGCTTGAAGAAAAGGTTAAACCACCCGACATTCTTGATAGGTACAGCTACGCTCTCTACTCGCTTGGTTCTCTTGTAAAAAAAAGCGGCAATTATGCTTATCCGCACCGTTTTCCTTTTCAGCAGAACTCACCGCAAGATGAATTTTATGAAGTGAAAGAAGATGCGCTCGTTCATCTTGTTTACAATGCGTCAGAAGATAAAGAAGTAATTATCACAGGGGGACATAGTAGTTTCATTCAGCCCATTTCTCTGTTCTCTTATCTGTTTTGCATTTACCTTCTTTTCGGACTTTCGTTTGTCTTGCTGCGCTACATGATAATTGCTGTGCGATATAGAAACCGGTATGAACGCCCTTTCAGCATGTCGTTTCGTGATAAGATTCAGTTCTCGATGATTTTCATTATCATTTTCTCCTTCTTTGTTATCGGCTATGTAACGATTTCACACTTCGCGTCTGAATTTGAATCAACGCACAATGAGCATCTCATAGAGAAACAAAACGACATCCGCACGGCAATCGAATACATCCTGAAAGAAGACTCTACTATTCTTTCATCACAAACAACAACAAATAGCCCGATTGACCTTTCCGCACTCTCTGACATTCATGGAATGGACATCAACATCTATGATTCCACTGGAAAGGTGCTTAATACTTCGCAGCCGGAAATTTTTGAGAAAGGCGTCCTTTCAAGTATGATGGAGCCTACTGCATTTAAAAATGTGGCGTTGAAAAAGAAAACACAATTCATCCAAAACGAGCAAATTGGTAATCTGCATTACCTCTCAATTTATTCTCCCATCCGCAATTATGAAGGCAACTTACTCGCTTATTTAAATCTTCCCTACTTTGCCAAAGAGCGCGAATTGAATAATGAAATTTCTGCGCTGCTTATTACATTGGTGAATGTGTACGTTCTGCTCTTAGTGCTTGCAGGTGTGCTTGCGTATTTACTTTCCGACTCGGTGACACGCTCACTTAGCGCAATCAGTGAAAAGTTGAAATTAGTGAAGCTCACAATGAAGAACGAACCGATTGAGTGGAAAAGCAACGATGAGATCGGGACGCTCGTTGCTGAGTACAACAAGATGATTTCTGAATTGGAAAAAAGCGCGCTTCTGCTTGCTAAGTCAGAACGCGAAAGCGCGTGGCGCGAAATGGCAAAGCAAATCGCGCATGAAATTAAAAATCCCCTTACTCCGATGAAATTGAGTATTCAGCATTTGCAACGCTCCATTGCAGAGAACGACCCCAGAGCGCATGAGCTTGCAAAAAAAGTTTCAGTGACTTTGATTGAACAGATTGATAACCTCGCGCATATCGCCAACGAATTCTCCTCGTTTGCTAAAATGCCCAAAGCACAAAACGAAGTATTGAATATTGCTGACGTGATTGAAAATTCGGTGAACCTGTTCAGCGAAGAGAAGCATGTGCAGATTCAATTCAATAAACCTGAAAAGCAATTCAAAGTGTTTGCAGATAAAAACCAATTATTGAGCGCGTTCAATAATTTGGTAAAAAATGCTTCGCAGGCAATTCCCTTTGAGCGGGAAGGTATCGTGCAAATTGAACTTGTTTCAAAAAACGGTAGTGTAATTGCTTCTGTAAAAGATAACGGCATTGGTATTTCCAGCGACCAGGCGCAAAAAGTATTCACTCCGAATTTTACAACTAAATCAAGCGGCTCCGGTTTAGGACTTGCTTTGACAAGAGAAATCATTGAAAATGCGAATGGCAAAATTTGGTTTGAATCAACCGTAAATACAGGCACTACGTTTTTTATCGAACTGCCGGAACACAAATAGAATTAGAAATTAGGAATTGCAGCAACGAGTGTTTGAAAATTTCTAATTCTCCATTCCTAATTCCTAATTTTCGTAATCAACAAATGAAATCGCGCTCACTTCTGTTTTTTTATCTGCTGGTTACTTATGTTTTCGCCTCCTTTATCTGGTGGTCGTATTTGCTGTTACAGAAAAATGAACAATCCTTTGAAGATCGTATTCAGTTAGAGAAAATTTCATTTAATCATAAGAACAATTTGCCTGAATCTTCCCTTAATTACCTGGATACTCCCACGTATCATGCCATCCATGAACGCTACCTGCGGCAAAAGTTGATGATTATCGGGGAAGGCTCTGTGTTCCTCTTATTGCTTTCTGTCGGCTGCATTCGTCTGTGGCTCACTTTTAGAAAAGAAATGGCGCTTGCGCGACAGCAAAACAATTTTCTACTGTCTATCACGCATGAGTTAAAATCACCGCTTGCTTCAATGAAGCTGTCGCTGCAAACGATATTAAAGCGCGTTACGCTGGAAGATAAATTTCGCAGGCTTGCTGAAAACTCAGTGGAAGATGTTGACCGACTCACCGCGCTGGTGGACAATATTCTCTTTGCCGTGCGCATGGAAGATGCCGCTTTTTTGTTGCCTAAAGAGCCTGAAAATATTTCAATCATTACAAATAATGTGCTGCAAAAAATTGTGGCAGCAAATTCCGAAACCGCGCATATCCATTCTGAGATAGCAGAAAATATCTTGCTCGAAACCGACAAGATGGCGTTCACTTCGCTGCTGCAAAACTTAGTGGAGAATGCAATCAAGTATTCTCCCGCGCCTGCCGAAGTTGAAGTGAAACTGCACAAAAGCGCAAATACCTTTGTACTCGAAGTGAAAGACAACGGTATCGGTATTCCCGAAAAAGAACGTAACCTTATCTTCAATAAATTTTACCGCATCGGCAACGAAGACACCCGCAATACCAAAGGAACGGGAATCGGGTTGTTCATTGTGAAAAAAATTGTAGAAATGCACAAGGGCAATATTACCGTAGCAGATAACCAACCGAAAGGAACTGCAATCACCGTTGAGTTTCCTGCATAAACTTTGATGACCAATGTCATTTGGATTTCAATATTACTTTCGCAAACTTTACTGAAAATCATTACTATGAACGCAGCGCATTTTCACTTGCTTGTCAATCATTTTCCTGTTATTAGCACTCTCATCGGATTTCTTGTTTTAATCGTAGGCTTTTTCCTGAACAGAAGCGAAGTGAAGCAAGTTGCCTTTGGAATTTTCATTTTCACTGCGCTCGCAACCTTACCCGCATTTTTCAGCGGTGAAGCAGCCGAAGAAGTGCTGGAGCAAAATCCCGGCTTTGAAGAAGCTTATGTAGAGGCGCACGAAGAAGCCGCATTGTGGGGAATCATATCGATTGAACTGCTTGGTATTATTGCTGCAACTGCATTCTACTTCACACTAAAACACAACCCGCTTCAAAAGACGCTTACGCTTGCAACATTTGTTTTCGCTTTGTTAGCTATTGCCACCATTGCGCGCGTGAATAATACTGGCGGAGAAATCAGGCATCCTGAAATTCGCAGCGTAACAACTTCTGCTACCCAAACAGAAAGCAGCGGACATGATAATGATTAACTGCGCTGCAACTCCTCCCACACGCGGCTCATCGGCAAACCCATCACGTTGAAGTAGCAACCTTCGATTTTGCGAATGCCGACAACTCCTATCCATTCTTGAATTGCATACGCGCCCGCTTTGTCAAAGGGCTTGAAGTTGTCCACGTAGTAAGTGATTTGCGCTTTGGTGAGCGCATTGAAATAGACTTTCGTTTGCTCTGAAAATGTTTTGGCTTCTCCATTTGCAAGCAGGCATAGACCCGTAATCACATCGTGCCGCGCGCCTGAAAGTTCTGTGAGAATACGAATCGCGTCAGCACGGTCTATTGGCTTGCCGTAAATTTTTTCATCCTTTAATACAATCGTATCGGCAGCGATAATAATTTCTCCCTGCTCTGCTCTCTTTGTTACGGCAGTTGCTTTTTTCAATGCAAGATGTTCAGGGAATTGCAACACGGGCACATCACCATAGTAGGTTTCATCCACATCAGCGGAAATCACTCTGAAATCACATCCAGCGAGCGTAAGTATTTCACGTCTGCGTGGTGATTGTGATGCAAGCAATATTTTTCCCTTGAACGTCATACGAAATAATAAAACACAGGCATCGAGCCGATGCCAAGCAGCACAATGATTTTAAGCGATTCGCTCAGTTTTCCGAAATCATCTTTCTGCGCAGCGGGAACGAGATAAAACAACAGTGCCGCAAGCGGCAGTTGCAGCGCAATGAGGAGGTAAGAGATTTGCAAAAACAACTCGTCTTTGAAAAAATGTTGCTGCACGAAAAACAAACAACCAATCAGCAGGAGAATAAAAAAACCTGCAAACAATTTTGCGCTGCTCCTGCCAAGCACAACCGGAACAGTTTTGCAACCATATTCTCTGTCACCTTCCACATCCTGTATGTCTTTGATGATTTCGCGAATCAGCGTGGCGAGAAAGGCAAACAGCATGTAGGCAAGCACAAGAGTCATCACTTCTTTATTAGCTGTAATCACGAGAAAATCTGCGCTGCCGAATAAATTCGTTTCAAAATATGCCGTCACTAAAACAGTAAGCGCAGTGATGCTTGCAACAAGCAAGTTGCCCAGCAGAAATACTTTCTTGAATGTCTTCGCGTAAAACCAGAGCAAGCCCGCAATTACAATAAAAATAAAACCCAGCTTGATGTTTCCCGCAAACCAAGCGACAAGAAAACCAAGCGCGATTCCTGCGCCATTGAAAACAAGATGTAAACGAAACGCCTCGCGCCTCATAAAGAAATTTCCAATCACCATTTTATCCGGCTTGTTAATGCGGTCAATATCCACATCAAAATAGTCATTGATTATGTAGCCTGCTGCCGCAATGCAAACCGTTGCGAGCACAAACAAGGCAAACTGCCAACTGTTGAGCGCGTGTTCAATTTTGTAATTGAAGAAAATAGGATTGATGACATACAGTCGCACAAAACATTGCGTGAGCGCGATGATGGCTAAATTTTTTACCCGCGCTAATTTCGAGAGTTCCAGCAGCCACTCATTATTCATCATCTCGTATCGGCTTTTTGTAAGCGCTGATGAGGCTTTCGGTAAGCACTAAATAAATTTCCCTGAACTCAGGAAATTCATTGAGGTATTCCAAATGTTCTTCTACTGTTTTCATGTCGCCACGTTTAGCAGGTCCCGTTTGAACATCAAACGGATTGTTCCTGTTTATCTTGCGCACGGTTTCTTTTATCAGCGGCAGTAGGATTTCAAGTTGCAAGCCTTCGCACTTCAGCAGCGTTTCTGAAATGTGATATAAATGGTTGGTGAAATTATTGGCGAACACGGCAGCAATGTGCAGTGTTTTTCTTTTTTTAAAATCAGCTTCCTGCACGTTGCCGGAAATGCTTGCCGCAAGTTGTGCTAAAGTTTTGCGCACCTCCTCGTCTTCCGCTTCAATAAAAATGGGAATCTCGCTGAAATCAAGGTCGTGTCCTTTGGTCATTGTTTGCAACGGATAAAACACGCCAAATTTTTCTGAAACAGGCTCCAGCGCTTCCATCGGCACGATTGCCGAAGTATGCACAACGATTTTCCCGGGCAGGTAAATTTCTTCAGCCAATTCTTCAAGGGAATCATCATTCACCGCCATCACATAGAGCGAAGCGCCTGTGTTGAGTTTTTCTAAATCATCGGTAAACGCAGCCTGTACTTCTTCAGCAAGAAACTCAGCCGCAGCTTCAGTTCTGCTAAAAATTTGCAAAATGGAATGTCCTGCATTTTTGAACTGGTGCGCGAGGTGGTAGGCAACATTGCCTGCGCCAATCACCACTATTTCATGTTTTGTCACGAGCGAAAAATACGAAGATTATCACGATACCTTTTTACCAAACTGATGAGCATTCCGAATGCCATCATCAGGCTTCCAAGCCACAAGATATTGATGTAGGGAAATACAATTGCCTTCATAATAATAAAGTCGTTGTCCAAATCTTTTTGCTTGTAGCCGATTACGATTTGTTCTTTTTCAGGCAAGATGCGCTCCACGCGCAGCGTAACGCTTAACTCTTTCACTTCATCTTCAATTGTGCTGGCGGTTCTGTCGCGAATGAGATAAATGGGAGTTGATTCAAAAATTTTGCCATCAAGCGTATAGAGTTTGATGCTTGCGCCCACCGCAATGTCGTTTGCATCGGGCTGATAATTTTCATGCTGCGGATTCGGCACTAAACTTTCCAGCACTGCATATGCCTTTGCAAGATAAAACGTGTCGCCAATGGTAACGGTGTCCCGCTCAAAATTTGCTTCCGCTTCTTCGCTTGCTTTTTTATCAGGCACGGAAGTAACGTGCGTGTAAATATCTTTTGTGAAATAATGGCGCGTGTCGGGGTTTGCAATCAGTCCCATTTTCGGATTGATTTGCGCATTGGGATATAAGGTGAATTCTTCGCGTACATCGCCTGTTTCTTTATTGATGCGGGCATATTGCACCACATAAAAATTATCAGCGCCCGAAACAGAATCGGCTTTATACGTCACCATGTAATCATGCATCAGCACCGGCTTTCCTTTGCGCAGCAAAATATTTTCGCGCTTATTTTTTTCATCAAAGGAATTTCCGAAATCCACTTCGTTATTAATAGAAATTACGCGCTGCGTATAGTTGGGAATTAATGCACCGACAAGAATCAACCCGAAGCCGACATGCGCAACGGATGCTCCGCCCACATTCAGCTTTCCTTTCAGCACAACAAGCAAATAATTAAAGTTTGCAGCTATGGAAAACAATGATGCGAACAGCAGCAATACATATTGCGGAGGATAAATTTCCAACGCGATTACAATCACTACGGTTAGCACAACTGCAATTACGGCAGGAATGATGAGCGCTTTGAAAAATTTTGTCGTGTCGGAATTTTTATAGCGCAGAAACTGCACCATAGCAGAAAGTAGCGCGATAATAATTGCAATCCACACCTGAATGCCGTTGTAGTGACCAGCCACATCAACAGGTGGAGCTAAATCTTTTTGAATAAAATCACTTAACCCGGGAATTTTTCGGAACAACACCAAGAACTTATTCCACACCGGAATGGAAGTGGTGAAAGTAATTTGAAGCGCTGACAGCGTTAGTATGAGCGCTCCAATAAACAACCAGAATTCACGTGATGCGAGTTTTTCTTCTTCATGAATTGAAGGAATTTTTTTCCAGTCTTTCACAAGAAACGCCATTGAGAGCAAGACAAAAAACAACATAAAAAACAATAACTGCCCTGACATGCCGAGGTCAGTAAACGAGTGAACAGATGTATCGCCAAGGATTCCGCTGCGCGTAAGGAATGTTGAATAGAGGATAAATAAAAATGTGAGGATGAATAATCCGTAGGTTAATCGCAATGCTCTGCCCGTGTGTTTGTAAATCAGCAGCCCGTGCAACCCAGCAAGGAGTATGAGCCATGGCACCAGCGAAGCATTTTCCACCGGGTCCCACGCCCAAAAGCCGCCAAACGTAAGCGATTCATACGCCCATGCGCCACCCATCAAAATGCCAACTCCCAGCACCATTGAAGCGAAGATGCTCCAGGATAATGTTTGCCCAACCCAGCCGGTGTAATCTTTCTTCCACAGCGATGCAATTACAAATGCGAATGGAACTATCGTAGCTGCGAAACCAAGAAATAATGTTGGCGGATGAATCGTCATCCAATAATTCTGTAACAGCGGATTCAGCCCGTTGCCATCTTCGATGAACTGCAAATAATTTCCCTGCGCGAAGATGGGCGCATCCATCGTTTGCCGCAGCAGCAAAAAAGGATTGCTGCCGATTTTGTAATCGCCCACATATATGCCCAGCAACATGGAGCCGAGAAACGCCTGCGTAATGGCAATCACTGCAAGCACTGGCGCTTCCCATTTGCCTGAGCGAAAAATCAACACCACACCAAGAACAACATGCCAGAACGACCACAGCAGAAAACTTCCTTCCTGACCTTCCCAAAAACACGAAAGGATATATTTCGTGGGTAGTGCGCGTGATGAATGTTGCCACGCATATTGATATTCAAAATAGTGATTGAAGATGATGTAAAACAGGGAGGCCACAATGCCGAGAATCGCTGCGCCATGCGCGAAAAACGCCATTCTTCCAACGCGCTTCCACGAAGCAGCCGACAACTCATCGCGCGTAGCGGAAATAAAATAAGCTACGCAAGCCGTGAGCGCAAAAACAAACGCGATGATGATTGAGAGTCTTCCGATTTGTCCGGGAAGTAGATGCTCACCGGTGTATTGTATGTCCATCAATTTTCAGCAGCCACTGCTTTTACTTCCAGTTCATCATTGATATATTTGGAGGGGCACTTCATCAAAATTTTAGAGGCGTGAAATTCCTCGCCTTCCATTTTTCCGGTGAGCACAATTTCTTCCGAGCGTTCAAAATCCTGCGGCTTTGCGCCCTGAAAAACTACTTTGCGCTCCTCGCCTGATTTATCTGTCATGTAAAAGGCGAAATAGTTGGGGTCTTTTTCGGGTTCATACAAAATATCTTCCTTTCGCGCGAGTTCGCCAACAATATGAAACTCTTTTCCCTCTGCTTCCTGCGCGGTTGCAAACGTTTCCCAACTGCTGAAATCGCTGGTTATTGAAATGATTACTCCAATAGAGATTACAATGAGAATCAACGCGGCAATGTGTGTTTTTTTCATGGAAAGAAGTGAAAACAAAATTAAGCCAAAAAAAGCCGTTGATTCGGTTTCGGTTGTTGTCAATTTCTCTCCCTAATATGGCGTTCCACATTGATTTCCCGCTTATTCGCTGTACATTGTGATTTGAAAATTACCTTTACCGTATGAAGAAATGTGAAAGTTTTCGGCTGCTGCTTTGGTTGCTTTTATCTTTTCCAATACTCATTCTGCCGGGTCGTTTATTTGCCCAAACCTGCGGAACAAAAGAGGTGAATGAAAAACTCATTTTGAACCATCCCCAATACCGGAATGAGTCAACCGCGCTTGAATTAGAAATCAAAAACAGAATAATTGCGCAGTCAACACAGCGTGGAGGAATTGTTGTTTATCCCATTCCTGTTGTAGTGCATGTGATTCATTTGGGTGAGCCGGAAGGGTCAGGCTCAAACATTTCTACTGCGCAGATTGAAGGCGCGATTGACGGATTAAATGACCGCTTTCGCAACATCATTGGAAACAGTTTAGATATTGGCATTGAATTTTGCCTTGCCGCGCGCGACCCTGGTGGAAATCCAACAACGGGAATTAACAGAGTGAACGGGAGTTCTGATGCAAATTTTGCTTCGGAAGGAATTGAGTGGGATGGTTCAGGAGGCGCGAGCGAGTTTGAAGTGAAGCTGCTTAGTATCTGGCCCCGCGCTGATTATTATAACATTTGGGTAGTTCACGGCATCTACGGTCCTGTGGCGGGATACGCATATTATCCTACTACTTATACTTTGGAAGGCGCAGTGATGGAGGCTGCTTACATGACTAATAGCAGCAAAGTACTAACGCATGAAATGGGTCATGCCTTTGACCTTGCGCATACATTTGATGGCGATAATGATGGCGCATCCTGTCCATCAAATACTGATTGCTCTTTAGAAGGCGACCAGATTTGTGATACGCCACCGCACAAGCGGGGCGATTGTGGCGCATCAAATCCATGTTCTGTTTCGGGTGTTTTTGCGAATTCGCGCTACAACTACATGAGCTACTGCGGCTCTACTGACCGCTTCACACCAAACCAGCAAGACCGCATGGAGGCAGCAGTGAATTCATCTGCGCGCATTACGCTGCTTAGTTCATTGGGTTGCGTGGCAAGCGCATGTTCAACAGCTTGCGCTGACAGCGACCCTTGCACATTTGATTTGTGCGAAGCGGGTAGTTGCATGTATGAACCTTTGGATTGCGATGACGGCAATGCTTGCACGAATGATTTATGCACCGGCTTTGATTGTTTTTATACTCCAGTTGATTGCGATGACGGCAACCCCTGTACGCTTGATTATTGTTCAGGAGGATGCGAGAACCAACCGCTGGATTGCAGCGATGGCAGCCCTTGTACCGCTGATTTCTGCGGTGTAGGGCAATGTTACAGCGAACCCGTTGACTGCGATGACGCTGACCTCTGCACGAATGATGTTTGTTCCCCGGTTGAAACAGCCATTTATATTGATTATGATATTTCAGACGAACAGGCAACGCAACTTTCCGGAGGAACCTATTCCCGCAGCTTATGGACGCTGAACACCAATTTCAGCGAAACCAATCAAAGCAATTCGGGAAAATTGGAATGGGCTGTTACACGGTTCAACTGGCTGGAAGATGTCAATACGCAGCAACAATATTTATACAGCGAAAATGAAGTAAGGATAGACAGCATTGACGTGTTGTTTACGCATCAAAATGTTACCGGAACGCCTGACTCGATTGTTATTCTAATTTATGTAGATGAAGCGGGCGTTTACCTTGATAATCAGGAGAACATTCTGAATGCCATTCTATATGCAGATACGATAATTACAAGCGCATCGCTCTCGCCAAATTTAACAACTCCAATCACGTTGCGTGTAACTCCCGACTTCACGTTGCCGCAGGGTCAGCAGTTTATGGTTGGCGTAAATTTTTACGGAAGCGCCTCCAACACTTTTCGCATTCTTGCCGGATATGGCAATCGTTGCAGCGGAGGTTGCGCAGCGTATCCTTCTGTATTTGATATAAACAGCTATTGGAAAATTATCTATTGGGTTAGCGCAAGCAATATTTCAGGCGTCAACAATCTTGGATTTGATTGCAATAGCAGTAGCTCAATAGACCCGCTGAACTGCGAAAAATATTACATTCAGAATTATGCAATCAGCGCAAATTTAACGATGCTTTCGCGTGAGGATTATCAATGTCTGCATACGCCTGCTGTTTGCACATTTAATATTTCAGGAGCTATCCTCACAGAGACAAATGTTCCGGTATCCGGTGTTTCTGTAATTCTTTCAGGAACGGAAAGCGATACGATAGTAACTGGTGCGGACGGACTTTATAGCTTCACTGTGGCGCAAGGCGGCAGCTATACTGTTGCGTCTTCAAAGAGCAATGACACTACCACCAATAATGGCATTACTTCTGTTGATATATCGCTGATAAGACGGCATGTGCTGGGCGGCACCCCGCTTAATTCGCCTTATAAAATCATTGCAGCAGATGCCAACAACTTAGCCAATGTAACCACTGGCGACATTCCTTTAGTGAGAATCGTGGTGTTGAACAATCTCGCAAAATTTCCTCCCACAAACAGCAGGTTATGGGAATTTGTAAGCGGATTCACAGATGAGCAAAATCCATTTTCATTTCTTAAAACAAGAACCTACAATAACCTCACTTCTAATCAAACCGAACAAGATTTCATCGGTGTGAAAATTGGAGATGTGAATAATAGTTGGATTTCAACTATTCACTAAGCAAGTATCAGGGCGAATCATCTGCCTTCGCTAAAGCTTCGGCAGACAAGCCGAATTATCAAATCACCTCACCACCCTCACCACTCCCGCCCCATTGTAAGAGTGATACTCTCCATTATACATCGCATCCGCGCTTACGGGTCCCATTTGATAGATGCCCGGTGACACTGCCCGCACGGCATAGTAGTAATACTGCGGATTTGCATTCCACAGGTCAACGAAGTAATTGATGCGGTCATCACGCACATCAAGCGCTGTGGGATGCGTTGCGTTCTTTATCCATTGCATCCCGGGAATTTCCTGTGTGCGCGGGTTTTCGATTTCAAAACCTGCTGGCAGCATGTCGGTGATTACAATATTTTCAACGCTGGTGTTGTAGGAGTTTTGCAGCGTGAGTTGCACGATGATTAAATCGTTTTGCTTAAAACTATTTGTCTTTATCGGGTTGCCGAAGCGGTCATAAAACGCTTTGCGCACTTTGATATAACTGTCTTCCTGCTTATAGCTTCCATCAGGCGTAAGCCCTTCTGATTGCCAGAAGTAATACAGATTGCCGTTGCCGCTCACCGAGATTTCTGCTGCGGGACTGCCCAGCTTTTTGTCGGTGAGGCGCACGGGTTTGTCTTTGAATTCGCCCACAACTTTTCCATTCACTTTTATTGTTGCAGTTACGTTGCTCTGGTTTGCCTTACGCGCAAGTTTTCCAAGTGATAAAAAGCTGAATGCGCGTTCCTGTGTGCTGTACCAGCGATTCTTTTTTAATTCTTCTGAAACGTGTTTCGCCATCAGCGGAATTTGCGCATTGTCGGGGTCAACTTCGAGCAGCACGTAAAGACTGATTGCTTCATCACGCAAAGAAGATGCGAAGCTGCCTCCTGTTTCTGTATTGGAAACTTCACCTCCCAATCCGTTTGGCAGCAAATCATAAAACGCATTTTTACCTCCCGCAAGCGCAAACGCTGCTGCGAGCATGTAGCGGCTGTCGGCTGTGAGTTGGCTGCTGTTTGATTTGTAATAATTCATCGTATTCGCCTGCGGACGACCTGCAAGCGAAAGCACAAATAATCCATACGCCACTTCTCGCGGAGCGATTTTGCGGTTTTGGTCGCGATTATACCAATACGGAATCCATTCTCTTTTCTTCAGGCGAAATTCAATATAATTCAGCGCGTAGTCAATCACCGACTTGTCAACCTCAAAGCCCGCTTTGCGCGCTTCCAGCAGAAAGTGTGTTGCATACACCGAAGCCCACCATTGCTCGTTGCCATAACCATCCCACAGCGAGAATCCTCCGTTGTACAACTGGCGCAACTTGAGCCGCTTAATCGCTTCCATAATATTGTTGTTCGCATTTTTTGCCGCAAGTGTGTCCTGATTAAACAACACGCTGAGGTCGGCAAAATAGAGTTGCGGAAAAGCGGCTGATACTGTTTGTTCCGTGCAACCGTATGGATAGCGCACTAACTCGCTCAGGTGGTCGGCAAATTCAAGCACGGGCGATTTGCTCACTACCAATTGATAGCCGGTGTTCACGAAATTGTCAACTTCCATATTCACCTTGCCCGTTGAATTTGCGGCAATAAATCCACCGCCATGTCTTTTTTGCAAAGGCGAAGTAGGACGCACGCTGATGTCCGTTACTTCCGAAAATGTTTCGCCCATGCCGCTCGCCTTAATTGTCACTTTTGCTTCGCCCACATTCAATTCAGCAATCAGTTTGAATGTTGCAGTGCTTTCCGATTTTGCTTTAATCGGAACATCCACTGTCGTTTCGCCTGTTGCTTTCAGCGGTCCTTCGGTTTTGATTGATGCGGTGATGATTGCATCTTTATCGGTTGTATTACTCAGCATCACGGGAACAGTCACTGTATCTTTCGGACTAAGAAATCGCGGCAGTGCAGCGCTTACTACAAGCGGGTCAGCAATAGTTATAAATGATTCCGCAGAACCGAACGCATCATTTTTGTAAGCAACAGCCATCAGGCGAATCAATCCTGAAAACTGCGGCACAGCAAATTCAAAATTCGCTTCGGCATTTCCATCCGCATCGGTGATGCCGCTCCAATACGACAACAACTTCACGCGCTTGTTTTGCACGGGATTCAGTCGCTTCGCCAATTCACCGTCACCGCCCGTGCTTGAAATCACCGAGATGCTGCCTTTCACTTCGGGAAACAGCAAAGGATAAAGGTCAAACGATTCCACTTCGAGCGCCCGTTTTTGATAAAAGAATTTATGCGGGTCGGGCGTGGAAAATCCCGTGACTGCGAGAATACCTTCATCCACCGCAGCGAGCGTAATCTTTGAATTGGGCGCAGCTTTCACTTTCACCTTCTGCTGCGTTTTGCTGCGCGCTTGTTTCTCGGCAAAAATCTGCACGGGTATTTTTGTAGAAGCATCTTCAAGAGCGATGGACTTGAATCCATGCGCAACGGTAAGCGGCAAATCGCTTTCCTCATGCGGCTTGATGAGCGTTGCAGAAACATACACGTTTGGCAGGTAGTCAGCTTTCAAACTCACGGATGCAGTTGCGCTGCGCTTGTCAGTTTGCAGCCAGAAATGCTCCAGCACTTTATCTGACTCTACAGTCACAAGCATTTTTCCGTTGAAAGGCGCTTTGAACAACAACTTTGCTGTTTCACCGATAGCGTATTTTTCTTTATCCAAATCAATATCAATGTTGCCTTCATTATTTACTTCAAACGAAGTGTTGGTGATGTCACCCCATCCGTAACAATAAAATTCATCGGCAACATAATAAGATGATGCGCCTGGCTTCATCACGCGGATTTCATAATTGCCAGATGTGGCGGGAGTGAAACTGAAGGAAGATGTTTCGCCATTCAACACGACAACTTTATCAACTACCACCTTGTCTTCGCGCTGCGAATCATAGCGGTAATAATTTCCATAACGGCTCAACACGGTGTGGTATTCATGTTTAATCACCACCACTTTCGCCTGCACATTGTTTTGCACGTTGCCATTTTTATCAAGCGCAATCAGCGGATACTTAATTGTATTCTTTGTTGCATGATAATAATATCCCGTGTAGCCGATGCCATAGAACACATCTTGCGTTACAATGTCGGCAGAAAGTTTTTTGCTCACAGGTCGTCCGTTCTCATCAAACACGGTGATGAAGAAATCTGTTTGCAGCAAGCCCATGTTGTCATACCCCGCGTCAATCGCAAATTCTTCTTTCACGTTGCCTTCACTGTCAGTAGCGCCTTGCCGAAGCGCACGCTGAAACATCTCATTGCGGTTTGAAATCCAGTAGTTATAACGCGGATATTTTTTGGAATAAAAATTTTTCACTTTTAATTGTTGCTCCACTTCATAGTTGCGGTCGGCAGCGGGCGGTCCGAAATAATTCATCACGTTGATGTTCAAAACAGCAGTGTCGCCCGGCTTGTAAAACTCTTTGTTCATGTCAGCCGTCACCTTGATGCGGTCGGGCATAAATTCTTCCACCAGCACATTCTTCGTGGTGAGCAGGATGTCGTTTGCCGTATAAATTTCAAAATGATAACTGCCCGTAATTGCCGCAGGTGATAATTCAAAAGCTGATTCAAGCGAGCCTTGCTCGTTCACATTCTTGCGAATCACTTTCAACTCTTTGCCATTTGGTTGCAGCAGCTTTATTTTTAGTGGAACTTCAGCGGGCACATTCCACTTTCTGTCGCGCACCACCACAGACATATTGATTTTCTCCCCCGGACGATAAATATCGCGTTCGAGATACACGAATGCATCTAAACCTGTGACATTGGAATTTTTCCCACCCACTTCAAAGCGCGATGTTTCAACGTGCGTATTATTAAAGAGCATGTAATTGAAATCGCTGCCGTTGCGCGCGGTTATAAGCGCGGGTTTGAAACCGGAGAACTCATTTTTCTTCAGCGGCAATTCTGCATAACCATCAGGGTTTGTGACCGCAGTAGAAACCAACTGATTGTTATTTCCATACAGCGAAACGCTCACATTGCCGAGTGATTCAGCAGACTTCAGTGAATTCACAAACACGCTCACTTTGTCGCTGCCTTCCTTTGCAATTAATCCGATGTCAGAGAGGGAAACAAACCGCCCTTCGCTCAACCAGTATTGGTCTTTCGAGCGAATCGTGATGTAGTAAATGCCTTTGAACTCAGGCAGCTTGTCTTCGAAATTGAAATTGAACAATGACGCGCTGCCTTTTTTCGCGAGATACTTTGTCTCAATCTCGCTTTCATAAATCACATCACCCATTGAATAGTCCGCATAATTATAGCCATCGTACTCATATTCATGGCCATATTCTTCATCATAGTAATAATTCCGTCCGCGATAACCGTTGCGCGATGCAATCAGGTTGTTTTCATAAATTTTTGAAATCGTCACGTTCACCTTTAGCACGCCCACGATTTTGATTTGCACATTTTTATTTCCCTCTCTCGACAGGTAAATCGCTTTCCGGCTTGCGAAGCTGATGGAAGGTTGCAATTGCCCGAATGAAACCTGCGTGTTATATTCATCACGCAACGAGCCGCCTAATTTCCCTTTGAACCCTTGCTTCACCACAATCGTGTATGCTTGCGTCAGTTGAAATTCTTCGGAAGTAATCATCAATCCGTCACCTGTAAATTCCGTTTTGAATTTCACCTTCGGCTCAATAGACAAGAACGAAAGCAACTTGCTCGTGTCGGGCTGCTGGCTGGTGAACAGGCGAATGTGTCCTTCAGCGCCATCATGCTCCGATTCAATATTATTAATGAACAAAGCCAACGCGGAAGGCAGCTCAACACTTGCTTCGATGCGGTCTTTCGTTGCGTTCACGCCTCTTTCGGGCAAAATGCCCGGAGCGATTTTTACGGTGAATGCATAATCGCGGTCTTCCACTTTCAGCCCTGTTACGCTTGCAGTGAGTTTGCTTTCGGAGGAGGAAGTGATGAGCGTGAAGGCGTATTTCGTTCCGCCTTCTTCGATAGCGAGCGCTTCATTCAACTTCGCGGGATTGATGCGGTAATTAAAGTAGAGGTCAATGTATGCGCTTGTTTTCAGGGGGTCTTGCTCGTTCATCGCCCAACGTGCAAGCGCAGATTCGAGTTTGGTGTCAGGCGTTTTGAACAGCACTTCCTTCAAATCCTTCGCAGAAAATTGTTTCGCATACTTTGTGAGATCGTCCGTGAAAGTCGCTTTGTAGCTTGTGGCGGGTATCAAAGGAGACTCTGGCGAAAACGTAAGCACGCTCGCATTCGTCCACGAGAACTTGCCGGGAATAGGCGGCTCGAATTTGATGTACTGCGTAGCATCCCATTGATACAGCAGCGAATCAGGCGCGAGGTCTTTATTAAAGATGAACGAGAGATTTTCAAGCAGGCTCACTTCCTCTTTGAAACTTGTTTCGGAAAGCGTGAGTTGGCTTTTGTTTTTGCATGCTGAAAGCAAAGCAGTAGCAGCGAGGAGAAGAAAGATGGAGTTACGCATAAGAAGTTGTTTGTTTCACAAATGACGACAAAAGGGAATCAGTTATTTCAAATGACAGGGATAAAATTTTGTTAAATCATCTATTTGAGGGGTAAAAATAAAAATGTGCGCACTGCATTTTCGTTTATTTTTCAAACACGAACTATGCTACCTCTCAGAAAACTTCTTCTTTCAATCGTATTGTTCATTTTTATCGCGCTGCTTTCTTTAGTTGTTCTGCACCTTTGCTTTCCGCTTGAAATCAACATCCCGTATTCCACTATCATCGAAGATAAAGACGGCAATGTCATTCACGCCTTTCTCACCGATGATGACAAGTGGCGCATGAAGTCAGAACCTTCCGAAATTTCTCCGCTGCTGAAAAAGACCTTGATTTACAAAGAGGATAAATACTTCTACTATCACTTCGGCATTAACCCGATTGCGATGGCGCGCGCTATGGTGATGAACACGATTCGGCAAAAACGCACATCAGGCGCATCCACTATCACGATGCAGGTAGCAAGAATGCTGCAACCGAAAGACCGCACGTATCTGAACAAGGTAGTAGAGATGTTTCGCGCATTGCAATTGGAGTGGATGTTTACCAAAAATGAAATCCTCGAATTGTATTTCAACCTTGTGCCTTTTGGCAGCAACATCGAAGGCATCAAATCCGCTTCGATCCTCTATTTGAAAAAAGAACCTGATTTTCTTTCGCTTGCAGAAGCGACTGCATTGTCCATTGTGCCGAATCGTCCTTCTTCGCTGAAGCCTGGTTTGAACAATGATTTAATTGTGCAGGAAAGAAACAAATGGCTTGCACGATTTCGCAAAGACAAACTTTTTCCTGAACAGGAAATTGCCGATGCGCTGAATGAACCGTTCAAAGTGGAACGCTATCCTGTTCCCAGATTTGCCCCACATTTTGCGCAGCGCATGAAAACAGAAGCGCGCAATGACATCGTGAAAACAACACTCGACATGAAGGTGCAAAGCAGCGTGGAGCAATTGGCGGGCGATTATGTAAAAAGCATTTACGCGCTTGGCATCAAAAACGCATCGGTACTCGTGATAGAAAATAAAACGCATAAAGCTGTCGCTTATATCGGCTCTGCGGATTTTTTTAATAAAGAAGATGGCGGGCAAGTGGATGGAGTGCGAGCCGTGCGTCAACCCGGCAGCGCGTTGAAACCCTTGCTCTATGCTATTTGTATTGATGAAGGTTTGATTACTCCCAAAAGTGTTATCACCGATGTGGAGTTGGATATTGCTGGCTATCGCCCGGAGAATTATGATGAGAAATTCAACGGCTACGTAACGGTGGAATATGCGCTGATGAATTCGCTGAATGTGCCTGCCGTAAAGATGCTCAATGAACTTGGGGAGGAAAAGATGATTGCCAAACTGGAGGAATGTAATTTCAATCAAATCAAAAAAGATAAAGCGAAACTTGGCTTGTCGTTGATTCTTGGCGGATGCGGTGTGAAGCTCGAAGAAATGACCGCGCTGTTTTCCATGCTTGCAAACGAAGGCGACTATCATCGTCCGCTTTTTCTGCAAGGCGATACGCTGCATGAATCGAAGCCCGTGTTGAGTGCGTCTGCTGCATTCATGGTCACAGAAATGCTCTCAAAAATTCAGCGACCCGACATGCCTTCTGCATGGGAAGCGGGCAGAAACGTGCCGCGCATTGCGTGGAAGACAGGCACTTCCTATGGCAGACGCGATGCGTGGAGCATTGGTTACAACAGTAAATATACTGTTGGCGTGTGGGTGGGCAACTTCTCCGGCATCGGCTCGCCTGAGTTGAATGGAGCACACACTGCCACTCCGCTGCTCTTCCGCATTTTCAACACGATTGACCAAAATTCTTCCAACGATTGGCGCGATATGCCCTTCGAATGCGGAATGCGCCTTGTGTGTTCTGAAACGGGAAAAACACCTAATGATTTTTGCACCAGTACAGTGATGGATTATTTCATTCCGCTCGTTTCATCTAATCAACCGTGCGACAACATGCGCGAAGTAGCGGTGAGCGCTGATGAAAGCATTTCCTATTGCAGCAACTGTCAACCTGATGCGGGCTATAAAAAGAAGCTCTATAAAGTTGTGCCGCCCGAAATGCAGACGTTTTTTGAGCAAAATAAAATCGCTTACACCCGCATACCAGTGCACAATCCCGATTGTGATAAAGTGTTTGAGGAAGGCAAGCCGCAAATCACTTCACCTGTAAATCGGCTGGAATATCTCATTGATAAAAACAGCCCTGAGCCGATTCAACTGAGTTGCGATGTAACGAATGACGTGAGCAAAGTGCATTGGTACATCAACAACAAATTCCTGCAAAGCGCCACTGCCAAAGAAAAGATTTTCTTTACGCCCGATGAAGGCAAAATCAAAATCTCCTGCACGGATGACAAAGGCAGAAATACAGATGTGTGGATTACGGTGCGGTATGTGAAGATTTGATGATTTGCTTTGTTGATTATCCCTGATATTTGCTCTCTTGTACATTTTCATAAGATTTCAAGAATGAATAAAAGCATCAGTCGCGCAATCATTGCAGTGGCGGTGCTGACGGCAGCATTGCTGCTTATGTCAATTTACCGCGAGGAATGATGAATACTCGAACCAAATCTCAACGGATAACTATTTTGCCACTAAACTACACCAGAAGCCAAAGCCGCACTTCTGCGCATTTCTTAATAGCCCTGAAAGGCTTCCACTATTTCTGTTCCGCTAAACGTAATGATAAGCGAATAGCTGAATAGCCCATCGGAATCGCGGTAAGAGCCGTGCCAGTCTGAATGACCGGAAACAAGATTGTAATTACCCTCAATGCCGTCTGTGCCAACCGCTTGATAAGGAATTGAAATTATCAACCCGCTATCGGTGATGCTCAGGTCTGCATTAAAAGTGCTTGAACCGGAGGGGTCGCTGGCTGGCGCTACCTGCACCCGTGTATCGCTGATTTTTGTCACCCTGACATCATGGTTTGGGAAGCCAACACCGCCAAGAACGGATGTTCCGGTGTATGTACCCACAATATCGGTAGTGAGGTCAGTGGAAGGGGGCGCGTTTTCTTCCTTTGAGCAGGAATTAAAAATGGTTGCTGCCATCAGCAGCGTTGCGAAAAACAAAAACTTCGTTTTCATGGTTTATTGATTTTGGTTAATGAATGATTTTAATTTAAGCAAGAAAAAATAGTAGCAGTAATTTTTCGGCAAGTTTTTCAGTGGTCTCGGAAATCTTTTCTTCGCGCTTCATCAGGTAAGTATCTATTGGAAGTCCTTTTGCTTCGGTATTCATAAAATGCACCAGTTCGTTATAGGCTACGTCTATTAATCTTCCTGCTCGTATCTCCATGTCATTTAGCGCCTCATCCAGCCGCGATGCCTGATAGCTTGTTTCCTCTCTGCATCCAATAAATGCCTTGCAAATTTGCCTCCATATCGTTGCGCGAATCTTGTCGGCAATCGGGCGCTTAATGTCCGGTGTTACTTGCATAATCCACCTTTGCTTCTTCGCCAATCGGTGAGCCAATTTTTCCATCCCAACTTTTCGGGTATCCGGTGATTTCTATTGTCGTTTTATTTTTCCCTGCCATAATACTTTGCAAACATAGTCAATTAACCTAAGACAACCAAAATAAAAATGGATAAAAATAAAAGAGGGGCAAAAGTCGCCCCTTCTTTTTGTTGGACTACATCTGACAATTCGTTTCTCACAAGCTGCTTCTCCTGAATCCTGCGCTTGCCGGAAGTGATTTTCTTTCCGCGCCTGCGCACATGAGCGCCCCATTCTCTATTTATTTTTGCATTAGCAGAATTACCTACGCGAATTTTCATGTCAGTTCATATTCAGTCATTTTCCGGTAAAGCGTGGTTTCGCTCACCCCTAATGCACCAGCCGCTTCCTTGCGGCTCTTGAACTTTTTTAACGCGGTTTCGATTGCTCGCTTTTGAAGCTGTTCGATATTTAACTCCGTGTCCGGCTGCTGAATTGTTCTCATTTCTTTAATAAGACCGTCCATTTCTTCCAACCTGCGCCTGAAATCCAATTCGCTGTTATCTACCAGCCGTAATGCTGTCCATAATTCCGCAGACGAGTGTTTGAACTGTATTTCAAAAGATTCATCGCCTGTTCCGATGGACACAACTTTCTCGATGAACCCATCCGGTGTAGGTGCTGCCGCGTGAATTGTCCTCTCGCCACTTCGTTTATTATATGAGATTAACCGCCAATTTATCGCTTTTGGTTTTTGCGCATGCCTGAGAGGCGCATCCCGCATCTTGATAACGTATTTGTTAGTCCTGCAAACGGAACCATAGCGGGCATTCAAACGTGAAGGGGTGATACGACAATTATAGAGAAAAACCTTCGGTCTGCCGTTGCTGCTTTCACCGGCTCGATGGGCGACAGCGGTTACATCGTGAGCATCGTGATGCGGCTTTCCAATGTGCATTATCAGCGGGCGCCTATCAATTGCAAGCTATTGCAAAAGAGCTACTTAGTCGGCACGTTTGACAACGCAACGCACAAGGTGAACGAGTATGGCGTTCGCTTCGGAAATGAAAACAACCAACTGCTCTTTGAAACCGAACACGGCACGCGCTTCAAGGTGATACAAATAGCGGGGCGGTTCGCACGCAAGATTGTTGACTACACGGAGATAGAGCAAACCATGCAGCAAGGAGATATTATCGGACTAATCAGGCTCGGAAGCCAGGTGACGCTCATCATGCCGGCAAACGTAAAGCTGCGGGTGAATGTAGGAGATATAGTGGTTGACGGGGAAACCATCATCGCGGAAGAACTCCTGATACTTGACATGTGATAGAGCAATTCAGCAAGTTATTGATTGGATAAAAAACGAGATGACGTAAATCATCAAAGAAGCGGGCGTGAATGATGTAATTTGCATTTCAGAATTCTATAATGCTGATTATCAATCACGTAAAAACTAAGGCAAAATGAAAAAGAAAAGGGCAGCTAAAAAGAAAACAAAAGTCGTAAAGGGTGTGGCGAAGAAGGCTAAGAGCGCTGCAAAGAAGAAAGCAACAAGTGTTGCGGTGAAGAAAGTAAAGAGCGTTGTAAAGAAGAAGGCAACAAATGTGGTTAAGGCTAAGACAATGAAACCTGTTAAAGCGAAAGTCATTGTTAAGAAAACAGCACTTCCCAAATCACTCACTCCCGATTCAGAGTTGCATTTTATGCCTGAACAGGGGATGACCTCTCCGGTAACATCATTCGAAGCCCGTCAGGCTGAAAACATATTTCACCACAAGGAAGAGGTTGCCCTGCATCAGGAAAACGAAAAGGTGAAAGAAGCGATGTCCTCGCGGAAAAGTGTGAAGAGTTCTTACCACAGGGGAAGAGGACCACGATAGGTTGGAGCCGTTAAAACTTATACTCCTCCGTTCTGTAAATCCTGTCACGACATAGAAGTATGAATAAATAAAAGTCGTTTAACCTTATAATTTGAGTCTTCTTCAATTACATCGTGCGTTGCGCATTTCTTAAATTCGCCCTGCACAACTATGCACTCTTCCTCCATTCGCCATCTTTTCGTCAACTCCCCTATCGGCATCCTGAAGATTTCAGGATATAATGAAGCGATTACTGCGTTGAATTTTCAAGATACGCCAGAAGGCGAAGATAATAATGATGCTTCTGAAGTCATGAAAGATTTTGCGCAGCAGTTAGAAGAATATTTCAGCGGGAAAAGAACTGCGTTCTCCATTCCCTATAAATTAGAAGGGACAGATTTTCAGAAACGCATCTGGCAACAGGTGTATGAAATTCCTTTCGGGAAAACGGTTTCCTATCTCGACCTTTCCATTGCAGCGGGTGATAGAAACCTGATGCGCGCAGTAGGTGGGGCAAATGGCGCAAACAAGTTGCCTATTCTCATTCCCTGCCACCGCGTGATTGGCGCAAACGGAAAACTAACGGGATATGCCGGAGGATTATGGCGCAAAAAATGGTTGCTTGATTTTGAAATAAAAAAAGAACAACCACAGCTTTTTGAATTCACGAATGAAGTTTTAACAAGTGAAAAAGTTTGACGTTATTGTCGTGGGCAGCGGACCTGCCGGAAGTGTTGCCGCATATCATCTTGCACAGAACGGCATCAGCACGGCAGTGGTAGAGCGAGAAAAACTGCCGCGCTATAAAACCTGCGGTGGAGGCGTGACTTACCGCGCTCGAAAGCTCTTTCCTGTGGATATTTCTCCCATCGTTGAAAAAGAATTTTACGCCAGCGATTTGGTTTTCCCGATTGAGCAACTGCATTTCAAAGTGAAGCGCAATCGCCCGATTATCTCGATGGTGATGCGCGACAGCCTCGACCACTTTTTATTGAAAGCCGCTGAAGCACAGGGTGCAATTGTGCTGGATGAAACAGAAGTGAAAGCGATTGACTGCAACGGAAAGATTACGCTGCACACCGCCACTGATGAAGCTCTGGAAGCGCGCTATGTCATTGCCGCTGATGGCGCATTAAGCCCCGTTGCGAAGATGTGCGGGTGGAAAGACGAGCGTCATTTAATACCCGCGCTGGAATATGAACTGACGGTTCCCGAACATGATTTTGAAAAGCTTTCGCAAACCGTGCGCTTTGATATTGATGCGATTCCTTATGGCTACGCGTGGAATTTCCCTAAGAAGAAACATTTATCTATCGGGGTGGCTTCTGCGAAGCGCGGCAAGGTGAACCTGCATGAGTATTACAGAAAATATCTTACTACGCTTGGCGTAACGGAGATTATACACGAAGAAAAGCACGGCTATCAAATTCCCTTGTCGCCACGCAAGGATGGCTTTTCCAAAAGTGGAGTGCTGCTCACGGGTGATGCCGCGGGCTTTGCCGACCCTGTTACTGCCGAAGGGATTTCCAATTCCGCGCTGAGCGGCAGGATTGCAGCAGAAGCAATCATCGCATCGCTCCCCTACCCGCATAAGCTGGATGAACTTTATTCCAATAAATTGAAAGAGAGCCTGCTTCCGCAATTGAAGCTCGGGCGTTTTCTTGCTGATATCTTCTATGACAAAACATGGATTCGCAAGCCGCTCTTTCACCGCTACGGACAGCCCTTGTGCGAAGCGCTCACGGATGTGTTCATGGGCGAGCGCGACTACCCGCATGATGCGATGAAGCGCGCAGGAAAGTATCTGAAAGAGTTGGTGGTGGCGGGGTAATTCGGGTGAGGTGGCGCATACTTACCTCGTTTCTTTAGCCCCGCTTTGCACATTGGCATCAACCTAATTTTGATAATTCTGCTCAAGCTCCTTGCTGTGCTTTGATTACGGTGTTTCTGTTATCACAAATTTATTTCACCCCTTCGGGGTTTGGGATACCCACTTTTTCCGTTACTATAATAATTCCATTCCTTTGGGATTGATTGCATTTTAACTCCGAAGGAGTGACATTATTATAGAAATAAATTGACTGAATTCACCTTGAAATCCCGAAGGGATGACATAAAAGTTGATTCTTAGGTTGACGCCAATGCGAAAGGAACGCTCGCGGATGCTACGATAATCGAATCAGAGAATCGTCCGTTGAGCAAACAGAAGCGGGAAGAATTGGAGAGCAAGCCGAGTGCGCAGATAGACACGCAGGCGCAAAGTACCGAGAAAAACGGAAACAAATTTTTCGGTTACAAAGGGCATATCGGGGTAGATGTGGAAAGCAAAATAATCCGCAAGCGGAAGTTCACGCCCGCCAACATGCCTGACAGTCAGGCGTTCGAGGCTGTGTTGAGCGGAGATGAAAAAAGCATTTGGGCAGACAAAGCCTATACGAATGACAAACACAAGCGCATCGCCAGAGCGATGGGAATATTTTATGGCGTGTTGGACAAGAAGAAAAAAGGCAGCGCATTATCGGGTAAACAAATCAGGCGAAACAAACAGATGTCGAGCGTGCGGGCAGCGGTGGACCACTCCTTCGCCTTCATGTGCAAGAAGTTAAAGATGGGATTAGCCTCGGCAAAAAACAAGGCGCGTAATACATTAAGATTTGACATGAACTGCATCGTGTATCATGTGCTGAGGGCATCCTGATAAATAAAAGCACAAACGGCATAGGGAGCGGTGTGTTCGGGGGAGAAAAAACAAACGGAAACCGGAAATAAGACAAAGAAAAGGGGAACACAGACTCAAGAAAAGTTTAGAAAAAGCGCCCCTCCACCCCAATCAGGTCAAAAATATTCCGGAAATGAAATTGACAGGAAAAGATTTTAGTTTTTCAAAGGACTCAACTATTAATTTTAGCAGTCCCCAATGGGGCCGTTACACACAGTTATTCTTGTAAAAACTATTCATGGATTTTGGCATCTGCGAGTTAAGCGTCATTCCTCTTCGAAGCGAAACGTCCCATAAAAGCGAAATTGTTTCACAATTATTGTTTGGGGAAACCTATCAGGTATTGGAAAAGAAACCGGAGTGGCTGCGCATCCGCACAACGTATGACGATTATGAGGGATGGATGGAGCGCAAACAGTTTGAGCCAATCTCCGCAGGGCAGTATAAAAAGCTGGCGAACAATAAGCAGCCCGTAGCCCTTGAGGTGGCAAGCGCGGCAAGCAGTGCAAAGCGCAAAGTGCCCATCCTTATCGGAAGCACGCTGCCTGATTTTGACGGTATGAACTTTAAGATTGATGATGAACAGTTTGTCTATAACGGGCAAGCCATCATGCCCGATGCGAGTTATGATTATGATAAAATCATTGAGAAGTGTGCGCTCAAATTTTTACATGCCCCTTACTTGTGGGGAGGAAGAAGTCCTTTTGGAATTGATTGCTCGGGGTTTACGCAAGTAGTGTTCAAACTGCTTGGTGTGGCGCTGAAGCGTGATGCCTACCAGCAGGCAATGCAGGGGCGCGATGTTGATTTCATTGACCTGGCAAAAGAAGGCGACCTTGCTTTTTTTGAAAACAAAGAAGGCAAAATCACGCACGTGGGCATTATCCTGAAAGATAAACGGCTCATCCACGCCAGCGGCAAGGTGCGCATTGACCGCGTTGATTCATTCGGCATCTATAATGAAGAAACGAAAAAGTATTCACACAATCTCAAGGTGGTGAAGCGGGTGCTGTAGAAACAACAGATGCCATCTTTTCGGAAAGATGGCATCTGTATTCTATGGAATTGTAGAATTCCAACTGCCGTTCACATCACCCAGCTTCACACCGATGAAGTTTTGATTGGTTTGGTTGGTGGTGATGTTGTTGTATGTTTTTGTTTTTGGAAACGGAAACGGGTTGTAAGGCATGTTGGGCAGTGGTAGTTGAAAAACGTAATCGCTGGGCACAAACTCCCACAGCCTGCTGTTCGCAGGAGGAAATTTCAACGTGTTATTCAGCACCACGATGCGCGTCACCGGAATATCAGCAGTTGATACAATACTTGTATTGTTCCCATCAGCCGCAATCACTTTGTAAGGCGAATCAAACAACGTGGTGCCGAGAATGTGTCTGCGCATCAGCGAAATATCAAGCGTAGTAACTCCATTGTTGGTAGCGACATCATTTGTCTTTGTGGGCGTGATGGTATAATTTCCACCCTGCTTTACATTAAAACTATACAGCCCGTTGCTTCCTGTGATAACAGTATTTTCGTGCGATCCGCTGAGCTTCACCGTAACTCCCTGAATGGAATCGTCATCTTCGGTAATTATTGCTCCCGATATATTTACCAATGGCAACACCGTGACATGAAACGTATCGTGCACACAATTGAAGTTGCCATCCTGCACAAAATAATCCGTGCTTGCAACGGGAGAAACAGTTACGCTCTTTGTCGTTTCCGTCAGCGCATTCCACGCATACGCGCCCTGCCATGATGCGCTCAGTTGCGCGCTTTCCGTTTCATTGATAGTGATGTCGGTTGCGTTGTTCACGTCTTTTAAAATGGTGAACTTGTCAAGTATCATGCTGTCAGCCGCAATCCATTTTGCATCAAGCCTCTTGCCGCTCACTTCAAGATACAATGAGCCGCCTTTTAAAGAGTTGGAATATTGCATTGCATTGTGCGGATAAGCGCCCGTTTGCGGAGCGCCAATTTTTCCGGCAGAGCCTGCCACAACATACACGATGCCTTCGTTTTGTTCGCTGGCAGTTGATTTCACATAAGGGCATGAATTAGTAGAACCATCATACAACCCGCTTGATGTGCTTGCATTGTGCAATGCAGATGAATACGTGCCCTCAAGCCCATAATGCCCTTTCATGATTTTTGAACGCTCATAGGTGTGGCTGTGTCCGCAGAGGATGAGGTCAACTTTGTATCTGTCTAAAATGCGCAATACCTTATCGCGGATATTCACCAACTCACTTTCCGTATCAGAATTGTGCGTGCCCATCGTGTAAGGCGGATGATGCCAATAGAGAATCGTCCACTTCTGCGTGTTGGCGGCAAGGTCTTGTTTCAGCCACGTGATTTGCGCGCTCGTGGTGTCAAAGATTTTCTTTCCGCTCTCCGTGCCGTAGGAATCAAGGCTGATGAAATGAATGTTCGCATAATCATAGCTGTAATACATCTCCGTTCCCGAAGGCACACCGCCCGCTTCGCCTGCTTTGGGCAAGGTGAAGATTTGATGATACGGTCTGTTGCGGCTTGCTAATGAATCGGCATTGTTTGCATAATCATGATTGCCTGGTGCAGGAAACAACACTGTTTGGCGCATCACCTTTCCACTCATGTAAGGCTGAAAAAATTTTGATTGATACTCTGCATCCGTTCCATTTTCATAAGCATTATCGCCTAACAACAACCAAAGGTCGGTGTAATTATTCCCAATGAAATTCTGATACGCATTCCGCACTTTTGTTTGCACAGTTTGCGCAGTGCCGCAATCACCCGTTACCCAAATGCGTGTGGTTTTTTCTGTGCCGATAAGCGGAGCAGTAATAAAGAAATTCATTGTGTCACCCTGAAAAATTCCCCCTTCACTGCCGATGGAATAAAAATATTTCGTATCAGGTGAAAGTCCTGTTAACTGCATGATATGGTCGGTAGATGAATACAAATCCGACACAGCTTGATTGATGTTGCCGGCTGTAGTTCCGAGGTTTACTTTAGTGTCAGTTCGGATACTTGTTTTCCATCTTAAAAAAACACTTGTGGAAGTGCCGAGTTGAAAATAAGGACCGCGTGAAATTGCAACGGCAGGCAGCGAATCACCAATAAGCTGCAAATCAAAAGTTAAATCAGAACTCGTGGCATTGATTTGATGCACTTCGGCAGCAATTACATTCACTCCATTTACAAACGATGCCGGAGAAACAACAGCGGGAATCCATGTGTTGCCGTCATCCGTGATTTGTGCCGCAGCAAATGAATTGTAAGCTGGAATGCCAGCGGGAATATTATCACGAAAAACCTCAACTCCATTTAAGTAAACAACGATGCCATCATCGCGCTTCACATTAAAGAGAAAAGATTGAAATGCTGCGGGATTTGCAATATTCACAGCATGTCTGAAATAGTGTGTAGGGTAGCGATTTGTACTGGGTCCACCGGGAATCGTAGTTGCCTGCCCCGTTTCACCAAAACCCAACTCCGAAAAGCCCGCTGCCCAGCTCGTATCATTGTATGCAGGCTCCTTCCATGCAGTTCCCAAATCAGTGCCGCTGGAATATTTCCACACTGCGCCTGTGTTGACAAGAGTTGTTTGCGCAAGCGAAAGAGTTGCCATAACGCAAAAAGACAAAGTAAGAGAAACATGAAGTGGGGCGCGGGGTTTCATACAAAAGGCAAAGCTCCTATCACCTAATTTAGAACTTTGCACGACAGAAGGCAAACAATATATTTACCTTCACTCTTTAACCATAGATGAAAATCCTTTCCGCTCAACAAATCCGCGAGGCTGACCACTACACGATTCAGCAAGAACCCATCGCTTCTGAAGCATTAATGGAACGCGCTGCAATGGCTTTTGCAGATTGGTTTGCTGAAAACTTTTCGCACAAGCATCCTGTAAAAATATTCTGCGGCATCGGAAACAATGGCGGTGATGGTTTGGCAGTCGCACGACTGTTGCATCATTTAAAATATCAGGTGGAAGTTTTTGTTGTGCGCTACTCCCCTACTCCTTCAAAGGATTTTCTTTTCAATGAAAAGCGAATGAAAAAACTTCTTGTGAAAATCACCGACATTCATGCAGGAGATAAGTTTCCTGTGATTAAACCAAATGAAATTATTATAGACGGATTGTGGGGTTCGGGCTTGAACCGCCCAATCGAGGGCTATGCGTCTGATTTAATTCAGCATCTTAATATTTCTCCAGCAATTAAAGTCGCCATTGATATTCCATCGGGTTTGTTTGCCGACACAAAAAGTGATTCTATAAAGTTCAATGCGCATTATACATTGACATTTGAATTGCCAAAACTGGCTTTCTTCTTTGCGGAAAATCAAAACACTGTTGGAGAATGGGAAGTGAAAAGCATCGGTGTGCATCCTGTATATCTTCAGGCTGCTAAAACAGATAACTATTTTCTTACTCGTGATTTCATCGGGCAACTCATCCTCCCAAGAAAGAAGTTTGACCACAAAGGAACTTACGGTCACGCATTAATTATCAGCGGCAGCTATGGAAAAATGGGCGCTGCTATTTTATGCGCTGAATCATGCCTCCGTGCAGGCGCAGGATTGGTAACGGCATACATCCCGAAATGTGGTTATGAAATTTTACAAAGCAGTTTCCCCGAAGCGATGGCGCTAACCGATAAGCAAAAAGATTATCTCAGCGCAGTTCCTGATTTATCACCTTACAAAGCAATCGGTGTTGGTCCGGGCATCGGCACAAAAGCAGCAACAGCGAAAGCATTGCTGCAATTGATTAAAAAATCTTCCGTGCCTTTGGTGCTTGATGCTGATGCGCTTAATCTTTTTTCTGAAAACAAAAAATTGCTGAAACAACTTCCTGCCAATTCCATTCTCACACCACATCCAAAGGAGTTTGAACGCCTTTTCGGAAAATCAAAAAATGAGTTTGAGCGACATCAACTACAAAAAGATGTTGCGAAGAAATACAAAGTAATCATTGTGTTGAAAGGCGCTTACACTGCAATTGCTTCGCCTGACGGAAATATCCACTTTAATTCCACCGGAAATACCGGCATGGCAACAGCAGGCGCGGGTGATGTGCTCACTGGCATCATCACGGGATTATTGAGTCAGGGCTATTCACCATTAAATAGCGCATTGCTTGGGGTTTACTTGCATGGACTTGCTGGCGATATTGCTGCGGAACAGTTAAGCCAGCCTGCTCTCATTGCAAGCGACATCACAAATCACCTTGGCGCTGCGTTTAAGTCGCTCTCCCAAACCTCAAATTGATTTGCTACTTTTATACCGCCCCGAAACTGAGGAATGCGTAAAATCTCTTACTCCATTTTATTCTTTGCCTTTTTGCTGTTTGCCTCCTGCAACGATTTCAAGCACTTGAGCAATCGAGGAAAGCTGATGGTGAAAACCAAGCAGGACCTGTTCAGAGGATTGAATTTTGATGTAACTCTACAAGACGTAAAACAAGCGGAGGCGATTTCTCCTGAACTGGAATATCCAGACAACATGCGCTACCACATTGTCGCTGATTCGATTGCTGAAGGCGAATCACTCGATGTAGAATATTTTTTCAACAAAAAGAATCAGCTTGATTTGATGATTGCATTCTACAACATCTCTGACTCAAACGCCATCCACCCGATTGTAAACGAACTGATGCGTTATTTAGAGCGCGAACACGGTCGCCCCAAGCAAGATGAACTTGGCTGGTATCATTGGGAATTTCAGGATAAAAAAGGCGAACCCGGCTCCATTGAAATCAACCTCGTGGGCGAAACTGAAGCGGGCTACATGGGCGTGGAAGTTGAGATGATTAAGTATTATGCATACGAGGAGAAAATGTCGAATAGTCGTAAGTAGTAAATCCCAGTTTACAGTTTTCTGTTTCCTGTCTTTCGTTTATGGCGCGCATATAATGGGTGAAGTTATTCGTCAGAAATGTCAGCGTACGTTCATTCTCCGTATCGTAATATTTGATGCACCTGAGTTTTGCCGGATAATCTCTTACAGCGTAAAATCCTTTAAGTTGAACGGCTTAGGCATACCTGACACCTTTTGATTTGTGGACGGATTTTGAAAACAGACGCTGAAATGCGAAGTTGTCTTTTGAGCGAGTGCATTTTCACTGCTCCTTTCTTGCGCCTGAACTTATCCCATGAAAACCCGCAGAGTTCATTAGACCTCTTCGGAAAATGTAATTCTCATTTAGAGAAAGCCTCTTTTGTTTATGATGCAGTTGGGACTCCCCGATTCAAATGGAGAGGGGGCGGGGGTGAGGCGGAGCAAAAGAGCGCGTTACCCTTTAGTCAAAGAGTATTTTCCGAAGAAGTCTATTGAAAAACATCTCCTTAACATTGGCAGTTCATGCAATTTAATTTTCAACCCAATAAACTCATCAATCTCCTTCCGCCTGTTGCCGGAATTGCAGGATGCATCATTGTTGGTGGCGGCATTTACGAAGCTGCCACGCATTACACCGGCAGCGGAGTCTATTCTCCCGAAAACCATTTTATTTCTGAATTAGGATTGGACACCGCCACCGCCATGGCGCATGTTTTCAACAGAAACCTGAATGTTGCCGGGTTTCTACTGATGATTTTCGTAATCGGGCTGGGGCGCTATTTGGGCAATGGGCTTTCAGCCCGCGCAGGCATTGTTACGGGCATCATTGCCACAGTCAGTTTTTCTGCCGTTGGCTATTTCACCGCTGCCGACTGGCTATAGCACATCCTTGTAGCGTCTCTCTTTTTTGCAGGCGCGATGCTGTCGGTTGCGTTTTTTGCCTTTGCCATTTGGCGCGATGAAAAAAAACGCCTGCATCCTGTGCTTGTTTTACACGGCATAATCATTGCCGCCTGTTATTTTGTTGCGCTGCTGTGGCCCAAAGATTTGATGTTTCAAATGAACAATGACCCTGCTCATTTTACGCGACCTGCGGTGTGGGCAATCACCGTGCTTGAATGGACGTATTGCCTTCTCATCTGCACCTGGATATGCATGGCATCGCTCAATCTGCTTTATACTTCATTGCTGGAATCACGCACAGTGATTTTCCTCGGGGGCAAACAAATGTACAATGACTATCAGGCGCGCCTCGAAGAAGCAAAAGCCTGGATGAAGAAAAATTTATGGCAGTAGAAATTCTTTTTGCCTCGCGTATCTTAAAGCAGCTTTTGCGCAAGTTGCATTTTGTTTTGAACCATTCAGGTTCAAGTGCTTATGAAAATCATTTTTGCTGTTGAATGCCTTTTCCCTTTTTTGTATATGGATTATGCTGCACTTCTAAAATAGGCGCTTCAAAAGAAAGCGGAAATGAAAGGATGTAAGTACGCGCCACCTTCTTCATAAACGCTTGATTGCGCGTTTGTGCCTCAAACATGAAATGTATAATTTAGACTTTCAAAACCCCGCCTTCCATGCTGAGAACAATTTTTTTATTTATGGTATGCTCTTTTTTGAGCGCGAGCAATAATTTATTAATGAGCCAAACCACTCCGTGGCCCGAATGGGTGTTTCACCATTGGGTGTGGGAAGATGAAAGCACGCAGCAAAGCGCCATTCAACTTGTGGATGATTACATCGCGCATGATATTCCCGTGGGTGCCATCATCATTGACAGCCCGTGGGAAACGGGATACAATACTTTCGACTGGGACACTGCGCTTTATCCAGACGCGCAGGCGATGGTTGATTACTTTCATTCAAAAGACGTGAAGGTGTTGGTGTGGACAACTACGGCAATCAACATTGATGTGGTTGACCTTTGGAACTATGGCGATTCTATGGGCTATTTCATGAAAGCAAATGCGGGTAGCGGCTCGGCAGTGGTGGAATGGTGGAAGGGTGACGGCAGCATGATTGATTTCTTTAACCTCGATGCGGTGGCTTGGTGGAAATCGCTGATGGACAAAACCCTTAGTCTGGGCATTGACGGATGGAAATGTGACGGCACGGATTATTCCATTTTGCTTGGCGCAACTTATTCGCCCGGAGCGGGGCGCACCGTGAGCCGCACTGAATATTCACACGCCTACTACAGGCTGTTTCATGACTACACGCGCCAGCAACTTGGAAACAACCGCGTGAACATGTCGCGCCCTATTGACAACTACGGCATTGCTTTTCTCACCGACCCTGAACTTGTGGCGTTTACTCCGGTTGACATCTGCTTTGCCTGCTGGGTGGGCGACCAGGATGCGACATTTGACGGATTGAAGAATGCACTGTTGAATATGTACCTATCAGGCGTTAATAACTATCTCGTTTTCGGTTCAGACATCGGGGGCTACCGCGAAGAACCTATTCCGGGCGGAAGGGAGAAAGGCGTGTTTCTGCGCTGGGCGCAATTAGGCGCTTTCAGCCCGCTGATGGAAAATGGTGGTGGCGGTGAACATCGCCCGTGGATGTTTGACCAGGAAACGGATGACATCTACCGCACCTTTGCAAAGCTGCATCATGCACTGATTCCCTACTTCATGGAGCAGGGCGATTCGCTGTTTGCGGCAAACCGTTCGATAATGCAATTTTTCAATGACGATGAATACCCTTTCATGCTGGGAACCGACATTTTTGTAACGCCAATACTGAGCGCATCAAATAATATTGATGTTACGTTTCCGGCTGGCAGTGATACGTGGGTTTATTTGTTTGATACCACGCAGGTTTATCAGGGTGGCGCAACGACAACTTTAACAGTTCCATTGGAAGAGTATCCTGTTTTCCTGAAATCCACTTCCCCACTGATAGCTACTTTGGAGAGCGTGTTGAATGTGCCGACAGGCGTGGAAGAAGCATTCAAAAATCCAAAGAATCCTGTGCGCGTGTATCCGAATCCTGTGTCAGGCGAGTTTGTAGTTTCAGGTTTAATATTTGAAGTTGGCGAAGAATATGAGTTCAGGCTGTTTGATGCGCAGGGCAAAAATGTATTGCAAACGAAACTCACGCAGAAAGAAACGAAAATTTCTGTGAAGGGATTGGAAAGCGGAGTTTACCACTACACAATTCCCGCGCACGGCTCAAAGAGTGATTTAACGGGGAAAATAATTATCCGGTAATTGCTTTCAGCAGAGAAACCAAATTAGGGATTAACCGGTGCAGTGTTCGGTTCTTCCGGCATCGGAACGGTGTTAGGTGTCTGTTCAGCAGGAACACCGGGAGTCATGAGGCTTTTTTCCAACTCGGTTTTACGGTCGGCTGTTTCGCCTTTCTTTGGCATTGCAACGCCAGATAAAATGCTCAACACAATAAGGCTTACTGCAAGAATCCAGGTAGTTTTTTCAATGAAATCTGAGGCTTTTTGCGCACCCATTACCTGATTGCCCATTCCACCGAAAGAAGCGCTCAAACCGCCCCCTTTGGGATTTTGAACCAATACGGCAAGAATCAATACAAGGCAAACGAGAATGATAAGAACTGTGATGGCTACGTACATGGCGAATTATTTATTTTTTAGCTTTTCAATTTTGTCGGCAAAGTACGCTCTTTTATCCGGAAATTTCAAACTAAGTATTTGATAGGCTTTGACAGCTTTATCAAACTTTTTTTGAATCTCGTAAATCTTTGCAAGCGTTTCTGTAACGAGTTCATCATCCTGAGTAAGGCTGGCTTTTGCCTGTTTATTGATAAGGATTTCGTCAATCTCCATTTCTTCATCTGTCAGCACGGGGGCTGACTCCAATTCAAGCGATTCGGTAAAGAGCGGCTCAACGGGCAACGGCTTTTCTTCAGCCTTTGACTGCGGCTTCTCCTCTGCTTTCGCGCCTTTGGTCAATAAAGAAAGCCATTCGGAGAAAGAATGAGCGTCATTCGCTGGTTCTGTTTTCTTTTCGGGCAAAATGACTTCGTTAATCTTTTCAATGAGGGCTTCTTTCCTTTCCTCTTCAATTTTTTTCTGAGAACCTTTCAAGGCTGTAAGCGCATCGAGTACTTCATCACTACCAGGAAGATCAATAGAGGGTGGAGGCGTGAGTGTTGGGGGTGGAGTGTTGGGGGTGGAGTCTTGTTCAACAGGAATTTCTTCCTGGGGAGGAATGAGGGGAACTTCTTCAACCTTCACTTCCTCTTGCGCAAGAGCTTCTTCCTGAGCGGGGGGAACAACTTCCTTTGTATTCTGCTCGATTACAATTTCTTCTTTTTCAATTTCCCTTTCATCTTCAATCCTCTCGTCCTCAATGGATATTTCTTCTTCAACAAAAGGAACCGATTCTGCTGCTTTATCCTCAACCTCAACAGTTTCTTTTTCAGGAAGCACGGATTCAAAGTCCTCATCAAAGGTCAATGGCTTCTCCAACACTTCGGTTATTGGTTCTGTAACCTCATAATCAGAATGAATCAGTTGATACAACTTCTTTCTATCGGGAATGCGGATTGCAGCCTGATTTAAATAATGCTCGTAGTTGCCGTCATCATCAAAATGCGCTTTCAACGCAACCATTGAATAGACAACGGAAGAATAAGGATGTCGCTGCGCAAGTTTTTGCAGTTCGCTCAAAGAATAATTTCTGAGCAACCCCGGATTTTTCACCAATTCAGAAAAAGCGAAAGCGTTCATGGTTTACCAATTAACGAATGCTTTATTGAAAATATCTTCGGCAATCTGCGTGTTAATTTCATTCACCAACTGCCGCTCCACATCTGCAAGATTTTGTGTGCTTTCATAATCAGCATAGCGCGTGAACGCCTGCGACCAATTCTCTTTTTCGTTTACGTTGTTCAGATAATCCGCCTTCACGATAATTGTAAGCCTGTTGAGCGCGGTTGTTTCGTTTGCAGTGGGCGCCTGCCCCCTGATAGCATAGCCGGTTACTGCTCCGCTGAATTCTAAATCTCCGCCTGAATTAGCAAGGCTGAGGTTTGTTTCCGAAAGAAATTTATTCTTGAGCAAATCCGTAAGATTTTGATTCACAGCCGTGTTTCCATTTTCAGATTGATTGGTAAAATTCTGAATGGTAACAGATTTAATATCAGGTGAAATAGAAGCGCCCGTAAACGAGTAAACTTTGCAGGAAGACAACAGTCCACAGACCACAGACGACAGCATAGCCAACACAAACAACTGACGACTGACGACTGACAACTGACGACTGCTCCTCATTCCGGTATATTGTATTCCTTAATCTTCCTGTAAAGCGTGCGTTCCGAAATGCCTAAATCGCTCGCAGCATTTCTCCGCCTGTTCTTATGCTTCTTCAACGCTTTCAAAATCAATTCTTTTTCCTTGTCGGCAATGGAAAGCGACTCCTCCTCCACTTCTACATGCGGATGAAATACTTCGGTATTGCGTTCGAGAATAACGGGCTTTTCGGGTTCGTAATGATTCATCTCTCCGCCAACTGTCATAGTCGGATTATCAAGAACGTAATTGTTCTCTGCCGGAAATTTTGAAATATCCAGATTTTGGCGGGAAGCAATGTCGAAGATGAATTTCTTCAAATCAGTGAGGTCTTTCTTCAGGTCGAAGAAGAGTTTGTAAAGAATATCGCGTTCTGAAAAATCACCATCCATCTTGCCATTCACAACGGCAGGCAATGAAGTGCGCGTTACTTCGGAGAAGTGGTGTTTCAAATCATTCGCAGTAACCAACTTCTCTTTTGCCAGCACAGAAAGCTGCTCGGCAACATTTTTCAATTCGCGGATATTTCCGGGCCACGTATAGTTCATCAGCAAATGACGCGCTTCATCATCAAGCGATACAGGCGTTGTTTTGTAACGCTCTGCAAAATCAATCGCAAACTTTCTGAACAGCACATAAATATCATCCTTCCTTTCGCGCAGCGGAGCCACTTTAATCGGCACGGTATTCAACCGGTAATAAAGGTCTTCCCTGAATTTTCCTTTTTTTACAAACTCCGTAAGGTCAATGTTGGTGGCGGCAATCACGCGCACATCCGTCTTTTGCACTTTTGAAGAACCCACGCGGATATATTCGCCCGCTTCCAGTACGCGCAGCAGCCGCGCCTGCGTTCCAATGGGCATCTCCCCTATTTCATCCAAGAAAATCGTTCCGCCTTTTACGGTTTCAAAATATCCTTTGCGCGCTTCATGCGCACCGGTGAACGAGCCTTTTTCATGCCCGAACAATTCCGAATCAATCGTGCCTTCGGGAATCGCGCCACAGTTCACCGCGATAAACGGCTCGTGCTTTCGCGGACTGAGTTGATGAATGATTTGCGAAAAAATTTCCTTCCCTACCCCGCTCTCGCCCGTGATAAGCACCGTAAGGTTTGTCGGAGCCACACGCACTGCAATGCTCAGCGCATTATCCAATGACTGCGAGGTGCCGATGATTCCGAAGCGGTTTTTTAATGATTGTAATTCCAAAACAGTTTTAAGTTTTAAGTTTTAAGTTGTAAGCGAAAAGGTAATACTGTTCGGACTCCTCTCCTTTGGAGAGGGGCGGGGTGAGGCAATATTTGAAACAGTTTTCATTCTAAATATTTACCGCCTCCCCGATTAATGTTCCCGCAGTAGAACTTGTCACTTTCACCTGCACATAATCACCGGGCTTAAAATCTTTCATCGGGAAAACAACAGATTTGTTCTGTGAGTTTCGTCCCACAAGTTCTTTGTCTGATTTTTTTGAAACGCCTTCTGCCAATACTTTAAATGTCTTTCCAATATCCATCTCATTGCTTATGATGGAAGACTTTCGCTGCACTGCAATCACCTCGCTCAGTCTGCGTCTTTTGATTTCCTCCGGAATATCATCTTCAAACTTGCGCTCCGCCATGGTGCCCGGTCGTTCGGAATAAAAAAACATAAACGCCCAATCGAAATTCACCCACTCCATCAGGCTCCTAGTTTCGTTGTGGTCATCTTCTGTTTCCGTGCAAAAGCCGGTGATAATATCCGTAGTAATTCCGCAACCGGGAATGATCGTTCGAATCGCTTCGATACGCTCCTTGTAAAACTCGCGGTGGTGCCCGCGATTCATCTTTTCCAAAATCGCTGAACTGCCTGATTGCACCGGCAGATGAACATGCTTGCAGATGTTTTCATATTGCGCAATCGTGTGCAGCACTTCATCTGTCATATCTCGCGGATTGGAGGTGGAAAAACGCACGCGCAAATCAGGATGGATTTGCGCTACCAAAGCAAGCAACTGCGCAAAGCTTGTTTCTGTTTCGTCATTCTGAGCGCCAGCGAAGAATCCCTCACTTGAAGCAGGAGATACTTCGCTTTGCTCAGTATGACGCAACGCCTTTGCTTTGAGAATATCTTTTTTAGAAGGATAGTTCGCGCTCCATTGATAGGAGTCCACGTTTTGTCCGAGCAACGTCACTTCGCGGTAACCCTGCTCAAATAACTGCCTTGCCTCCTTGATGATTGATTGCGGCTCGCGGCTCCGCTCTCTGCCGCGTGTGAACGGCACTACACAAAACGAGCACATATTATCGCACCCGCGCATGATGGTGATGAATGCAGAAATCCCGTTGCTGGTCAACCGCACCGGACTCACATCGCTATATGTTTCCTCTCTTGAAAGCAGTACGTTCACTGCTTTTTGTCCCGTTCCGGCTTCCTCAATCAGCTTGGGCAAATCGCGGTAAGCATCAGGACCAATCACAATGTCAACGAGCTTTTCTTCTTCCAGCAGCTTCTCTTTCAGGCGTTCCGCCATGCAGCCAAGAATGCCGACAAGCACTTCAGGCTTGTGTTTCTTTATAGATTTGAACTCCGTGAGCCGCTTGCGCACACGCTGTTCGGCATTCTCGCGGATAGAGCAGGTATTAATAAGAATCAGGTCGGCATTCGTATGTTCCTGTATCGGCTGAAAGCCCTTTTCCATCAGCAGCGCAGCCACAATTTCGCTGTCGCTGAAATTCATCGAGCAGCCATAGCTCTCCATGTAAAAGCGTTTTCCCGTTTTACCTTGCGCAGCATTTGCTGGCGCAAACGCTTCTCCCTGGCGGGTTTCGTCAATCACTTTCGTGAGGGCATTCAATAGTTCAGCGTTCTCCTGCATTGTGAAAAGGGGACGTAAAATTAAGGAATTTTCAGGCGGAAGTGACAGAGTGGCAGAGAGAAGGAATTAAAAATTACGAATTAGGAATTACGAATTGTGCCGTAGAGCATTTACCCTTCTCGCGCAAGCGTCCGCTTGTGTGAATCAGGAAACAAACATCCCCCTGCCTTCGCTTGCCTCTGGCGAGTAAAGTTTTATCAGGCATCTTGCCTGCTTGTTGATTAAAGGATGCCGGAGGCAGAGAAAATATTCACTCGCGGGACGCGAGCGAAGGCTGAGGAATTACGAATTGTGCAGTAGAGCATTTACCCTTCTCGCGCAAGCGTCCGCTTGTGTGAATCAGGAAACAAACATCCCCCTGCCTTCGCTCGCCTCTGGCGAGTGAAGTTTTATCAGGCATCTTGCCTGCTTGTTGATTAAAGGATGCCAGAGGCAGAGAAAATATTCACTCGCGGGACGCGAGCGACTTCATCAGCCCACGCACGGAAGTGGAAACACTTCTGCCGATGGCAGCAACCAAGTGTGCACACGCGCAAGAGGAGCATGGAACACTTGATTGAACAGGGGGGACTGGTGGAGATGACAATGATGCCAGCGCACAAAGTGACACGCATCGGCATTCAAGACATGTTTTCAAGAAAGCGAAGTGTAACTCCCGGGATCATCAACTGGATTAATGAAGCGCTGATAAAGTTCCTGCCGAGGGGCGTGGGCATCGCCATTGCGGGATGGGTGGTGCGTCCATAATTAAATGGATATGTTCCTTAAAATAAGCGGTAGGTGGCGCGTACTGATTTCGTTTCTGCATCAAGTCATACTGGTAGCGCCTTTGCCAGAAGTTCATCGAAATCTATTCACCGAAAGGAATCAAATCGTCATTGCGTGTTTCTAATTCAGAATGGCGGAAGATATTTTGTAGCTTTGAACAAGAGTTGAAAAGATATAATGGGACTTTTTTTTTAGTGGGACATCAATAAAGCAAGAACGAATGTCTTGAAACATAAGGTTGCATTTGAAGAAGCGGCAACGGTATTTGGAGATGAGCGTTCCCTAACAATTGATGACATGGCTCATTCAGAGCAGGAAAAGCGAAAAATCACTCTTGGAAAGTCAGTGAAGAATCATCTCATTGTGGTGGTGCATACCGAGCGGGGTGAACGTATTCGCATCATCAGCGCAAGAAAGGCATCACGAAAAGAAAGAAAACAGTATGAAGAATAAACCAGTACCTGATTTATTGCCTGAATATGATTTCAGCAAGGGAACCAGGGGGAAATATGCGAAGCAATTTGCTACGGGAACCAATCTTGTTGCGCTTGATGCTGATGTTGCAAAGGTCTTTCCCGATTCCGGCTCAGTGAATGAAATGCTGCGGGCGGTTGCTAAACTGCTTCATCGCTCCAAAAAACACGCGGCTTAGATTTGCAGGTTGCTTTCATCAGCCCGCGCAGGGAAGTGAAAACTGTCTCGTCCTAAAATAGGTTTACACAAAAACCTATTTTAGGACGAGACATTAAGCTTTCCCACAAGATGCCCTTTGTTATCACAAGAGTCCCTGCGGAACTCTTGCGATAACAGAGGGTGAAAGAAGAAGGTTGTAAGTTTTCAGTCCTTCTGTATTCAATTTCTCAAAATCGCTTACTGCAATTTTTCTGCTCAGCTTCAAAAAGCCTTGCTTTTGAATAATTTCATTTAGCTCCTTAGAATAAGGAACGTATCCTTCATTCGACAAATCATGTTCCCATTCATCTTCCCCCAGGTAAACAAGCAAGTCTTTCTTTTTTTGTTTTGAAAGGTTTTTAAGCAAAGGTTCGCGGAATTGCTTCAATGCTTTTCCTTTGAGATGCAGCGTGAATGAAAAATAATTTCCCCACCAAAACATCGTGCGAAAAGCAAAGATATTGTCCTGCTCAAAGAGGCGGGGGAAATCCAAGACTAAATAAGGAAGCCCTTTCAGGTTTTCACCACGTGTAATTTTTCCTTGATGAAAATCAGTGCCGGCAGGAAATGGAAATGTGCGGTGGATGGGAGATGCTGCGAGTGTTTCTTTTAACCCATGCAATAAATTGCAGGTCTTCTCCGTAATTACCCGCTTTGATAAAAGAAAGGAAGTATCATTTATGAGCCGAAGCTCCTTTGCTGAAAACTGTATTTTTACGCCCGGCTTCACGGTCAATCCAAATTAAGTGAAAAAAATTGACAAGCTCGTCCTGAGCAAGTTCATCGGACCATTTATCGTTACATTTTTTATCACGCTGTTCATCATCGTCATGCAATTTCTTTGGAAATACATTGATGATTTGGTGGGCAAAGGATTGGAGTGGCACATCGTGGCGGAGTTGATTTTTTTCGCATCCGCAAGCTTTGTTCCTTTGGCGCTTCCGCTCGCGGTGCTGCTTTCGTCCATCATGACGCTGGGCGATTTCGGAGAGAATTATGAGTTGGTTGCGGCAAAGTCATCGGGCATTTCTTTGCTGCGCTTTATGGCTGCGCTTGTCGTGGCGGTGCTGTTTATCAGCATTGGGGCTTTTATTTTTTCTAACAACATTCTTCCGCAAGCGAATTTGAAATTCGCCACACTGCTTTATGATGTGCGTCACCAAAAGCCTGCGTTGAATATCAAAGAGGGAATTTTCTACAATGAAATTGAAGGCTACAGCATCAGGGTGGGAAAGAAAGAACCGGATAACAAAACGATTTACGACATCCTTGTGTATGACCACACCAGCGGAAAAGGAAATGATAATGTGCTGATTGCTGAGAAAGGCGAGATGTTCATGACGAAGGACAATCGCTATTTGGTGCTGCGGCTTTTTGAGGGGAAGCAATATTCAGAAATGAAATCGCAGGGGCTTGAAACGAATCTTGAAAATCTGCGCACCTACTTTACCAAATGGGAAAAGTATTTTGACCTCTCGCAGTTTACACTTCAGCGCACCGATGAAAAATTCTGGCGCAAGCATTATGAAATGCTGAACGTAACCCAGCTTCAACATTCAATTGATACAATTAAGAATGAGATTCAACGAAAGAAAGCAGTTTTTGCGGAGAACCTCAACCAATATTATTCTTTCAAGCGGATAAATGCAGATAGTTTATTTCATGAAAAGAACCTGAGTACGGATGAATGTTTTATCACGCGGATGGATACGCTTTCAAAAATTGCAAAAGAGGAAGTAGTGAAGCGTTCGCTTGCTTCTGCGCGCAGCGTGAAAAGCATCTCGGGCGTTGCTGACCGTGACGTGCATTACCGCACCAAAAGCCAAATCAGGCATGAACTTGCCTGGCATCGAAAAATCACACTGTCGGTTGCGTGCTTTGTGTTGTTTTTCATTGGCGCTCCGATGGGCGCCATCATTCGCATCGGTGGATTGGGGATGCCGCTCGTGATTTCCGTTTTGTTTTTTGTCGTGTTTCATGTGCTCACAATGACCGGACAAAAAGTGGCAGAAGAAAGCGCTTTAACTGCAATGGAAGGCAGTTGGATGGCAACTGCGGTGTTATTGCCGATGGGCATTTTTCTTACCTACAAAGCAATGCGCGACTCCGTGCTATTCAATGCGGGCAAGTATTATTATTTGGTCAGACTTCTTACACGCATCGCGCATAAAATCGGAAGTTGAAAACGAGTTTGAATCCCTGGTTTTATGTTCCTTTTACTGTTGCCTTGATTGCAGGAGGAATTTTATTCGCCACTTTTGAAAAAGGACAAGACGTGCTTTTTGTAAACAGCTTCCACTCCCCTTTCCTCGATTATTTATTTTATTACGGCACCACGCTTGGCAACGGCTTACTCTATCTTTTATTTGGAATTGCATTGTCGTGGAAAAATTTTCGTCACTCGTTGATTGCAATTCTTAGTTTTTCTATCACCGGGCTGCTTGTTCAGTTTTTAAAAAAGATGGTATTCAGTGAGGTCGCGCGCCCAAGCGTATTGCTTGCAGGCGAACCGCTTCATTTTGTGGAAGGGGTAAAAATTCTTGCGCGTTATAGTTTTCCCTCCGGGCACAGCGCAATCGCATTTTCGCTGTTCTGCCTTGTGTCGTTGATGGTGAAAGAAAAAAAATGGGGAGTTGTGTTTCTGCTCATGGCGTTGATTGGCGGCATTTCGCGGATTTATTTAGCGCAGCATTTTTTTGTTGATGTCTATTTCGGAGCGATTCTCGGAGTTGTTGTTACTTCGTTGATATGGTTTTGGTTTATGAAGACAAACACGCTGCAATCCCTGAGCGATAAATCCTTTTCAATTTATCTGCGCTCGTAATGAATAGCCTCCGCCCCTCGTCTCTGGTCTCTCGTCTCTTGTCTCTTGTCTCCCATTTGCCCGCTTCACTTTTTATCATTCTGACAGGCGCAGTTTTATTTATTCCTTTTCTCGGACGGGTGCATTTATTTGATTGGGATGAAATCAACTTTGCCGAGTCAGCGCGCGAAATGCTGGTAACGGGAAATTATGCGCGGGTGCAGATTGACTTTCAGCCCTTTTGGGAAAAGCCACCTTTGTATTTCTGGCTGCAAACGCTCTCCATGAAATTGTTTGGCGTGAATGAATTTGCAGCCCGCTTTCCAAATGCCGTTTGCGGTATTCTCACATTGAGCATCCTCTTTTTTTTTGGAAAAAAATATTTCGATACAACTTTCGCGTGGCTGTGGGTTTTTGCGTTTACAGGTTCTTTCCTTCCGCACTTTTATTTCAAGTCGGGAATCATTGACCCGTGGTTTAATCTTTTCATTTTTTCGGGAGTAGCTCTTTTAATTGAAGCCTCTGATAGCAAACCATTTGGTATAAAGTATTTCATTTTATCAGGCGCATGTATCGGGTTGGGCATTTTAACAAAAGGACCGGTTGCGTTGCTTATCGTTTTACTCACAGGAATTACCGTTTCATTTTCTGTAAAAAGAAACCTGATTACGCTGAAAACATTTTTAGCGTTTAGCTTCTCCCTGCTCTTGGTTTCCGCTGTATGGTTTGCTGTTGATTTTTTTCAAAACGGAACATTTTTTCTGAAAGAATTCATTCTCTATCAGGTTCAACTTTTCAGAACAGGCGTTGCAGGGCATAGCGGTCCATTTTATTATCATGCAATCGTGCTGCTGATTGGCTGTTTTCCCGCTTCTATCTTCGCACTCAGCGGTTTTTTCAACAAACACAACGCAAGTGAAAAACAACTGCATTTCAGGCTTTGGATGATAATTCTGTTTCTTGTGGTGCTGGTTTTGTTTTCTATCGTGAAAACAAAAATTGTTCACTACTCTTCCCTGTGCTATTTGCCGCTGACTTTTCTTGCGGCATGGGAAATTCGTCATCGCATTAAACTCGGCTTGAAATTTTCAAGAGGGCAAATTGCTTTTCTATCTCTGCTTGGAATTTTGATTGGGATGACTACATCTCTAATACCTTTTGTCGGGCGACATCCTGATTTAATTTTGCCTTACGTCAAAGATTCATTTGCAACAGCAAATCTTGAAGCGCAGGTTCACTGGCAATTTCCACTCATCGCATTCGGATTTATTTACTGGCTGTTTGTGCTTGCGGGAATTTTTTGGATGAGCAAAGGGCGCACCCTGCGCGGAGCGCTTGCCGTGCTTTTTTCTTCCTGCCTTCTTTTGCAGGTTATTTTATTTTTCTTTGTGCCGCGCATTGAGCGCTATTCGCAGGGTGCTGCGATTGACTTTTACAAAACCCTGCAAGGCAAAGATGTTTACGTGGATGTTTTAGGTTTTAAGAGCTACGCTCATTTGTTTTATTCCAACAAACTGCCGCAAACAAATCCCGAAAGTTTCAATAAAGAATGGCTGCTCAACGGAGCGATTGATAAGCCTGCTTATTTCGTATGTAAAATCAATAGAGTTGAGCAATACAAATCCCTGCCTCAATTAGAGGAGGTGAGCAGGAAGAACGGATTTGTGTTTTTTAAACGCGAGCCCTGAGCCTCATCCCGCCCTTCTCTAAAGGAGAAGGAGTCCAAACTGATTCTTATTAAAAGGAGGAATGAAATAGCTAAAAAGAAACTTTTATGATTTGCGGTAAATGGCAAAATTTCCCAAGCCGGTTCGTTGCAGAAAATGAATCAGGCTTACTTTCAGCACGCCTAACCCATACGTTACGCTCCGGCTGAAATTGATGGACGATGCTTCTTCAAAATATTTAGTCGGGCAGGTTACTTCCGCTATTTGAAAGCCCGCCATAAAAATTTGCGAAAGCATCTGGTTATCAAACACGAAATCATCAGAGTTGGCTTCGATGTTGATGCTGCGAATCACCTCGCCTGAAAACGCGCGATAACCCGTGTGATATTCGGATAGCTTTTGCCCGATTAAAAGATTTTGCGACAGCGTGAGAAAGCGGTTGAACAGATACTTATAGAAAGGCATCCCGCCCCGCAATGCGCCCCCACCCAAAATGCGCGACCCCAACACCACCGGATACACTTCATTGGCGATGATAGATGCCATAGGCGCAATCAGCTTAGGCGTGTATTGATAATCAGGATGCAGCATGATGATGATATCCCCGCCAAGCTCCAGCGCCTTTTTGTAACAGGTCTTTTGGTTGCCGCCATATCCTTTATTCTGCTCGTGCTTAATCACATGCCTGATGCCGATGCGCTGCGCCACTTCCACCGTTTTATCCTTGCTGTTGTCATCCACCAGCACCACTTCATCTACAATATCCAACGGAATTTCCTTGTAGGTTTTTTCTAAGGTCAGCTCCGCATTATATGCGGGCAGCACTACGACTATTTTTTTTCCGAGCAGCATAATAAGGTTGCCAAAAATAGAAATCCGTTTCGAGTTTTCGAGGGGAAAGTTTGTGGCGGTAATATTATTGAATGCGAAACTCCGCTTCAAAATCCCTCGCGTACCTTGACGCGTGTCGTTTGAAGGATAAAATCAGCGAGCCTTCGGCTCACAAAAGCCGGAGGCTTTAAGTTGATACCATGCAAGGTGCAACCTTGCAGGAACTTGGGGGGCACCTTGCAGGAACGCGGAGCACACGGATAAATTAAATATCCATTTGAAAAGCTGAAAAACGCTATGCCTGCAAGCGAAGCCTGCTTTGATTTGCGGCTGGATAGTACGTTATTTTATGTAAGCCTATTTGTTGATTTGTTGATAAATAAATTAGTCGCTATGCTTGGCGGATGGCGGGGTTTGCACTTATATTCATGTTGCTTTGATGTTGTAGCTGTGGGAGAAGGGTGCTTTGAGTGAATAAAAAGCAAACCAATGAAAGAACTTCTTACTTTATTATTGATGGTTGCTATGATTACATGCCGAATGGCGTTTGCGCAATCATCTTCGCCAGATAAGAACCACGCTAACATTTGGTATTTCGGACTTCCAGGCACCGCAGTAACAGGCTATCCAGGGCTTGATTTTAGCAGCGGCACACCAGTTGTTCTCACTAATGGGAAAGGAGGCGGAGGGGGTATTTCAACTTCATGCGATGCACAAGGTAATTTGCAATTGTATGTGGTTGCGAGGAACCAAAGCGGTTTCATTCTGAATGCTAATCACGACACCCTTCATAATAGCCAAAATATGTTTTATGTGCCGCTTTTCAGTGGTGCACTTTACGGGCATACTCAAAGATTCTTAATCGTTCCCAATCCTTTAGGGAATGGATTAGTTTATTTGTTTACCAGTGGTGCAAAAGGCGATACAGCTACCTTTGAATATAGCGTGATAGATATGAACCAGCAGGGTAGCTTGGGTTCTGTCATTGAGAAAAATCATTTTCTCTACTTTCAGCCCACAGGAAAACTCACTGCCGTTCACCATGCTAATTGCAATGATATATGGGTGGTTTCACATGCAGGAAACAGCAATGATTTTTATGCCTACTTAGTTACAGACTCCGGTGTAGCCCCTAACCCGGTGGTTTCAAGCGCAGGAGAAGTCTTAAATATTCAGCAAGGGTATGGGGGAGACATGAAACTTTCACCAAATGGAAAGAATATTGCATTTGTTTCCAAAACTTTTCGGGTCATACAACTATTTGATTTTGATAACCATACTGGTATTGTTTCCAATTCCATTACGCTGCCAAGCCAAAGCTTAAGTGAAAATTCTCTCTCATTTTCTCCTGACGGTACAAAACTTTACATCAGCAATGCCGGAGGAAGCGGTGAGCCGGGAAAAATCGTTCAATACGATGTATCATTGGGAGATTCTGCGCTCATTGTTAGTTCTGCCGTATTGATAGAAGAAACAGATATAGGAGTCCATTATGGATTTTTTGGAATGGAGATAGGTCTTGATGGTAAAATCTACATCGCAAAATTTGCAAGTTCCCCGCTTATTGATTCATTAGCCGTGATTCACAACCCGAATGCTTCAGGAGCAGTGTGCAACTTTCAACTTCATGCGGTAGGATTGCAGAGCAGAAGAAGCGGCCAAACCCTGAATAACCTTATTCAAAGCTATTTCAACCAGGATTCTTCCGCCTATAAGTGCTTTACCGGCACAGGCGATGAATTAATTGAAATAAATGCTCCTATCCGGGTTTCCCCGAATCCGTTTTCTGACAAAATTGTTGTTTCCTTTAGCCAGTTAGTTAATAACTGCCATGTCATACTTTATGATGCCTCAGGCAAAGTACTTATAAATAAAAAGGAAAGCCAAGTGATAAGCATTGAATTATCCGGGTTACAACTTCCTGATGGCATGTACATTTTAAAAATACAAGGAGAAAACCTTTTTTATACATGTAAGCTATTATCAATTCATTCACTTAAAAATTAGAGTCATGAAAACCAAACTTCAAACCGGGGAATCTCACGTAAATAGCATCCCTCCTTTTTTAGCGAAGCCAACCTTCCTCTTTCTGTTTCTCTGCCTTAAGGTCAATCCCGTTTTTTCACAAGTCTGGGAATGGGGTGGAAGCGCAACTTCTCTTGAATTAGGAACATCAAGTAATGATGATTTGATTATAGTTACGAATGGTTTCCAGCAGATGAGCATTGACGTACTTGGCAATGTCAGCATGGGACTTTCGGGTACAGTTACACTTAATGTAAATGGTGATGTTGATATTGGCACTTCAACAAGAAGTTACTTGATTGACGGTAATCCAGTTTTAAGGCACAAGGGCGAGCCCACTAATATATTTGTTGGCGTAGGAGCAGGTACAACTGTAAGCGGTAGTCAGGGAAACACTTTCGTAGGTTGCGATGCCGGGCATTTTCAATCTACGTCAAGCGGAGGAGAAAATACGTTCATTGGATGTCTTTCTGGTAAAAGTAGTACAACCAGTAGTTTGAATGCTTATTTAGGTACAGGCTCAGGACAGCTGAATCAGGAAGGTACTGGAAATACGCTTCTAGGATATTTCAGTGGAAGGAATAATATGACTGACTTTAATTCCTTTGTTGGATTTCAGTCTGGGTATTCTAATACAACTGGTTATCAAAACACAATTGCGGGTAGCAATGCAGGTTATAATAATGAAACAGGATTTGGAAATGTATTTATTGGTGTAGAAGCAGGTTATACTAATGTTGACGGAATTGAGAATACTTATATTGGTTACGGAGCAAGAGGATTGGGTGACAATCAAGAATCTCTTTTTAACGCCACAGCAATAGGCGCCTTTGCGTATTGTACTCAAAATAATACTTTAGTGCTTGGAAGTATTGCTAATGAAAATTTAGCTCCAGAAGATGCGAATACAAGTGTCTGTATTGGCACTACTGATTACGGAGGGGCCAAGCTTAATGTATTAAATGAGTTTTTACCTAGCGGTGCCGTGATTAACACTTATTTAGTTACACCAAAGTACAACTATGGAATATCCGCATTTACTGGCGGATCGGAGCACGGAAATACAGCAGGATATTTTGCCGCCCAAGATAATGTTGATGGAAGTAATATTGGAGTCCATAGTATAGTAACAGGTTCAGGTTCTGCAAATATTGCAGGCATATTTCAGGCTCCTTTTGCGAGCACCCCTACTCTTAATATTGGTTTGCTTGTATCAGGTAAGCATTCTGCTTTATACTCTGGTAATGCCACTATATTTGGACACTGGACTGAGGTTTCTGATGTCAATTTAAAGGATAGCATTGCGGATATCACAGATGCCTTATTGGTACTTTCTCAATTTCAGCCAAAAACATTTGTGTTTAAAAGAGATAGCTTTCCACGTTTAAATCTTCCATCGGGAAAACAATATGGGTTTATTGCTCAACAGATAGATTCAGTTCTGACAGAGTTAGTTGATAGTATTAACACCACAGAAGTTACGGATTCAAGTGGCGGTATCATTCTAGATTCAATGAATCTATTAGGTTTGAACTATACTGGCTTAATCCCGCTTGTAGTAAGTGGAGTAAACGCCCTGAACGAACTGAAAGTAGCCTCTGACGAATCCGCCACCGACAGCAACTACGTGACCAAATGGAGCGCGACTAACAAAACCCTCACCAACAGCAGCATCTATGACAAAGCAGGGCGCGTAGGCATCAATACCACCACACCCGCAGCCACGCTCGATGTGGATGGCACGGCAGACACGATAGGCATCAACGTGGTTGGCGAGATAGTAGGAATTCTTGCCACCGGAGATACGATGGGCGGGCATTTTGAGGGACAGTTGGTGGGCGCACATGGCTTAGCCATAGGCGCAATGCCCTACCATGCAGGCGTGGCGGGGATTAGCGAAAACGCCACCGACCTCAACATTGGCGTGGTGGGATATGTAGATGCAGCTGCCGACACGGTAAAAAATGCGGGTGTATATGGGATTGGAAAAGGCTCGGAATTTTTAAATGTAGGCTTGCATGGCGAAGCCCCATTTGAAAGCGAAACGGCAAGCAATGTGGCAGTATCGGGCTTGGCAGGAAATTCAAACGGGGAAAATATAGCTGGAAAATTTGTGGTGGATAATCAAGGCACAGGATTGAACATTGGCGTGTATTGTACTGCCGACACGCCCGGCTTTGCGCTTGTCATTGAAGGAGATATTACATACTCGGGCACTGCATACTACGTTTCTGACCAGCAACTGAAAAAAAATGTGGAAGACCTCAGCAATGCAACAGAGATAATCAGCCATCTACAACCCAAAGAATATGAATTCAAACAAGAAGATTATCCCTATATCAAACTGCCGAATGGCATTCAGCGCGGACTGCTGGCGCAGGAAGTAGAACAGGTGCTGCCCGATTTAGTGCGCACCGTGACCATGCCTGCGAAACGTGACACGAGCGGAAAAATTCTTGCACCGCAGCAGGAATTTAAAGGCATCAACTACGAAGGCTTCACTCCGATAATTCTTAAAGCATTGCAGGAACAGCAGGCAATGATTGATTCGCTTGCAAAAGAATTAGCCGAAGTGAAAACCAGCGTGACGAACTGCTGCGGTGGAACAGAATATCGCATTTCAAATCCAAACAGTGAAACGGAAATGGTGCATGAACTAACGGTTGAACTAAGCGCCTTGCAAATCGTGATACTGGAGCAGAACGTGCCCAATCCATTTGCAGAGCAAACATTTATTTCTTATTTCGTGCCGGAAGATGCAGGCAAAGCGGTGATGCAATTCACCGACCTCGCAGGCAGGGTAATCAAAACAGTAGAACTCGAAAAAGGCTCAGGTATCATCACCGTATTCGCACAAAATCTGGGCAGCGGCACTTACAGCTATTCGTTAATCATAGATGGCAAAGTAGCGGAAACGAAGAAGATGGTGAAGATGAGGTAGTGTTAGGGGGGAGTGTTGAGTTGTGTCATTTCGGACTTGTTCCGCAATCCCCTCATGAAGTTTGAGGGTTTCTGACCTAATAACCTAAATTCCTTGTACGGGGAACAAAGTTCTATGGTTACAAACCTTTGTTCCGTAGTTATGAAACAATATTTCATGGTTACGAAACTTCATTCCGTTGTTACGGAACAATATTTCATGGTTACGAAACTTCGTTCCGTTGTTACGGAACAATGTTTCATTGTTACAAATCTTCGTTCCGTTGTTACGGAACAATGTTTCATGGTTACAAATCTTCGTTCCGTTGTTACGGAACAATATTTCATGGTTACAAATCTTCGTTCCGTTGTTACGGAACAATGTTTCATGGTTACAAATCTTCGTTCCGTAGTTACGGAACAATGTTTCATTGTTACAAATCTTCGTTCCGCAGTTACGGAACAATGTTTCATTGTTACAAATCTTCGTTCCGTAGTTACGAAACTTCGTTCCGTAACTACGAAATGAAGTGTGCAGCCGCACGGTAGTGTCCAAATGGCGCAAAATTTCGCTGCGCTTAAACCTATCGCAAAAACTCACGCCAAATTGTCGGAAATGAAAGCTAAAATGAGGAGAGAAATACAGTCAGGGATGAACGAGGGTATCACTATACTTCTTGCATGATTCACATCAAATAATTAATGCCTTATTCGTGTTGAGTTTTGAGTTTAAGGTTCTATCCTATTGACTGGCCGCTGTTGACTTCTTCAAGCAAATACTGCTACCCTTCTGGCAACTACGCTACGAGTAAAAGCGATAAAGCAATGAAATCAGTACGCACCACCTCCTGCATCCTCATAGCTTGTGGCGAAACATGATAGCACAAGTCAGGCTGCCCTCATTGCACGCGCAGAAACTTGCGCTATATCAGGGTCTGCTTGCGCTTCAAAATGCCCTATCTTTGTCGTTCATTATTTACGTGAAATGAGCAAGTTCAACACCATCGAAGAAGCGATTGAAGACATCCGCAAGGGAAAACTTATCATCGTGGTGGATGATGAAGACCGCGAAAACGAGGGCGACTTTATCACCGCTGCGCACAATGCCACTCCGGAGGTCATTAACTTCATGTCGAAGCATGGCAGGGGATTAATTTGCGCCCCCGTAATTGAAGACCGCTGCGAAGAGCTACAGCTTGATTTGATGGTGGGGGAAAACACTTCACTGCACAGCACGCCCTTCACCGTTTCCATTGACTGGCGTGGTCCCGGAAGTTCGACAGGTATTTCCGCCACCGACCGTTCCAAAACGGTGCTTGCGCTGATAAATCCAGATACGAAGCCGCATGATTTGGCAAAGCCGGGGCACATCTTTCCGCTGAAGGCAAGAAGAGGCGGAGTGTTGCGCAGGGCGGGGCATACGGAGGCAACGATTGATTTGGCGCGTCTGGCGGGCTTTGAGCCTGCGGGTGTGCTGGTAGAAATCATGAATGAAGATGGCTCCATGGCGCGTCTGCCTGATTTGTTTGTAATCGCAGAGCAGTTTGATTTGAAGATTGTGTCCATCGAGGCGCTGATTGAATATCGCATGAAGCAGGAGCGGCTGATTGTGAAAGAAACGGAGGTGAAGCTGCCTACCAAATACGGTGAGTTCAGGCTTATCGCCTATTCACAGGTAACTACCGATGAGGTGCATCTTGCA
>Ga0163147_10000527_pt1 | contig 60329 bp, 44 predicted proteins | sample OliLakLV19MP6G1_FD_148597 | JGI IMG/M metagenome (GOLD analysis project Ga0163147, IMG submission 148597) | Freshwater microbial mat bacterial communities from Lake Vanda, McMurdo Dry Valleys, Antarctica- Oligotrophic Lake LV.19.MP6.G1 | ecosystem: Environmental > Aquatic > Freshwater > Lake >... | reverse complement strand
GGTTGACAATAGACCACTTTGTAGTGGATTTTGGTCGTGATCTTCGTGCCACGAAGTTCTTTATGGACATCTAAGGCTTATATAGGGTCATAACCCAGTGAAGATACCGCGATGGCTGAGTAGTTACTTTCGTTGTTTGCTTCCGCCCTCCTGATGCGCGCCGTCGCTGACATTGCTCATCAACAGGCGATCACCAACGCGATCCTGCTGCGTCAGTTGCAAGCATCCGTTCATCAAATCAACGCCACCTTCGACACCGCGCAGCGTGCCGTTTCCACGCCATTACAAGCCCCATAGGCACCGTAAACAGAGAGTCTGCATGAGCCAACCGAATCTCGAAATCATCGTCAAGCGCGTCCTCGAACCGCTTGAGGCGCGTCTGAAAGCGCAGTTCCCAGAGGAAATTTACCAAGCGGTGCGGGCGCGCGGTGCAGCGCGTGACTTCGATACGGTGTGTCAGGACATCCTCAACGATCTTCAGCGGAGCGCGGCGCAAGCGTCGTGAAAAGAGAGCGCATGGCAACCGCCCGAAGATCGTCTAGACGCCGACGCGCCGTGTTCGCTATACTCTACTTTATGCGTATACGATTGATCCTCCTCATGATGTTCTGGCTGACAGCGGGTTTGGTGCGCCACGCCCCGACGGATGCGGCGGCGCAACCGCTGGATCGTCCGCTTGTCCAAGTTCGTCCGCCTGATCTGCTGCCCACCGACGTGATCCAGCACATCCGCACGATTTATGCGCGCGGTCAAGTGCTGCGCAATCGCCCGAATGTGTTCTCCAAGATCGGGGACAGCATCACCGTCTCGGACAATTTTCTGCATCCCATCGGCTACGGCGTCTACGATCTCGACGCCTACGGTTATCTGTACGATCTGATCGAATATTTCTCGGAAGTCGAGGTCGGTGAAGGTCGCAATTCGTTCAACGCCGTGTCGTTGGCGGCGGGCGTTGGCTGGTCGGCGTGGTCGGCGTTCCAACTGGAAAATGCGGATGTCGATTTGTGCTTGCCCGAAGAAACGCCCATTATTTGTGAAATTCGCAACAATCGTCCATCGATGGCGGTGATCATGTTCGGCACGAATGAAGTGAGCTACATGGACGCGAGCGTCTATCGCAACTTCATCGCGCGGATCATCGACGTGTGCGAGGCTTACGGCGTGATCCCAATCATCAGTACGCTGCCGGATCGGCACGCGCACGAGGCACAGATCGCCGTTTATAACGAGCAGTTGCGCGCGTTGGCGGCGGCGCGCCAAGTGCCGCTGGTGGATTTTGCCGCCGCGCTGCGCAATGTGCCGGATCGCGGCGTCGGGCGCGACGGCGTGCATCCATCGTATCCGCCGGATAGGTGGTTCGACGGCGCGGCGCTGTTCACACCCGACTATCTCGGCTACGGTTACAATCTGCGCAACCTGACGACGCTGCAAACGCTGGATCGCGTGTGGCGTAGTCTGGGCGCAGCGACTTAAATGACGCGCCGCCAAATCGTTTTGCTCGTCGCCAGCATCGCCGTCAGCGGCATCTTCTTATGGCTGGCGCTGCGCGGTGTGCCGCTGGCAGAGGTGTTCGCCAGCATCCAGCGCGCGGATTTTGCGTGGATCGCGCTCAGTTTCGCGTTTGCGACGGGCGCGCTGTTTTTTCGCGGCATTCGCTGGCGGCGCTTGCTCGATGATAAAATCCCGACGCGCCCTGCCTTCTACATCTTCAGCATTACGATGCTGTTGAATCAACTGCCACTGCGCGCGGGCGAACTGGCGCGCATCTTGTTGGCGACGCGCCAGAGCATCGCGCTTGCGACGGCGGCGGCATCGGTGCTGCTAGAACGACTGATCGACACTGCGCTGGTCGTCATGGCGCTGTCGTTCGCGCTGGCACGGCTGCCGACCATCCCGGCGTTCGCGGCGCAAGCGGCGACGCTGTTCGGCATCGGCGCGCTGGGCGGACTGATCACGCTGGTGGTGTTCGCGCGCAGCCCACAGTTGATGACGCGGATCATCGACTGGATCGAAACGCGCGTCCCGGCGCTGTGGCGCATCATCGCGCGGCTCGATCCGCGCCAACTGGCGGCTGATTTGTCGGTTGGGCTGCACGGCTTGGCATCGGCGCGCGGCTTGCTCAATCTGATTGTGTGGACGCTGGTCGGCTGGTTCTGTTCGTTCGCCACCTACTATTGTTTGCAGCGGGCGCTCAACATTCAAGGCGTCGATCTCGTCTTGGGAACGCTGTTGGGGGTCACGCTGGCAACGTTCACCGTCGCTATTCCGGTCAGCGTGGCATCCGTCGGCACGTTCGAGGCGGCGGTTGTGGCGACGGGCGACTTAATCGGGATGCTACCCATCGAGGCGGCGGCACTCGGCTTCCTCGTACACGGCATGACGGTATTTTCGTATGCGGTCTGGGGGACAATCGGGCTGATCGCGCTCGGTGTGTCGCTTGGGGACATCAGCCAAAAAACAACGGATGAACCGTAGGCGTCCCAACGAGAAGAAAATACCCCTCGTTTGTGAATGGGTGAACCAGTGGGTCACCCACGCACATGATTTTCAACCCACCCATTCACCCACGCACTTTGCGCGCGCCGCCATTTACTGCTATGCTGGCAAGTCGGACACAATAAATCGTGTAATGTGATGGCACTATGAATCGAAATCGAATGCGACTGATCTTGCTCCCGCTGCTGTGCTGGCTGGCGGCGGGCTGCGATTTAGCGGGCGGGAGCGCGCCTGTGGACGCGCCGACGGCGACGCTGGCACCGATTGTCAGCATGACGCCGCGCTCGACTGCCACGCCCGTCCCCTCGCGGACGCCGCTCCCAACGGAAACGCTCACGCCGTCGATCACGCCTGTCCCCCCAACGCTGACCGCCACCTTTACGCCCTCCCCCACGCCGCCCGTGATCGGGGTGGTGGCATCGCTGCAATCGGTCAATGTGCGCGAGGGACCCGGCTTGGAATTCGGCACGCTGGCGGTGCTGCGTCCCGGAACGGGCGTCGAGGTCTTGGGGACGAACGCTGACGGCAGTTGGCTCAACATCCTGATGGACGACGGCGTACAAGGCTGGATTTCGCGCGCACTGCTCAATCTGCAAGATACGCCCGCGCCGCCGCCGAGCGGCACGCCGACCCCCGATTCGACGCTGATGGCGGCGGGAACGCCACTGCCAACGGCGCTATTCGGCGGCGGGTCGATCACGCCGACGCCGCCGCGCGTGGTGGTTACGCCGACGCTCGCGGTTGACAGCGGCGCAGGTGCAGGGACAAGCGCGCCGCCGACGAACGATGGGTTGCAGCTGCCGAATCCTGACATCGAATCGATCAACCAGACTGCGACCTCGCTGGTCGGCTTGCTCGGCGGCATTCCCACACCAACGCCGACGATCAGCGCGGACGGCGGCTTCGGCACGCCGCTGCCCACCTCCACGATCAGCGCGGGCGGGGACGCTCCCACGACGGTAGCCGTACCGGGCAGCACGGCACAGCGGGCGCGCGTGTTCGCCTATTGTGATGTGCCGGGCGATGCCTACACGCCGCCGACGGGTTTGGGGACGGGATCGACGCTGTTGATCTTCTGGTCATGGTTCGCCCAGACGCGCGCCCAAACACAGAGCCATATCGATGCTGTCGATTATGAAGTGTTCTTGGATGGGCGGCGGCTGGAGTGGCGTCCCTTCCAAGGCACAATCGAACAGCGCGCGGATAGCAATTACTGGGTCGATTGGGCAGTTCCGGCGGGTCCCCTTGACGCTGGACAGCATCGTATCACTTATCGCGTCTCATGGACGACCACAATTACGGACGGCTATGCCCAGTTCGGTCCCGGCACGTCAACGGAGAGCGAGAGCGGCACGTGTACGTTCACAGTTGGATAAGTCAAAACGAGCCGAGTTGTCATGAATACAATGATCAGCCAGCACCCTAGCGCGTCAGCACGAACTCCACCGCCTAAAGAAGCGTTCTAAAATGCACATGTTCATCAATAAAGGGTTGGCGTCACGCCAATCCTTTATTGTTTCTATATCCAGACGATGGTATCGTAAATAAAATGACGACACGGATAATCATGGAATTCTTGTTGATGTCGCGCACGCTCGAAAAACATCCGTTGCTGCCGATCATTATCCGCACATTCAAAGCGGATTTCGATTTCGCTGCCGAAATTTATGACACCGTAAAAGAAGACCAAAAGATGCTCGATGAACAGCCGGAAATGGTATTTTATCTGCTCGACATGCTCCATTTGCATCTGACCTTAGACGATGCGATCACCGGAATTCGGTTGGGGACGACGCAGTATCAAAGGCTGCAACATCCGCGCGTGCGCGAAACGCTGATCGTGACCGAAAATCGGCTGATCATCATGGCAGTACATGGTTTGAGCGCCTCAGCGTTCGGCTCGATTCAATTGCATTTGTTCAAGACCATCGCGGACGCGCTGGCACATGTTCAAGCGAAGGTCTAAAGTCAGGTCACTGCATCACAGGCTGTCAATCCAGTTTCGGTTCTGCACTCGCTAACACGCGGTTTGTTGCCCCGTCGGGCGTAAGGTCGCAACCGATGGATCGCGCACGCCGCCAAGCTGATACGAATCGCGGGCTGTCCAGCCCTCATAGCGATTTTGCCGCGCATCTACATAGATGATATTCAACCAGTGATAACCCTCAGCATCGATTTCTTGCGAATTGGGAATACGAAAGACCTGCGACGCATTGGGCAGTCGAACGATTTGCTCAGCACCGCCAGAGGGCGTAGAGCGCATACTCAGGGTATTGGCAGGATTGCCGCCCGAATACGTGCTGTAGACATCGCACCGCTGCGATCCATCGGTGGCAGGCGTTCCGACGAATGGCATCATCGGCGTCAAGATAATGTTTGGCGCGCTCCCGCCGAGCAATGGCAGTGCCGTCGGCAGTGTCAATGGCTCAATCGCTTCAAAGGTTGGAAGCGTCGTTTCAAGGGACTGAAGGCTGTCGGTTGGGGTTTCAGACACGGCGGACTCGCGCTGCGACCCGACGGACGCCAAGTTACAGGCAATCGTCATGATCAAGATGCTGACTCCCAGTACAACGGTCGTCATCGCGTTTTGCTTTAGAAACATCCGACCTGTTCTCGCATCACTAAACCCGCTACTGTCATTTTAGCCGCGAATAAAATGACGCAGATCAACCGTTCTACCTGTTTTTCATGCCCCTTGGCTTGAAGTCCAACGCGATGTGCAGCACTTTAATGAATAACGGAACAAGACGCTAGAATCGCCCGGTCAGCGACTCGGCGTAGCCTGTCAATTCCGCGTAGCCATAGCCCGTCACATCGCCGTCAATCCGTACCGTGCCTTCCCAATACGCGATGCCCGCGCCGTGCAGTTCTTGATCGGCGATCTGTGGCGTCGCTGTGAAATTCAGCGTCGTCCCCGCCAGTTCACCGCCCGGAATGCGCACCTGCACGCGCCAGCCCGCTGGATAGGTCGCCCCCGTATAGGGACTCGCCCATGTCCCGGTCGTCTCGATATCGAAGGCGTCCGACGGCAGATAAACCGTCGATCCGTCGGGATAGATCAGCGCGCCGCCAAAATACGGATCGCGTCCACCATCAGCCAGCCGGATTTGTCCGATCATCAATTCGTAATCATTCTCAAACTGCAAGCCGAACCAGTCCCAGCCGAGCGCGTCCGTCCCCAAGGCGCTGGTGCTGAACTCGTGATCCTTCCAGACCGTGCCGGATACGCTGTGCGCCACAGCGCCAATCGTGATCGTGCCAACCGTCGGCAGCCGCGTCAGCGAATAGTACTGACTGGCGTTGCCCGGCTCGGCGCTCTTGGCGCTCAAGCCAAGCTCGCCTTGCAGCGCGGGCGGCTTGACCTGCTCCAACATCAGATCGATGCTGACCGGGACGCCGCCCGCATCGCGCATCGTCGCGGTGATGTGCGTCATTTGTGCTGCGTCGTCCAGCGCCTCGACGCGCCAATCGTCCACCCAGACCGCATAGCGTTCCCCCTCACCACTTGGAGCGGGCAGCGCCCCTGCCAAACCCGCGCCGCCGCGACTGAAGCGCGAATCGTGGTAGAAGCGTTCGCCCTCGACATCGGTCACGGCGAAATGCGCCATGTAAAGCTGATTCGTGCGCCATTCCGTCCCCGTGTCGGCGGCGGCGTTCGGCGGGGTGATGCCGCGCCGAAAAATCGTGAACTGGAAGCCGAAGCGCCGCCCGTCGTCCGCCTCGAAATTGCCTGTGTAGTACCACCATTCAGTCAGATAGTCGGGGTGCGCACCGAAATCGCGTGGAAACTGCCAAGCCAACGGTTCGAGCGCGCGCGCGTAGCCCGATGTGTCGCTGACCGCGCCGACTAGCACGGCGCTCGCTGCCACATCGCCGCCCGCGTCACCGTCGATCAGGCTGAAACCGCCGATCACCACGCCGATCACTGCCGCCAGCACCACAATCCATCGTATCATCTTGTTTGTTCCGTTTATCACAAATGAGACAAAGTATACGATATCGACATGAGCAGGGCATGAAGCGCGCGCCGTTTGGAGCATATCGACAGGCGGAAGCACGGGAACAAGATGAAATCGAATGTAGCGTTGATTAAATGATGTTGCTAAAATCATAAAATATCCCTGTTTCAGCCTGAACGAGTCCGAGAAAGATTCCGCCATGACCTCGACTGAACCGACGCCCGAATTTGAAGCGCGCGCAAAAGACATCCACCGTCGATGGGAGAGCGGCGAACTGCCGTTCCAAGCGGCGCTGGAGGGCATGTCGATCTTGGCGCGCGAAGCCGAGTCCAGCGGGCTGCCCGCCAATCAGGGGCGCGTCGAGCTGCTGCTCGGCGTGATGCAGGGCTACCGCGCCAACTTGGACGCCAGCATCCGCCATTTCGAGCGCGCGCGCGACTTGTTCGAGCGGTCGAAGAATCGCAAACGGGCGATTGGCGCGATCCTGAACTTGGGCGAGAGCTACCGGCTCAAAGGCGACTTCACCCGCGCGCGCCAGTTGTTCCACACTGCCTATGAGGGCGCGGAGTCGATTGGGGCATTGAGTACCCAAGCGATGGCAGCGTGCAACGAAGGACTGATGCTGGTCAGCATGGGGCGTTGGGAACAAGCGCGGGCGATGCTGCGGCGCGCGGCGGAACTCACCGAGCGCATGAAAGTCACGCCGACCACACCCGACGATCCGCGCCAAGCGGAAGAAGTCGATTGCGAATTGTACGGCGCGCTGGCATCGGTGGCGCTGCAATTGGGCGACCCCGATGAGGCGTGGACGTGCGCGCGGCATTCGTACCAGATGGCGAACGTGATTGGCGAACCGCTGTTGATCGGTTTTGCCAACCGCGCGATGGGCGAGGCGCTCACGGCGGTGATCAACCTCGCGCAAGCGCCCGATGCAACCGCGCTGATGATCGCGCCGCCGCTGTCCAGCGACCCCGACGATTATTTCCGCGCCAGCAGCGATGCGTTCCAAGCGATCAAGGCGGATGGCGAGGTGGCGCGGACGATGTACGCGCACGCGCGCAGTTTGCAAGTGCGCGGACGCGGGATGATGGCGGCGCGCAAGTTGCAGCAGGCGATGATCATCTTCACGCGCTTGGGCATGGCGGACGACGCCGCGAAAGCCGCGCGTGCGCAGATGGATGTGTTGGCGGTCAACAAGTAAGGAGCGTATCGCCCCGCGCGCCAAGCGTGGGGCAAGCGTCGTGATATCGCCCGTCAGCGGCGGCACGCGCGCGTTAAGATCGCATTCCATCGAGATAGGGATGTCGAATGATGCTGCGCCTGTGGTGAGGGCTAACGTGTCTACGTCCAATCCGTCGTTGGTCGATGCTTGACATTATCGCTTTGAACCCAATCCCCCGCGAAATCGTGTTACAATCGACAAAACGATGCGCATAAACCCATGAATTTTACGACGCCCCTTGCTCTGCTGCTGCTGCTCACGCTGCTGCCCGTTGTCTATCTCGGACTGCCGCGCGCCGCCTACCGACGCGGACGCGATGCCGTCAGCCTACTGCTGCGCGCCGCCATGATCATCCTGCTGACGCTGGCGCTGGCGGGCTTGCAGGTCAGCCGCGCTGCCGACGCGCTGGCGGTCGTGTTCCTCGTCGATGTCTCGGACAGCGTGGGACAAGCTGCGCGCCCGGCACAAATCGAATTCATGCGCGCGGCGCTCGCCGCCATGCCCCCCGACGACAGCGCCGCGATCATCGAGTTCGGCGGCGATGCGCTGGTCGAACGCCCGATGAGTGCGCTGCGCGAACTGTCCGTCTTGCGCTCGACGCCGATCAGCGGCGCGACCGACTTGGAAGAAGCCATCGGACTCGGCTTGGCGCTGTTTCCAGCGAACGCGAGCAAGCGCATGGTGATCCTCAGCGATGGACAGCAGACCGTTGGGGACGCGCTGATCGCCGCGCGCCGCGCCGCTGCGACGGGCGTCCAAATCGACCATGTGCTGTTCGAGCGCGAACCGACGCCCGAAGTCCAACTATCGGATGTACGCGCGCCGTCCGTGGTGGGCGCAGATCAAGACTTCGATCTGAGCTTGACCGTCGAATCGGACGCCGCCACACCCGCCACGATCACGGTGTTCGCGGCGGGCGTGGTGATTCACCGCGAGGAAGTGGACTTGCGCGCGGGTGCGAACAACTATGCGCTGGCATTGAACGCGGGCGCAACCGGATTCCGCGATTTTCAAGTGCGCGTCACGCCCGCCGGACAAGACGGCTTCGACCAAAACAATCGACTCGCCGCGTTCACGCGCGTTGAGGGCGCGCCGCGGGCGCTGTTGGTGGCGGAGCGTGCATCCCCTAGCTCTGGCGGCGGCACGAGCGCCGACGGCATGGGCGACGAAGCGCGCTACCTGTACGATGCGCTGATTCAGCAGGGTTTGGACGTGATCGTCGCCGCACCCAACGAAATCCCAACTGGACTGGCGGCGCTCGAAGATTACGACGCGGTGATTCTCGCTAACGTCCCCGCCACCCGGCTCACGCCGAACCGAATGCGCGCGCTGCAATCGTATGTGCGCGACTTGGGCGGCGGCTTGATCGTGATTGGCGGACCCGACAGCTATGCGCCGGGCGGCTACTTCCAGACGCCGCTGGAAGAAACGCTGCCGCTGGATATGCAAATCCGCGATCAACAGCGCGTCCCCCAACTGACGCTGGCATACGTGATCGACCGTTCCGGCAGCATGAGCGCCGTCGGACGCAGCGGCTTCGAGAACATCGAACTGGCGAAAGAAGCGATCATCCGCTCCATCGACTTCTTGCAACCGTCGGATCGCGCGGGTGTCGTCTCGTTCGACACCGACGGCTACTGGATCGCCGATGTGCAGCCCGTCTTGGATCGGCGCGGGCTGCAAAATCTGGTTGGGACGCTGCGGGCGGCGGGCGGCACGGATATTCAGGCGGGTTACGTGCTGGCGGGCGCGGCATTGGCGGCGGATGCGGCACCGCGCAAGCATATCATCCTGCTAACGGACGGCGGCGCGCCCTCTGGACAGTTGGTACAGCTTGCCACCCAATACCGCGAAGAATTTGACATCACCACGTCGGTCGTCGCTATCGGCGATCAGAATCAATTTCTGCGCACGATGGCGGAAGTCGGCGGCGGACAGTTCCATTTCGTGGAAGTGGTCGAGACGATTCCGACGATTTTCACCGCCGAGACCGTTTTGGCGACGCGCTCGTACATCCTTGAAGAGTCGTTCGTCCCCAATCTCGCGGGGGTCAGCCCGATCCTCGCCGGAATCGACTCTGCGCCACCACTGCGCGGTTATGTGGCGTCCACGCCCAAGCAGACGGCACAGGTCATTCTCACAGGTCCCGCGCCGTACAACGATCCAATTCTGGCACAGTGGCAGTACGGCTTAGGGCGCACAGTGGCGTTCACCAGCGATGCGACGGCGCGGTGGGCGGCGGATTGGGTGGCGTGGGACGGCTTCGCGCGCTTCTGGAGTCAAGCCGTCCGCTGGTCGATCACCGAAGGCACAGATGATCGCCTCGAAGCGCGCATCGTGGACGATGGCGAACGTGCGCGGCTGATCGTGGACGCGCGCGACGCCGACGGCACCTTCCTCAATGGCTTGGCGCTGGCGACGGCGCTGGTCGATCCCGATTTGAACGGGGTACAACTCCCGCTCCAGCAGACCGCGCCGGGACGCTACGAACTGGAATTCACGCCTAACGCGGAGGGTGCGTATTTCTTGCGCATCGCGGGCGTGGATCCGGCGGGCGAAGCCGTCCGCAGCCGCGCGACGGGTTGGGTACGCAGTTATTCGCCGGAATACAGCGTTCAACGCACCGACGGCGACGCTTTGCTGTCCGATATCGCGGCGCTGACCGATGGGCGCAATCTGCGCGGCGAACCGGAGTCCGCCTTCGATCATACGCTGACAGCGCAAACCGGACAGACGCCGATTGGCTTCCCGCTGCTGCTGGCGGCGGCGCTGCTGCTGCCATTCGATATCGCGGTGCGCCGTCTGTTGATCACGCGCTCGGATATTGGGCGGGCGCGCGCGGCAGTCGGGGCAACCTTCTTCGGTCGCAGCGGTGGAGCGACGGCGGCATCGACCGCAACGATGGAGACGCTGCGCGAGGCGAAAGCACGCGCGCGCCAAACCGTCGAAATCGATACCGCTGCGCCCGCCCCCACATCGACGGTCGCCGCCTTACGCGAACGCCGCCGCCAAGTCGATATCCCCACACCACCGGATGTCCCGCCCCGCGTGATCGATGCGCCGTCCGCTGCACCGAAAGCCGCGCCGCCGATTGCGCGTCCGCGCGCGGATGCCGATGCACCACCCGGCGAGGTTGGCACGATCTCGACGGGGAACGTTCCAGAGGGCGAGAATATCGCCGGGCGGCTGCTGAATAAGCGCAAGCGCGGCGAGTAAGCATTTTCTTTCGCAACCCTAACCCGCGTTCGTCCGTAAAATGCTATCATAACCTGAGTTTCGGATAGGTATTTTGCGTGACTTTAGGGTTCACCTCACCCCCCAACCTCCTCTCCACTGCGTAGAAAGGGGATTTAGGGGTGAGGTGAAGCGATCCGAAACTCAGGTTATCATAGGGTCGGGCGCACACAGGGGGCATCATGGCGAGCGATCTCAGCGGACGCGAACTGGGCAAGTATCGACTGATAGACCGCGTAGGTGAGGGCGGCATGGGCGAGGTGTACCGCGCGTTCCAGAGCGGTTTGGATCGCGTTGTCGCCATCAAAGTTCTGCGCCGTCTGCTGCAAGACGACCTGTTCGTGCAGCGGTTTCAGCGCGAAGCCCGCAGCGCCGGATCATTGCGCCATCCTCACATCATCCAAGTCTTCGATTTCGGCGTCGAGGAGGGCGTTTACTACATGGCGATGGAATACATCGCCGGATCGACGCTGCAAAAACATCTCCAAGTCCGCGGCGCAATCCCGCTCGACGAGACGCTGCATATCGTGTCACAACTTGCCGACGCGCTCGATTATGCGCACACGCGCGGCGTGATTCACCGTGATATCAAGCCCGCTAACGTCATGTTCATCGACCCCGACTCCGATTCGGTCACGCCGAAGCGCGTGCAGAATGTCGTCCTGACCGATTTCGGCTTGGCGCGCATCAAAGACGACGCCGCATTGACAACCAGCGGCGTCTTTCTCGGCACGCCGTATTACATCAGCCCCGAAGCGGCACAAGGACACGCCGTCGATGGACGCGCGGACTTATACGGCTTAGGCGTGATTCTGTTTGAGATGCTGACGGGTGTGCTGCCCTTCAACGCCGATACACCCACCGCCGTGATCATGAAACACATCCTGTCGCCCGTGCCATCGCCGCGCGATCTGCGTCACGACCTGCCGAACGCGCTGGAAAAGCTCGCCATGCGCGCGCTGGCGAAGAACCCGGACGAACGCTTTCAATCGGCGGCGGCGCTCAAGATGGCATTGGACGATGCCCGCCGCGCGCTCCCCGACGATCTGCGCGCCGCGCCGCCCCTGCTGCACGATACGCGCCTAGCGACCATGACGCCGCTGATTTTGATTCCGCCTGCCGCCCTAACGCCGCCGCGCGCCGATTTGACCGAGATCGGGCGCACATTGGCGGTCACGCCGACACCGATTGACAACGCCGTAACGCTCCCGAATGGGATCAATACGCCCTTTCCGCTCCCAAACGTCAGCGCCACGCCCGCCGATGGGACACCCGCCAGCGGGACAGCGCGCCGGACGCCCGCCAGTGGAACGACGCGCCGGACGCCGTCCGGCGGCACGGCAAGCAGCGGACAAACGACCGAACTGAGCGCCGAGCGTGAGACAATCCGCCGCGCCAATCTCTCGCGCCGCAGCGTCGTGCAGCGCCGCACAACGGAACGCGCGAAGCGTGACCGCCGCCGCCCGCGTGCCGGCTGCTTGGTGGCGCTGGGCGTGATGGCGGGCGCGATCTTGATGATCATTCTAATCGTCTTGGCATTGGACGACGCGCCGAGTGCGATCATTGAACTGCCAACGATGATCGCCCGCGATATGACGGAGAGTGCGGGCGCAAATTCCACGTCCGCGCCGACGGCGACCGCTGGATCGTTCACGATGCTCCAGGACGCAGCCACCGCAGTATCCGCCGCCGCCACCGATGTCGCGGGGATCGCCGCCACGAACGTTGCTGCCGCACAAAAGGCATTGTTAGACGCTGCCGCCGCGATCATCGCTACCAGTCTGGTTGCCCCAACCCGCACACCCACGCCAACGCCGAGCGCGACGCAGACCCCGACAGCGACGCTGATGCCAGTGGAGCTGTCGCCACGCGATCCCGGTGAGGAGATCGCCCCTGCACAGTCGGACGAACTGCTGATCCTGTTTGCGTTACCCGAAAGCGACGCAGCGAACGACGCTTCACGCTTGTTGACCGCCCTCCGCACAGCCTTTAGCGATGCAGGTGCGCGTTATGAGATCATCGACGTGCAGGAAATCGACGCGGACGCTGCCGCCGCGTTAGGGGCGCGCCTGAACGCGGCGCTGGTCGTGTGGATACTGCGCACGCCGACATTCAATGAGGTTCACTTCACGCTGACAGCGGACGACTCAACGGGGCTGGTCGATTCGGCGGCGAATCCCTTCGGCTACCCGTTCGTCTTTCTGTTCCGCGTGGCAAGTAATAACGCCGATGGGCGCGTCAGCGCGCAGATCGTCACCTTCGCCACCCAAGTGACGGCGGGCTTAACGGAGATCTGGTACAGCGATTGGGATAGCGCCATTGCGCGGTTCGAGGCTGCGCGCGGCATCATAGAAGAAATTCCGCGCGTCGTCAGCAATCGGATATCGCTGGCAGCGCTCGATTACGCGCTCGGCTTCGCCTATCATCAGGTCTTCGACTATGCAAATGCCGCTGAAGCGCTCGACCGCGCATTGGACGACGCACGTCAGCTTGAAGTGCCTTACGCCGATTATGCGCGCTACTATCGCGGGCTGACGGCGTATTGGCTGGACGATGATCAAGGCGCAATCGATATTCTGCGCGCGGCAAACATGGACGATCTGCCCGAATACTATCGGGGTAACGGCGCGAATTATGTGGGAGCGGCGCTGCTCGAGTTGGGTGAATTTGCCGACGCGATTGAAGCGTTCGATACGGCGCTGGTGTATATCCCCGAAGAACCCTACGTTTACTATTTGCGTGGGCAAGCACAAGCCGGCTTAGGCGATCTGTCGTCCGCGATTGCTGATATGACGGGCGCCATCGTCCTGAACGCCGATTTAGCAGAGGCGTACAGCACGCGTGGGTTGTACTATGAACAGTCAGGCTTGGTGAATGCCGCCATCGATGATTATCGTGAGTATGAACGGATCACGGGGCAGCTTGAGGATTGGATGATCGCGCTGATCGAGTCTGTAGAGGACGACAGCGGATGAGCGGCTATCGCGGCGTCAATCCACATTTCAACAGCGGGCTGCAAAGCAAAGGCGGTGGGTGGGATGCGTTCCATGCGCATTTCATCCAAGAATTGGCGGCACAGCTTGATGCGCGCTTGCCCAACGGCGATTACGCCACCAGCGAACGGTCGCTGCAAGGCACGCGCATGGACAAAGCCGCGCGCGTATATCCGATTTGCGCGTAACGAATCACCGATCCCCGAACAGCGCCGCTTGCGTGTAATCGTCCGTATCGTCGTCCGCCCCGCTCGGATCATCCTGACGCGCGATCAGCCCGTCGATCTTGCGCAGTGACTTGTCCAGCGACTTCTTGCGCGCCCCGACGATCTCGTTGTACGCGCCGCGCGCCCGATTGAGCGCCTTGCCCATGTCGTCCATGCGCTTCGTATACTCGCGCCACGCCTTGCGGAAATCGTACAACAGCATCAAAATATCGCGCGACGTTTGCTGCAAGCGGAAATGCTCTGCCGCCTGTCGGATCACTGCCAGCACGCCGAACAACGTCAGCGGCGAACACAACAACACTTTGCGCGCCATCGCATCATCGAAGATCGCCGCGTCCTGCTCGTAGATGAAGCGGAAAATCTGCTCGTTGGGGATGAACACCAGCGCACAATCGACCGTGTTCTGCTCCAAGCTGATATAGCCGCGCGCCCCGATCTCGAAGATGCGCGCGCGCACGTCGCCCAAAAACTGCTTGCGATAGTAGGCGCGCTGCGCGTCGGTTTCGGATGCTTGATAGGCAGTGTAATTGTCGAGCGGGAATTTCACATCCATGTTGACGGTCATGCCGTTGGGCAGGAAAAACGTGAAATCTGGGCGCGATTGGGCATCCATGTTATAAATCGTGTGCTGGCGCGCGTAGTTCACCCCTTCGATGAAGCCAGCCAGCCGCAGCACATCCTCCGCGATGCGTTCGCCCCACTGTCCACGCGCGCGATTATCCGCCAACGCTTGTTGCAGCAGCAGCGATGTCCGCGTCAGGTCTTGCAGTTCGCTGCTGAGTGCGCCCAGGCGTTCGGCGCGCGACCGCTCGAACTCGCTGACCAGCGCGCTCACGTCGGTCAGGCGCGCGTTCATCTGCTCCAACTGCTGATCGATCAGCCCTTTTTTCGCGTCGAGTTCGGCGGTCTGCGCCATCGACTGGGCGCGCAAACGTTCTTCTGCGAGGCGCAAAAGCTGCTCGGACGAAAATTGGAGCGCCTGCATCGACATGCCGCCGAACTGAGCGCGCATTGTCTCGATCAGCGTCGATTCGTCGGCGCGGCGGCGCGATTCGGCATCGCTGAACAAGCGTTCCGCGAGTCGTTCGGCGCTGCGCACTTGCGCGCCGCGTAAAAGATACGCAACGGCGAAGCCGAGCGCGAATGCGGCGGCGGCGATCAAGATGGCGTTGGTTTCGGACATATTGATTCTCTGTTCACTCAAGTGGAACAGATTAACGCAAAGGCGTACAGACGCAAACCTTTGATCGTTCCGCTGCACAACCAGCGGAATGACGCGCAAAACTCGGCTTGGAATCCGGTTTCGTCTAGGGCATCAGCGGGATCGTGACCGCGAACGTGCTGCCCACGCCCAACGTACTGGTGACGCTGATGCGTCCGCCGTGTTTTTCGATCAGTGCCTTAGCAATCGACAGACCCAAGCCCGTCCCGTTGACGGCGCGATGCAGTTTGGTGTTGACGCGGAAGAACTTATCGAAGATGCGCGACAGATCAGCGTCGGGGATGCCGTAGCCCGTGTCTGCGATTTCGATGATGCCGATGCCGTCACCGGCATGGGCGCGCAGTTCCACCGTGCCGCCCTCAGGCGTGTACTTGATCGCGTTGGAGATCAGGTTGTTCAGCACTTGGCTCATACGCATCGGATCGACCTGCGCGATCAGCGGCATATCCGCGGGCGTAGAGCGCAGCGTCACGCCTTTTTTCTGCGCCGCCAATTCGTGCGGCGGCAGGCTCGACGCGATCAGATTGTTGAGATCGCCTGGGTGCAGTTCAAGCTGAAAATTGCTCTCCGCTTGCGAGAGGGTGAGCAAATCCCCAACCAGCGCGTTCATGAAGTTGGCGCTGCGCAAGATGCGCGGTACATACTCCCCTAAATCGGCATCGTCGCCTTCTTCTTGGATCAACTGGGCATAGCCGATGATCGCGCCGATGGGATTTTTGAGATCGTGCGAGACGATGCGTAAAAGTTCGTCTTTGAAGTCGTTCAACGCTTCGATCACCGCCAGATGGGCGGCGATCCGGCGGCGCTGCTCTTGCAGCATGACGTGGGCTTGGACGCGCGCCAAGACTTCTTCGACCTGAAACGGCTTGGTGATGTAATCGACGCCGCCCGCTTGGAATGCCCGCAGTTTGTCCTCGATATCGTCCAGCGCGCTGATGAAGATCACCGGAATATCGCGCGTGCGCTCGTCCGCCTTCAGGCGCGCGCAGACTTCGTAGCCATCCATCTCCGGCATCCGAATGTCGAGCAGGATCACGTCGGGCAGATCGCGTGCGACGCTCATCAATGCCAGCGCGCCGCTGATCGCCGGGCGCACTTTGTAACCGCGCTGTGAGAGCATCGTGGACAGCACATTGAGGTTGGCGGGCGTATCATCGACGATCAAGATACTTTGCGGTGTAGATTCCGTCATAGTGTGTTCCTCATCGACCTCAGCGAATTCATGATTTACGGAACCGGCGTTGCAGCCGCCAACGCTTGCAGCTTATCGAACCGGAACGCCCCGATCCACTCTGTCAGCGTCGCCGCGATAGACGGATGCGCCGCGCGAATTTCCGCGATCAGCGCGTCGGTCGCTTCGACATCCAAGCGATCCGCCGCCTCGCGCAGTTGTTCGCGCCAAGCAGCGGGCAGCGCGGCGAAGGTGGCGGGCGTCAAATCGGCATCGGACGCGCTCCCATTCGCCGTGCCGTCGGTGGCATCTTCGTAGACGAATTTCACGCCGAGATGCTCGACCAGTTTATCCATGATGATCGATTCGCGCGTTGGCTTGCGCACGAAATCGTCACAGCCCGCCACCATGATCGCGGTCTTTTCCGAATCGAGCGCGCTGGCGGTCAGCGCGATGATGATGGTGGCGCTGCCCTTGTCGCTCGATTTGATGTGCTTGGTCGCCTCATAGCCGTTCATGATGGGCATTCGCATATCCATCCAGATCAACTGCGGCTCCCATTCCGCCCAGACATCGACGGCTTCTTTGCCGTTGGCGGCTTCGCGCACGGTGAAGCCAACGTTATTCAGCCACGTCAGCATCAACTGGCGATTTTCGAGTTTATCATCCACGACCAAGATGCGATAAGCGCGCGTATCCGCCGGATCGATGTGGCTGACGCGCCGCGCCGCGTGATGCGTCGGCAGATCGGCGGCGCTGGCATCGGCGTATTGCAGCGTAATCGTGAAGGTCGTGCCGTCGCCAAGTGTGCTGTGCAGCGTGATATCGCCGCCCATCAGCCGCGCGAACTGGCGACTGAGCGTCAAGCCGAGTCCCGTCCCTTCCTGCGTCTTGCGCCCGCTCTCGGACTGGATGAACGGCTGAAACAGCATGTCGATCTCATCGGGCGCGATGCCATGTCCGGTGTCGTCGATCTCAAAAATCAGCGTCGGGACGGCTTCATCGGCTTTGCGCGCCGCGCGCACGGCGACGCCACCTTCCTTGGTGAACTTGATGCCATTGCCGATCAAATTGAGCAGGATTTGCCGCAGTTTGCCCTCGTCGGCGTAGATATAACGCGGGATATCGTCCTCTAGCTCGAACAACAGTTGCAGCCCCTTGACGTTGGCGCGCACCTGCATCATTTCTTCGATGCCGCGCAAAAGATCGCGCAAGTCGAACACCGATTCGTTGCGCGTTGTCTGTCCCGCCTCGATCTTGGACATCTCAAGCACATCGTTAATCAAACCGAGCAGATGCTCGCCGCTGCGCATGATGATGCCGACATGCTCATGCTGTTTCGCGCCGAGCGTCTTGTCGCGCTCCATCACCTGTGAGAAGCCCAAGATCGCATTGAGCGGCGTGCGCAGTTCGTGGCTCATGCTGGTCAAAAAGATGGTCTTGGATTGGTTGGCGCGTTCGGCATCGCGCTGGGCTTGTTCCGCCTCCTGACGCGCCGTATCCATACGCGCGGCGTACTCGCTGATCTGCTGCGTGCGCTCTGCGACGCGCGCTTCTAACACAATAACTTGATTTTCGATGTCGGACGCCATCTGATCAAAGCCAGACGCCAACACGCCGATTTCATCGTTACGGGCGAGTGTTGCTGTGCCTGCCCGCGCGCGCAAGTCCCCGCCGGAGAAGGCGCGGACGACGGCGGTCAAGCGTTCGATGGGCTGCGTGATCGAGCGCGCAACGGCGAACGCCGCCAGCACGACCGCCAAGACGGTCAGGGCGAACAACGCGGTCAAGAGGCGGCGCTGAAGGTCAAGCTGGGCGAACGCCTCTGCCGTATCCTGTTTGACCTCCAGCCCCCAACGCAGCGACGGCACATAACGCCAAACCGCGACGGTCTGCACACCGCCATAATCCAACGACTCGCCCGCGCCTTCGACGCCGCGCACCGCTTGTTGTAACGCCACCGCGCGGTCGCTGCCGAAGGGGAACGCGTGTTGGAACGCCGCATCTGGGTCGGAGCGCAGCGGCGCGACCACGACGGCGCGATCTGCGCTGCGAATGCCGACGACGGTTTCGCCCGTTTGTCCGAGTCCCGTGCGATCTTGGATCACGCGCGCAAAATCGCGGTTGTCGAGTTGGAAGGCGATCACGCCGATGAGCAAGCCGTTTTCCACGACGGGCGCGGCGATGTAGGCGACGGGGGTAGACCATCCGGCGATCAGACTAAAATCGGATATCTCGGTCGTGGCGAGTGTGCGCACGCTGTCGAACACGTGCGCCAGTTCGGGACTGACGCGCGCCGCATCGCGGACGTGACCGCCGATGCTTTCGCTCAGTGTGTTCAAGATCGTCCCGTTCGTATCGATCAGGATCACATCGAGATAGCCGGAACGGGCGGCGATATACTCGAAGAACGGGCGGGTGCTGCTGGTCAGCGAGTCATTCTGGCTCGATCCGACGTTATTGCGCAGCCGTCGCACCGCGCCGATCACCGTCGGCGTGCGCGCCAGCGTCGTGACCGCGCGTTGGCGTTCGATCACATACGTTTCGATCTTGCTGACTTGGTTATTGGCGGCAATCGTCAGCCCATTGAACACGGCGGCACGTGCGGCGCGCTCTGCGCCAGTGAACACCAACAGCGCGCCGAACGCCAGCGGCAGCAGCGCAATCGCAGAGAACCAAATCAGCAGGCGCGTCGAAAGGCGCATCATGGCGTGACCTCCGTATTCGACCAACCACCCCAGCGGTTGTACAGGTTCGTCACCAGCGCGTCCCATGTGAGCGGGGTGCGGGTGTCGGGATACGGCAGCGGGCGGATCGGCACGCTGGACTCCCAGACGATATCGAACTGTCCATCGGCGCGGATTTGCCCGATGCGCACAGTTTTCCAAGCATGGCGCGTCGTCCCATCGATGTAAATCACCCCTTGCGGCGCGAGATAGCTGCGATTCAAGATCGCGTCGCGGATCACAGCGGCGTCAGGCGTCCCCGTTTCTGCGACCGCCGCCGCCCACACGTGGACGCCGCTGTAGGACGCCTCCATCGGATCGGAGGTGACGCGCTCTGCGCCGTAGCGCGCGCGGAATGCGGCGACGAAGGCGGCATTTTCGGGCGTGTCGAGACTCTGGAAATACGTCCATGTCGCGTAATCATCGACCATTTGCGCCCGATCCATGCTCGCCAATTCGCTCTCTGACAGACTGAACGACATCACCGGTGTGGTGATGCCAGCGGTGCGCAGCGCGGCGAAGAAAGCCACGTTGCTATCGCCGTTGATCGTGTTCAGGATGGCGTCCGGCTGCGCGACCAAGATCGCGTCGATGGCGGGCTGCATATCGGTGCTGCCCAACAGCACATACTCCTCCCCGACGACGCTTCCGCCTAAGATGCTGGCATAATCGCGCATAATCGCGTTCGCCATGCGCGGAAAGACGTAATCCGAGCCGACGAGGAACAGCCGCGCGCCCAGATTTTCGATTATCCACGACAGCGCCGGGACGATCTGCTGATTTGGCGCGCTCCCCATGTAGATGATATTGGGGGACTGCTCCAAGCCCTCGTTCTGGACGGGGTAGATCAATAGATGATTCAGCCGCTCGAACACGGGCTTGACCGTCTTGCGGCAAGCCGATGTCCAACAGCCGAAAATCACGCTGACATTTTCTTCGGTAATCAGCCGCTCCGCTTCGGACGCGAACACCGCTTCATCGGACTGTCCATCCGCGATCACGGGTTCGATCTGCCGCCCAAGCACGCCGCCCGCCGCGTTGATCTGCTCGATGGCGAGCAGGGCGGCGTCCACGACGGCGGTTTCGCTGATCGCCATCGTGCCAGAGAGCGAATGCAAAATGCCGACGCGGATCGGCGGGGGACGCAGCGCCGCCGCCGCGCCCACAACGAGCGCCGCTGCCATGCCAAGTACGACGATAAGGATCAAGATCGGGCGCAATCCAAGTTTCATTCGCGTTATACTACTTAAAATCATCTGATACAGTCGATTGTAACGGATAAGTTGGCTTGAAACCCGTAAAAGAGTCATTTGCTTTCATTGTTCGTCCTGCTACATCCGACGACCGCGAGGCGCGGCGTTTGGTATCGCTGGCAACCTGGAAGCACGCTTATGCGCATATCTTCACGCTCGACTTGATCGAGCGGGTGTTCGCGGGGCAAGTCGCCTTCCATGCCGCATGGGAAACGCAGCGCCGCCAACATTTACCGGGCTTCGTCGCAGTGTCGAGCGACAACAGCGTGATCGGGCATCTTGGGACGGCGCTTTGGGAGTCGCCGGAGGGCGTGCCACCCGTGGGTGAGGTGACAGTGTTGTACCTGCTCCCCGAATGGCACGGGCTAGGCGTTGGTCATGCGTTGTGGAATGCGGCGCGCGCCGATTTGCAGACGCGCGGCTGTCGGACGCTGTGGGTGTATGTGCTGGCGAAAGCCGCCGCCGTGCAGTTCTATGAGCGGCAGGGCGGCGTTCATACCGTCGATGATGTGATCGTGCTAGACGAACAGCGCGAAGCGGTGCGCGGGTATCGCGTCGATCTCACGTCGTCGGCATTGTGAACGCGCGGAAACGCCGCGCGCCGTACAGCCGCTCCAAAACGGTATCGAACTCGTCACGCAGCGTCCATGCGTCTTGCGGACGCAGGCGCGCGCCTTCGGTCATACACCATGCGAAATAGCGGCGCAGCACGTCCGGCATGGACGCGGGCATCGTCTTGGACGCGCCGTCGCCGCCCACCAGTTCGACCATGCAGCGTGCGCCCATGTAGATGTCGTGTCCACTCAGCGGCGGCTGCTTGTCGAACACCTCGCGCGGATACCACGCCTCATAATCGGCGCTGATCGCCGTGAGGGCAGCATTCGCCTCGATGGTGACGGCGTATCCCCAATCGATCAGGATCAAGCCGTGCAGCGCGGGCTGAATCAGGATATGCGTCGGCAGGATGGCGCCGTGAATCACGCCGTGCTTGTGCGCGTAGCCGAGCGCAGTCAGCACACGCCGCCACATCCACGCCATATCGCGCGGGTCGATCCCGCCGGGATAGGCGGCGCGCACGCCCTTCAGCGTGACCAAATCCGTTGGGAGCGCGACCGCTGGATCGTATGCCAGCACGTTGGCGCGCCGCGCCGCCGTCCCACGCTCGGCGTAGTTCATCGACTCGATCAGCGATGGGAAGAACGCGCCGAATTTGCCGTCGGTGTCCGCCTCCGCCAATGCGCGCAGCGTCCGCGCCTCATTTTCGATCAGGTCGTTGTCGTCGGCGTGGCGCGCCACTTTGAAGATGCCGCGCCGCGTCGTTCCGTCGAGCGTGAAGGCGGCATGATACAGGCTGCTTTTGTCACCCTTCGCCAGCAAATCGGTCACGGTGTATTCGCGCGTGCGCGTTTGGACGAGGACGGCTTCGCCAACGCGCCCGTACAATCCGGCGGTGATCTTGGCGCGCGCCCGCTCCCACCAATAATTGAGCAGCGCCGTCGCCTCCGTCGCATCGGCATTATCGGCGCTGCCGTAGCGCGTGTCGGGGTGTACGACGTGCGCCAAACGATGATAGCGCCGCCGTCCCTCGTCGGTCATGGTTCTCGCGTCGCCAGACAAGTCCCCGAACACCTCTTCGGGATGGCGCACGGTGCGCAGCCGCGCGAGAACTTGCGTCAAATCGGGCAAATCGCCAGCGAACATCAGAGTATCCCTTCGATGCGAATATGTTTGTCGTCTGCGGTGACTCCGGCGGACGTGAGCGCGATGCGTGCGCCCAACAGCGCCTCCAAGCGCGACAGATAGCCGTCCATCGCGCCCGTGTAAGGTTCGTAGATGGGCGTCGCGCGTTCAAGCAGCGCGGTCAATTGTGCCTGATAATCGAGATCGGGCGGGTTGGGGCAGAGGGGGATGGTTTCGACCTCACCCCCCAACCCGCTCTCCGATTCGGAGCGGGGGAGGCGATATGCAGTGCAAATCTGCCAGTCCGCGACTTCTGTCAGCCGATCTAGGCACGTCACTGCCAGCGCATCGACACCCCCAATGACATTCAGCGCGTAGCGCGTCACGACGGCATCGAACCAGCCGACGCGAAACGCGCGCTGCCACGCATTATCGCCGTTGTGATAATCTGGAATTGCTGCCGACAGCGCCGCATCCTCCGTCACGAACGGACCCGCGCCGTGCCGCGTCGCATAGGCGCGCACGATGCCAAGTCGGAATACGTCGCCCGCGTAGTTCGCTTCGCGCAAGAGGGTATCGGCGTTGGCGAAGGTGATATGACTCCAGGTCGTATATGGGTGAAAGCCGAAATCCTCATCCAGCAAGACGCCTTGAGCGCCCTCGAAGATCGTCACGCCGTCGCGCGCCAGCGTGTCCGCCAAATATGCCGCGTCCACCAAGGTGATCTGTTCCGCGAAGTGGGCGTACACATCCGCCACCGTGTCGATGAGCGCCGGATCATCGAAGACGGCAAGCTGCTTTTGCACGGCGGGCGTTCGCTCGACGGACGCGATCACGTCGCGGAGTTGTTCGCGCTTGATCGCGCGCATGAATTGGAGTTTACGCCGTGTCGCCGCGCGATCCGATAGATCGCCTGCCAACACGACCTGATCGCCGTAGTTCAGACGGTCGCTCGCCGTCTCGCCAATGCCCATACCACAGCTCCCGTGCCGCGAGACGCCGCGCGCCAGTTCGCGCAAACGATTGGCGGCTTGCTGAAACGGCGTGATGATCGCCGCGCCGCGTTCGAGCGTCGTCCGTGCGAATGGATCGTCCACGCCAAGCGCTTCGAGTCCGCGCGCCTCTGCTAGCATCTCTGGCGGCGCGCACAGCATGAAGCGGCTGAGATGCGTCCGCGTATGGGGTGTGAACAGCCCCGCGCCGAACTGGGCGAAGGTATGATGGCGTCCGTCGGGCGTGACGACGTTGTGCGCGGCTTGCGCGCCGCCGTTGTAGCGGACGACGGTCACGGGCGCGCTGTCGGTATGATAGCGCCGGGTCAGAAAATCGACGATGCTGCCTTTGCCCGCGTCCCCGAAGCCGAGATCGGCGGTGAGTATGGCGCGATGGATCATGAAATCCTCTTTCTGACGCAGAGAACGTGGAGAGAATTCGGTAAATTGTTCTCTGCGTCTCTGCGTTAAATCTCTACAGTCGTTTCGATTTGCCGCCGTCGCCTGCGTCGCCCAACGTCCCCGTGACGACCGCGCGTCCGCCCGCTTTCGCGCCCGGCAGCGCCGCAATCGACTTGCTGACGGCGGCAATCGTGCTGTCCGACGCGCCCGACGCGCGCAAATCCGCGATGCCGTCGTCCAAGCCAATCGTCCCCTCTGCCGTCCCCAAAATCAGCGCGATGGTCTCTGAGATATCGTTGGCATCTTCCAGCGGGATCACATACTGTGCGCCGAGCAGATCGACCCAGAATTTACGCAGCTTCGGGTCGTTGGTGTACGACGCGCCCGCTGGAATCAGATAGTAGATGTTGTATTTGGCGTGCGCTTCGGCGGCAATGTCTTTCAGGGCGATATCGCGCTTCAAGCCGTCGCCCATCAGCGTCTTGACCTCGCCGTGCTTCACCTTCGGGTACGCCAGTTCGTCCCCGATCAGGAACAGATAGCCTTTCTTGCCGCGCTTCTCGTGACAGTCGATGCGGGTGTGGCGCGCGGCGACGTACAACGCCAGTTCATACGACTCGGTCATTTGTCCACCGCCGCCGCCCTCCAAGATCAGATTTTGCAGATGCGCGTCCATCCGATTGTCCGACTCGAACTGTCCGACTTGCAGCGGCACGCTGTCGCAGGTCGCATCACCCACTGCGCCGAACAAAATTTGCGGATGCGCGATGTAATTCTTGTACAGCAGCAAGCCCAACAACTGCGGGAGCTTCTGCTGAATCGTGAGCGGGATGCGATTCATCGATCCGGTCACGTCGAGCATGACCATGATCGCGTTGCTCTCTGGATGTTCGGCGGTATCACGGCTCTCGCGCATCTCGACGCCGTGCATATCAAGCGTGTCATGCACAGCGAGCTTGCCCGCTTTGACGGCGCGATCATAATGTGCGAAGGCGCTGTCGCCACGCGCGATCCGCGCCTTTTCCATTTCTTCGTAGACATCGGTTGACCATCGTCCACTGCCCATTGTGTTCGTCTCCTTATTGGGGCGACCACACGGCGTCGCCCCGCCTCTATTTTTCTCTGCGTCTCTGCGTTAAAAATCCCTACAGCCGTTTCGACTTCGTGCCATCCGCGTCCGCGTCGCCCAACGTCCCGCTGACGACCGCGCGCCCGCCCGCTGCACCCGCGCCAACCGCTGCCAATGCCTTGCCGACCGCCGCCAGCGTGTCGTCCGATGCGCCCGCCGCGCGCAAATCTGCGATGCCATCGTCCAAGCCAATCGTCCCCTCGCGCGTGCCAATGATCAGCGCGATGGTTTCGGAGATGTCGTCGGCGTTCGGCAGCGCGATCACCTGCTGTTCCCCGATCAGCTTCTTCCAGAAGCCCGCGATTTGCGCGCTGCCGCCGCCCGACGCGCCCGCCGGAATCAGCATGTAGATGTGATATTTCGCTGCCGCTTCGCTAACGATCTGCGCCAGCGGTACATTTTGCCCCGCCGCTGGATCGATCCAGTCGCGCACTTCGCCCGCTTTCACCTGCGCATATGCCATCTCGTCCCCGATCAGGAACAAGTAGCCCCGCTTGCCGCGCTGCTCGTAACAGTCGATGATCGTGTGCCGCGCCATGAAGTACAGCGCCAATTCATACGACTCCGTGCCATAGGGCCCGCCGTTGCCTTCGAGGATCAGGTTTTGCAGATGCGCGTCCATCCGATTGTCCGACTCGAACTGTCCGACTTGCAGCGGCACATGGTCGCTGACGGCATCCCCGACCGCGCCAAACAAGATTTGCGGCTGCGCGATGTAGTTTTTGTACAGCAGCAAGCCGAGCAACTGCGGGAGTTTCTGCTGAACGGTTACGGGGATGGTGCGCATCGATCCGGTCACATCCAACCAAACGGCAATCGCGTTGCTGGCGGGATGTTCGGCGCTGTCACGGCTTTCGCGCGCCGTCACCTTGCGCGGATCGAGCGTGGGATGCACCTTGAGATCGCCGGATTTGCGCGCCTTGTCATAGTAGGCAAACGCGCTGTCCCCCCGCGCGGCGCGCGCCTTTTCCATCTCTTCGTAAACGTCGGTAGACCACCGTCCGCTGCCCATTCTGTCGTACTCCTTTTAGTAAAGGTTACACTAACCTTATTGTATGGCAAAATGGGCGCGGCGATCTATAAAGATTCTGGATAAAAATCGATGCTCAACGAACAGTCATCTGCGCTGCAACCCGCGCGCCCGATTCAGCGTAATATCCTCTGACATCAAGGGGAAAATGCCATGAGCTTACTTGGAAACATCATTTGGTTGATCTTCGGCGGTTTTTTCGCGGTCTTGGGCTATCTGATCGGTGGGCTGGTGCTGTGCATCACGATCATCGGCATCCCGTTCGGGTTGGCATCGTTCAAGCTGGCGGGGGCGGTGTTCGCGCCGTTCGGCAAAGAAGTGCGCTCGAATAACTTGGGCGCGGGTGGCGGCTGCATTGCGATGGTGTTCAACATCATCTGGATCGTGCTGTTCGGTTGGGAGATCGCGCTCGTCCATATCATCGGCGGGGTGATCTTGTGTGTCACGATCATTGGCATCCCGTTCGGCATCCAACATTTCAAACTGATCCCGATGGCGCTGCTGCCGTTCAGCTATACGTTGGATTGAAGGTTCAGCGCGGCGTTGCGATAGACCGATTGAGAGTAGAGGGCTGCCCTGTTCCCAAAGATGGCTTTCTAAATTATCTTCTCAGAAGGTAACTACTCAGGGGTCGTTTTTCCCCTCATTTTGGCAAATTGAAACGCCAAATTTGTCTGCGATGAGAATAGGCTCTCCCTCAAAAGATTGAGGGTTTTTGTCGAAAACAACCTATTTCTCCCTCAAATGACGGCTGAGTAGTTACCTCAGAAGGGATTGAAAAACGGGTTCGGTTGAGTCATACTTTGCTCCTTTGCTATTCAAATTGGATTGAAGCATGATTCCCCCGATCACTCGTCCTCATCGGCTTGAATTTTTGGATGCTATTCGCGGCTTGGCGGCATTCTATGTGTTGTTTTACCACGCGCGTGAATTGCTGTTCGAGGGCTTTCATCAAGGCGCACAGCCCGAATTGATGGCGCTCCCCAGTCGGATTTTTACCTACGCCACCATCTCGTTCACGTTCTCCCATCAAGCGGTGGTGCTGTTTTTTGTCCTGTCCGGCTTCGTGGTGCATCTGCGCTTCGCCCGCGACATGCAAAAAACACCGCTCACAGCGAAACTCAATGTGCGCCAGTTTTATTTTCGACGAATCCGCCGTTTAGTTCCGGCGTTGGTGTTGGCAATGATCCTCACAGTGCTGATCGACCGCGCAGGCATGGCGCAAGGCTACACAATTTATCAAGCGACAACGCCCTATCCCGATATCAATCAGAACGCATATACCGAGCATGACTTTTTCGCGGGCGTGCAGCATTTGCTATTCGGGGGCGGTTTGCAAGCGTGGGGAACCAACACGCCGTTGTGGTCGGTGCGCCTCGAAATCTGGATTTACGCCTTGTATCCGCTCTTGTGGTTGCTCACCAAACGCAGCAGCCAAACCGCGCTTTTCGTCGTCAGCGGCGTCTATATCGTCGGGCTGCTGCTCTTGCCCGCTGGCTGGGTCGTACGCAATGTCATGCTTGCGCTGCCCCTCTGGTGGATGGGGGCGCTGCTGGCAGAAATCTACAACCGACGCGCGCCATTTTCGCTCAAGCGCGTGCGCGGGTTGGTGCTGCTGCTGTTGGTACTGCCGCTGATTACCTTGTCGCCCTTGGCGGCGCAGTTGGGCGAACCGATCCTCGATATTTTTTGGGCGCTTGCTTTCATGGGGGGAATCGCGGTGCTGCTCGACCAGCAAGATCGGATCGCCAGTTGGAAAATTTGGGCATGGTTAAAACCATTAGGCGATTTTTCTTATACCCTGTATGTGATTCACAATCCCTTGTTCGTTTTCATGGGCGGCTGGCTGATCTCACAATCGGTCGATGGCACGCTGCCGCGCTATCCGACGTGGATTTTCGTGGGCGTGACCCTCAGCTTGATCGCCGCCTTCCTGCTGCATTTCATTGTCGAAAAACCGTTCATCAAAGCGCGCCCACCAGTCACGTCGTCTGCAAGCGCAACTTGAGCTTGACGCGCCGGCAGGATGTGGCGCGCCGCGCCCCTACTTCGGCTGCATCCGGATTCCGCCGTCCAAGCGCACGATCTCGCCGTTCATCATCACGTTTTCGACAATCGATTGTGCTAACTGCGCATATTCCGCCGGACGCCCCAAGCGTGGCGGGAATGGCACTTGCGCGCCGAGCGAATCGCGCGCCGCGTCCGGCAGCGATGCCATCATCGGCGTGTCGAAGATGCCCGGCGCAATCGCGCAGATGCGGATGCCGTCACGCGCCAGATCGCGCATGATCGGCAGCGTCATGCCGACGATGCCGCCCTTCGACGCCGCATATGCCGCTTGTCCAACTTGCCCCTCGAACGCCGCCACCGACGCCGTATTGATGATCACGCCGCGTTCGCCTTCGGCGTTGGGCGGGTTGGTCGCCATCGCCGCCGCCGCCAAGCGCAGCACATTGAACGTCCCAATCAAGTTGATTTCAATCACCGACTTGAACAGGTCGAGCGGGTGCGCGCCGTGTTTGCTCAGGGTGCGCAGCGCCGTCACGATGCCCGCGCAGTTGATGTTGATGTGCAGCGCGCCAAATTCGGCTTTTGCCAGTTCGACTGCCGCGCTCACTTGTTCCTCGTCGGTCACGTTGGCTTGCGCGAAGCGGGCTTGCGCGCCCAGTTCCGCGACGAGCCGTTCGGCGCGCTCCGTATCGAGGTCGAGGATCACGATGTTCGCGCCCGCCGTCGCGAAGGTGCGCGCCGTCGCCGCACCCAAACCGGATGCGCCACCGGAAATCAACGCCGTTGCGTTTTTCAGTTCCATGCGCGTTACACCTTTCCCATTTCTTCGACCGAAAAATCGAGCGCCACGATATAGCCGAAGTCGATCAACAGCGCCTTCGCCATGCGCGTCCGTCCGTGTTCGTCTGGCTCACCGAAGTTGGCTTCTTCCGACAGGCTGTGCTTGAGCTTGTGATGCGTCAGCACCTTCGACATGCGCTCTGCCAGCGGCTTGGGCATCGTGCCGAGCAAGCCGAAACCCGTTTCCATCAGTGACGCGATGGGCATGGCGCGGTTCAAATCATCGCCCATCTCCGCGACATTACGCCACGGTCCAAACGTGCTGATGTACGTCTGCGAGATATCCACAATCAATTCGTTGACGCTGGCGGGCTTGCCGTCGAAATGGATGGCGACGCGCGGCGTGTTGTGGTGGAACAGGATCGGATGATCGTCCGCGAATGCCAGCCGCCCGAACAAGCCCACACTCAAGCGATGTTCGCGCACACCCAACGCGCGCACGACGTAATTGCGGCGCGGGCGCAGTCCCTTCACGGCGTCGTCATATTCCGCCGTCTCAATCACGAGTTGCAGTTCGTTCGGCACGCCGCCGAGTTGGACGACCAACAGCACGCCGTAATCTTTTTCGCCCTTGAGGTCGTTGAGGAGCAGGTCACGTTTGGGCATGATCGTTATGACTGCGTATCTGTCGGGCGCAGTTTGCTCACAAACCACGCTGGCGCAGGCAAACCGCATGTCTCCAAATCGCGGATGTATGCCTCAACATCGTAGGCGACGGCGCGCAGATCGACATCGAGCGCGCCCTTTTCGACGGTGAACAAGCCCCACTGGGCATAGCCGGGCATATCGAACGACAAGCCGACGCTGCCGACGTTGATCACGCGCCACCCGCCGAGACTGAGCGTGCGATCCATCTGCTTGTGGATGTGTCCGCCGATACCGGCGCGCCCTTCGCGGTCGAGCAAGAAATCGGCTGCTTCTTCGTCGGTCGATTCGGGCGTCAGGTCGCCTTCATCGTCGCCCGGTACGGCGTGATAGCCGATGATATCGCCGTAGTCCTTGGCGTGCAGGTCACATTCGCCGCCGAGCTTGCGCAAGAAGTCGTAATCCTCGAACGCGAGCTGAGTCAGCGCCCAATTCAGGTTCGCGTCCCGATCTTGAATCGTTTGGATGCGTTTGGCGTAATCGTCCGCGTTCTCGGCGGGCGTCGATTTGGGGCGCGATCCGTTGACGAGGTAGCGATCCGTGTTACCGCGAATCGCACGTACTTTCGGCGGCGTGTGCGGGAAGGGCGGTGGTTCGCTCCCTTCGGGCGGCTTGGGCGGCTGTGCAGCGTCCCAAATCGCCTTGACGCGCTGGATACATGCCGCTGGACGCGATCCGAAGGCGGCGAGATCGCCCAAGAACCACGTATAATCCGCGCCGCCAAGCGTCTCCAAGTCCTTCAGCGCCGCCTCGAACGCGCTGATATTGCCGTGAATGTCCGAAAAAACCGCCAGCCGCATGGATTCGCACTCCGATTCGCATGAAATTGGCGCAATGGTAGCACAATTTGGCGCGAAATCGGAACACAAATACGCGCCACCAAGTCTATCGCGTCAAAATCGTTTCTCTACGTTCTTGACGGACGACGAGGGGTCGGGGCATGGCACACCCTGCACCGACCAAGGATTTTCACAATCCGTTTATATGCCGCGCTAAAAATACGGCGACACCAAGATCGTCACGATCCCCCACACCACGCCCAACATCCCGCCCGCGATCACATCGCGCGGATAATGCACGCCTAAATAGATGCGCGTCGCCCCCACGAGCGTCGCAATCGCGTATAAAACGACCGCAATCCCCAACGGCGCTTCAAAATGGCGAATGATCAGCGACATCGTAAAGAACGCTTGCGTCGTGTGTCCGCTCGGAAACGACAGCCCCAGTTCCTGCCAGCCCACCAAGCGCGCCTCGCGCAGCGTCTTATACGGGCGCGCGCGGTCGGTGAACGACTTGATGATCGTCACCAGCAGCAGCAGCGACAGCGATCCCAACGTGAACATGATGGCAAAACGTCGTTCGCCCAAAACATAGGCGATGACGCTGACAATGACAGCAAAGCTGACGTTGCCAATCTGCGTCGACGCAAACATTCCGCGGTCAATCCAGATCGACGGTGGAGTCTCCACGTTCAACAGCTTGAACAGCCACACATCCAACTGCTGCCCGCCCGCCCATAACAGGGACAGCGCGACGATGCCGAACAACAGCAGCAGCCCGATGAACCCACGATTGTCCACCAAGCTGTCAATCAGCGCGGAGCGCGAACTGGCGGGCAGCGTGAGGAAAAAGACGCCCAGCGCCACGCTGAACACCAGCGCACTGGTCAGGCGGCGGACAGCCAAGCGGCGTAAGCGGTTTGGCTCGTCCGCTGTTGGGACAGCGTGGAGATCAACCGGGATTTCGGCGGGAATTTTGGGCAGCGTATCCAATTAGGCGCTTCCCGTCGCTGGCACAACCACGCGAATTGCCGCTGGCATAATGCGAATCTGCAAAGTCTCGACCTGAATTAATTCGCCATCGACGACGATAGGCTGCGGCGGATCGGCGCTGATGGTCACTGCGCGCGCTTGCCACTGCTGCAACGGGCGCGCGAGTTCGCCGGAGGTCAGGGCATTAGCGGCGGCGGCGATCACCGATGTGATATTGGTGTCTTGCATCACCAACACATCGAGCAGCCCATCGCTCATATCGATGGCGTGCGAGAGCTTGATCCCCGACACGCCAACGCTGCCAAAGGTCGTGACCATACAGTTTACGCCGTCCAACTCGACCGTTTCATCGTCGATGGTCAAGCGATAATGGGAGGTGGGCGCGTTGGTCAGTGATTTGAACGCGCCAATAAAATACGCCATCATACCGGACTGCGTTTTCGCGTCGCGGTCAGCGTGTTCGTGCATCGCGCCCTCGATGCCCATGCCCAGATGAAAGAACAGCAGATCGGCGCCGTCGTTCGCGCCAATCAGCGCGCCCATATCGAGCGCGCGAATCGCATTGGGTGTGCCGCCGAGCAACTGCGCTGCCGCCGTCTGATCAGCGGGGATGCCCAATTCAACCGACAGCACATTCGCCGTCCCGCCGGGCAGGATCACCAGCGGCATATCGCTCCCGACAAGGCTGCTGGCGACTTCTAAGATGGTGCCATCGCCGCCATAGACGACGACGGCATCGACACCCGCTTCGATGGCTTGTTTGGCGCATTCACCCGCTTCGCCGCCCTTGCTCGTGACGAACATTTCCCACTCGACATCGAGTGCTTTCAGTGTTTTATTGAGCGTGGGCAAGTTCAGCCCTGCTTGTCCCGATGCCGGGTTGACGATGATATGGACGCGCTTGAAGTGCAGCGGCGCGGGCGCTTGGACGGGCGAATCGGTCACAGCCAACCTCATCATTTCGATTATTAAGATCGAGAAACTTCAATGGAATCAGTATAGAGCCATTCGCCCGCAATCGTCAGCAACCGTTGACCGATTTGGGCATAGGTGGAATGGGGGAAAAAAAACCTCACCTCTTGTCACTGTAACGCGACAAGGGGTGAGGTTCGCTCTGTATCCCGCTTCATCGGCGGCGATCTTCCCCGCGCCATTTCGAGCGGGGGACGAGGGTGGCGGTTGCCCTAGCACGCCCACCGCGCTGTAGTGCGGCGGTTAGCTTTCGCTAGCTTCCGCTAGCTTCCCGCTGCGGGCGGTACTGGGGTTGTGCCCGGCACAATCGCGTCGCGCACTTCGGGCGGCGTGAAGCCGTCAGCGGGTGCGCTGTCCATCAGACCTTGCAGATCGAACAAGAACGGACTGTTCGACGGGATCAGCGCCAGCGTCACGTTGTCCGCCAGCGATTGAATGTATTGATATTGGATCAGCGCCGGGTTCGCCGCGATTTGTTCGCTGACCAGTTGCAACGCCTGCGCTTCGGCGCGGGCGCGCAGGACGATGCTTTCCGCTTCACCTTCGGCGCGGGAAATCGAGGCATCGCGCTCACCTGCCGCGACCGCGCGGGCTTGTTCCGCTTCTTGCTGACGCTGCTGGACTATGAACGCCGCTTGCTGCGCACGCTGTTCGGCGGCGATCTTGTCCTCGATGGACTGGCGGAACTGCTCGGAGAAGCTCAAGCCGCGAATGTCGACGCTGTTCAACAGCAAGCCTTCGGTCTCGAACTCCACCGCCATGCGCTCGTTGACCTGCACCTGCATATTGCCGCGTTCTTCGCCGTAGATCGCTTCGGCACGGAACTGCGAAATCACGTCGCGGATCACGGTGCGCGAGGTCGAACGCACAAAGGTTTCCACGCCATTGGGCCAGCGGGTATGCAGGAAATTGATTTGCTCCGGGTTGAGACTGTAGAAAATCGTCACATCGAGACCGACCGTCTGCCCGTCCACCGTGGTGGCATCGACTTCATCGTTGCCCGAACGCGACCCTTCAGTAGAAGCCGCGGACATGGTGTATTCTTGCTGCGTGGTGTCGTAGATGCGATACTGAAAGATAACCGGCGTGATGATGTGCGTACCGGGACGGCGCGGTATGTCCAGTTCGCCGCTGACGGTGTTCCAGACGACTGCCACCTGGCGCGGCTCCACGATCAGCAGCCCTTGGCTGACGATGCTGAACAGCAAGCCCGCCACCAAGCCGATCACCGCCAAGATAGCGCCGCCACGCGCCGAGCGCCCTTGCGATGCGCTCGCCACCGCCAAGCCAATCCCACCCAAAAAGAGCAAGAAGCCGAGCAGCGATACTGCTCCAAACAATCCACCTATACCCATGATTGCCATTCTCCAATGTTGGTATCGTTCTTATGTGTAATTACGTGCATTATAGCACGCGGGTTGCGCGTCCTCATGTTTGAGAACACCCAAAAGTTGGGGGGACGCAATGCGGATTGCGATGGACTTGGTGTACGATGTACAATAAAGGACATGAAAAACAACCTCAGCCCACACTTGCCGCTTCCCCTAGTAAGCAGGAGACTCGCCGCTATACCGCTGAGCGCATGGGTCGATACCGCCATCATGGCGCTGTGCGGTGCGGCGCTGTTTGGTCGTGCGGGTCATGTCGCGCTCCAGTGGGACTACTTCGCCGCGCACCTCGATGAAGCATGGCGGCTGAACGCGGGCGGTGTCGATTGGCACGGCGCGGCACTCGGCGGGCTGATCGGCGCATGGATCGCGGGACAGATTCGGCGTTGGGTCGGCGCGCGAACACGACAAGAACGGGCGCGGCACGCCTTGCCCCTACGATTCGCAACTGTTTTGGCGCTGTACGCGCCGCTGGTGCCGTTGATCGCGCTGTGGACGTGGATCGGCTGTGCGTCGTCGGGCTGCGCGTCGGGCGCGGAAGTCGATACGTTGGCGAATTATCCGGCGCTGATCGTGCGTGAACTGCCGGATGTATACGGCATCGTCGCGCCGCGCTGGAATACGCCGCTGTTCGGGATCGTCGGCTCGACGCTGATTTTCGCGCTGATGGTTGGGCTGCGCTGGCGACGTGGGGCGCACGCGCGGCAGTTCTGGCTGGCGCTGGCGCTGACGGCGGCGCTGATGCTGGCGATTGGCACGGTGCGCGGGGACGGCGTGGGGATGATTCGAGGCCTTCGAGCGGATATGGTGTTGGATATTGGAGCGATCATCATCGGAGCGATGGGCACAGTATGGATACCAAAATCGTTGAGCTAGCCGGTTACATCAGCGGCATTCGATACCAACCGACACTATCTGCACCATTGATAACCTATCCGTTAAGCGATTTCGATGTGAATGCTGCTAAACCATCTGGATTAATCGAATTTGCTGACGGGGACACCCTCGCGTATTCCAAATGGAAAACCCCTAAACGCACACGAACCTATCCCTTTGCGCGCATTTATAACACCTATCATCTCAACACGAAAAAGGTCACGATCATTCCGATCATCAAAGATGAAGGAGCCGATACGCAGAATAATGATCGCATCAACTTCATCACCTATTCATGGATGAACTTGATGAACGTCTATATTATCCTCGCATGGTATGACGATGCAACTGCTCGACGTGATGATACAGGGCGGATTACAAATCAACATTTGCAGACTGATTTCGTGAAGCAGGCGTTAAACGAGCTGCAATATTACCAAGCATCCGCGTTACATTGGAACAAAATGCACTTCGAGCGTGATTTTGAGTTTGTGTATCGACAAGCTGTCGGTGCTTATGAGCGTATCGCACACGATAAACAAATTCGCTTGCACTCAATTCAACAACATCTCACTATACTTGGAAATTACCTCGTCAACGATCATTTTTTGATTGAGGCATTTAAAGTCGATTCGCTACCGCGTTCGGCACAGGCGGCACGGCGCGAACTGTTGACAACACATCGTTACGAATTACTGCGAGAAGGTGGAAAAGGGCTGTTTACGATCTCGAACTATTTGGGGGGCGAATACCATCTGACCGCCGATGAAGTGTTCCTATCGGGCGATAAAGTTATTATCCAAGAATCGAAAAATGGGCGTGGTAAGTTGCCAAGCATTGACGATATCAAAGATGGTTTATTCAAGCTCATTTTGTTCGCCAATTTGGAACGTTTGGAATTGGACGGCGAGGCGGTCGGATTTTCAGCATGTCTCAATCTAACGGGCAATCTCATCGGACAGATTCAGCTACCAGCCACATCTGATGAAATCGGACGTTTTTGCGTAGCAAATCAGTTCTCTGCGCGCCAACTGACGTTGATTAGTGTACTTCAACAAGAGGCGACCATGAATTTAGGTCTCCAAATTCGCATCGGTGGACAATCATGATGACCTACAAAAGCCCCCTGCGCTATCCCGGCGGCAAGTCGCGCGCCGTCGAGCGCATCATGGTACAAATTCCCGCGACCATCCGCGAATACCGCGAACCGTTCATCGGCGGCGGATCGGTCTATTTCGGTGTCCGGTCGCTATTTGGACAGTCGATTCAATACGCCATCAACGATTTAAATCCCGATTTGATCCATTTCTGGCGCATGGTGCGCGATGATGTAAAGACGCTGGCAAACGAAATCGAGATATACCGCGATCATTACAGTGACGATGGGCGTGGGTTGTACAAATTCCTGTGCGACGACAAGAACATGCGCTCCGACTTCGACCGCGCCGTGCGCTTTTTCATCATGAACCGGATCACGTTTTCCGGCGTGATGGACGCGGGCGGCTATTCGCAGCAGGCATTTGACAAACGCTTTACCGCATCCTCAATCGGACGCTTGCGCGCTCTGGATTGTGGCTTGTCCAGCGTCGAAATCACCTGTGCCGATTACGAAACGCTCGTGACCCGTCCAGGCAATGGCGTATTCCTGTTTCTCGATCCGCCCTATTACAGCGCGACCGCCTCCAAGTTGTATGGCAAACGCGGCGATCTGCATACATCGTTCGATCACGAACGCTTTGCGTCGGTTATGAAATCCGTTCCGCATCAATGGCTCATCACCTATGATGATTCGCCCTATATCCGCGATTTGTTCGCGTTCGCGCACATCGAAGCGTGGGAACTGCAATACGGAATGGGCAGTTTCACAGGCGGCACGGTCGAAAAAGGGCGTGAACTATTCATCCGCAGCAATTGAAAGGACAAACACCCTATGCGCATCACCGTTGGTCTCGCTCAAATTTATCCCAAACTGGGCGATGTGCAGCACAATCTACACAAACATGTGGAGTACACCGAGCGCGCCGCCGATCAGGGCGTCGATCTGCTTGTGTTCCCTGAACTCTCACTGACCGGCTATCAGGTGCAAGACCTTGTGCCAGAAGTCGCCATCCAGACGCGCGCCGATGATCCAATCTACGGTGCGCTGCTCGCTGCCAGCGCCCGCCGGAACGTCGATATCGTGTTCGGTTTCGCCCATCAGGACGCGCGCCAACGCTTCTTCATCGCGTCGGCGTATGTGTCCGGCGGCGAGACGCAGCACGTCCACCATAAGTTGTATCTGCCGACCTATGGCATGTTCGATGAAAGCCGCTACTTCGATCAGGGTGAGAGTGTGCGCGCCTTCGATACGCGCTTTGGGCGCGTCGGCTTGCTGATCTGCGAGGATTTTTGGCACGTTTCGCCCCCCTATCTGCTCTGGCTCGACGGCGCGGACATCCTCATCTTCTCTAGCTCCAGCCCCAGTCGCGGACTCGACAGCGGGGATCGCTTGTCTGGCACGCGCTGGGTCGAACTGGTCAATCAAGCGTATGCCAGCATGTTCACCAACTACGTGATCCACTGTAACCGCGTCGGCTACGAAGATGGCAAGAATTTTTGGGGTGGCTCGTCGGTCGTCAACCCCGACGGCGATTTCCTGCTGCACGGCACCTATTTTGATGAGACGCTGTTGACCTGCCAAATCGACGTCAATCAACTGCATCGCACACGCTCGCGGCTGCCGCTGCTGCGCGATGAACGTCCGCTAATGGTACAGCGCGAATTGGCGCGCATCATGGGAGAACGCGAACATGACTACTAACGCCAGCAGCGGCTTGAACGACACCATCGCCGCGCGTATGGCGATCAATGCCGATATCGGGCGGCGGATGCTGGTCGGCTTCATCCGCGATGAGATCGACAAGGTTGGGCTGAAACGCTGTGTCCTCGGCTTGTCCGGCGGCATCGACTCGGCGCTGTCGGCGTATCTGTCGGCGGAGGCGCTCGGCGCGGAGAACGTGCTGGTCGTGCGAATGCCGTACAAAACGTCGTCGGAGGACAGCCTCACGGACGCGCAAAAAGTGATCGACGCGCTCGGACTGCCGACGCTGACGATCCCGATCACCGAGATGGCTGATCCGCTGTTCGCGCGCTTCCCCGACATGAGCGGACGCCGCAAAGGGAACATCATGGCGCGGTTGCGCATGACGATCTTGTATGATCAATCGGTCGATTGGGGCGGACTCGTCATGGGGACAAGCAACAAAACCGAGATGCTGCTCGGCTATTCCACGATTTACGGCGACAGCGGCGTCGCCTTGCAGCCCATCGCGGACTTGTACAAGACGCAAATCCGCGCGCTGTCGGTCACGCTGGACATGCCGGAGTCGATTTTGACGAAAGCGCCGTCGGCTGATCTGTGGGTCGGGCAGACGGACGAGGGCGAACTCGGCTTCACCTACGCCGAAGTCGATCAAGTGTTGTACCTGCTGGTCGATGAACGCTACACCATCGATGAAGCCGTCGATGAGGGTTTCGCGCGTCCGTTCGTGGAGGATGTGTGGCGGCGCGTGAAGGTCAATCATTACAAGCGCACGATGCCGAATGTGGCGAAACTAAGCAAGCGCACGTTGGGACACGACTTCTTGTATCTGCGCGATTACGTTTAAGGTCACGCGCATCGATGGAGGCGTTTGGCGTTCGATGGGATGCTGTTCAGGCGCACTGCGCTATAATCGATGCGCATAGTATTACGGAGCGCCATTATCCCAATCAATGCGATATGGGAAGACGAAACACAGACGATCTATCGGCTCGACATCAGCACAAACTGGGGTTGGACTGAATTGGAACCGATCCTGATCCACGGGGTGGAACAAGGAAATCGAAACGGCTATGCCATCGTCTTGAACTACATCGGGCGTTTGCACATGCCAAGTGATATGCTGGCGATTGGCGGGCAAGCGACCAAACTGATTGCGCCGTATTTGTTTGCGGTCGTGAGCGTTGTCGGGAGCAATTTGGTTTTGCAAACGATTAACGCGGCATTTCGGCTGCTTTATGCAGCTCAACTTGAATGTCAGTTCCTTGATGTGAAGACCTTAGACGACGCGCGCGCTTGGATCCGCGAATATGTGAATAAGGCAAATAAAAAGGCAGCCCCATGATCGATCTCAAACCGATGCTCGACGCGGCGCGTCAAGCCGCCTCCCTAACCAAGCGCATCCAAGCGGTGGGCTTCGACCGCGTGAACAAAGACGCCGACGGCGATCCCGTCACCGTTGCCGATTACAGCGCGCAAGCGATTCTGTGCCGTGCGCTCGCTCTCGCCTATCCCGATCACGGCGTCCTCGCGGAGGAAGGCGGCGACCAGTTCGCGTCCCTGCTCAACGATTCGCAGCGCGAACACGTCGCGCGCCTCGTCGGAGATGCAATCCGCGCGTCGGTGTCGGTCGATCAAGTTGTCGCGTGGCTCGATCACGGACGCGCCGTTGCGCTGGCGGGCGGGGGCGAGACCACCTGGATCATCGACCCTGTTGACGGCACGAAAGGCTTTGTCGCCGGACGCCAATACGCGATTGCGATTGCCGCGTTAGCCGATGGCGAACCCGTCGCGGGCGTGATTGCGTGTCCCGGTTACGGGAATGGACTGCTGCTCTATGCACAGGGAAGCGGCGCCTACGTCGAAGATTTGAACGGCGGACGCAAACCATCGCGCATCGCCGTGTCGAGTGTGAACAAATTCAATGCCGCGCGCATCGTCGGCAGTCTGGAACGACATAAGGGCGATCATCCGGGCATCGACGCTGTGTATGCGGCGCTCGGCATCCGCCGCGATAACGTGCAGCCCGTCGATTCGCAGGCGAAATACGCGATGGTGGCGTGCGGGGACGCCGATATCTTCATGCGCCTGATGACAGCGGATGCGCATAAGCATTACGTCTGGGATCATGCGCCGGGCGTGGCGCTGGTGCGCGCGGCGGGCGGCGTGGCGACGGACATGGATGGTTCGCCGCTGCGGTTTGCGCCCGGTCAAACGATGCCCAATCGCGGCATGGTCGTGACCAATGGGCATCTGCACGATAAACTGCTGGAAGCGATCCAACCGTTGTTGAAGGACTAATTTGAACCGCCAAGATGCGGGGAGCGCCAAGCAATAAAGAGGAAACTTGGCGTCCTCCGCGTCTTGGCAGCTAAAGGAATTTTATGGGTATGCTTCGCGTGCTGCATTTTGCCGATGTCCATATCGGCATGGAAAATTTCGGACGGCTCGATGCGGAGTCCGGCTTGAACACCCGTGTGCGCGATTTCTTGCGCCGCATGGACGAGGTGATCGCCTTCGCAACGGAACATGCCGTCGATCTGACGATCTTCGCGGGCGACGCCTTCAAAACGCGCACGCCTTCCCCGACGCTGCAAAATCAATTCGCCTACCGCATTCAAACGTTGGCGAAACTCGCGCCCGTCGTGATGCTCGTCGGCAACCACGATCTGCCGCCCGCCGACAAGAAATCTTCGAGTATCGAAATTTACGATACGTTGGATGTCCCCAACGTGCATGTGCGCGATGAATTTGGCGTCTCAAAAATCGAGACGCCCTCCGGCGCGGTGGTGGTCGGCGCTGCGCCGTATCCGCTGCGTCAGCGCCTGCTGCGCGATGAACAGACAGCGGGCATGACCATCGCGCAGATCGATGAGCTGCTGCGCGCCACGCTCAACGCCACCTTGGACGAGCTGGCGGCGGAGGCGGATGTACTGGCGTTGGAGAACGGCGATTGTCCGCGCCTCTTGACCGGACATTTCACCGTCGATGGCGCGGTCTGGGGCAGCGAACGGGGCGTCATGTTGGGGCGCGATATTTCCGCGCCGATGGCGGCGATGGCGGATGATCGTTGGGATTATGTGGCGATGGGTCACATTCACAGGCATCAGAATTTGACGCATGGACGCATCGACGCGCCGCCGGTCGTCTACAGCGGCAGCTTGGATCGCGTCGATTTTGGCGAAGAGTCCGAGCCGAAGGGCTTCTGTTGGGTCGAACTGGAACGCGACCACACCCAATGGGCGTTCCACCGCGTACAGGCGCGCCCATTCGTCACGATTCGCCTCGATTTGCGCACGAGCAGCGACTCGAAGAGCGAACTGCTGGAGGAAATCGAGGCACACGAGCATCTGCGCGAGGCGGTTGTGCGCGTGCGGCTGCAACTGACTCCAGCGACGAACGCCGCGCTCGATGAGAAACTGATCCGCGATGCGATTTATCGCAAAGGCGCAAATTTCGTCGCGCCATTCCAGAAGGACATCGATCAGGGGACGCGCGCGCGGCTTGGCAGCAGCCCGGAAGGCTTGTCCGACGAACAGTTGTTGGAACGTTACCTCGCCAGTAAAGAAACCCCGTTGGAGCGCCGCGCGCGCTTGATCGACGCGGCGAAACCGATCTTCGCCGGGTTGATCGAGGCTGGAGAGGGGTAATCGTGGCGAAACATATCGAACGAGAGAAACGAGATACCCTTCAATATCTGCCTTTCCCCTCCACGCTGACCGACGATCAGCGCGCGTCCGCCAGCGCCACCGTCGAAGCGTGGCGCGTGGAACTGGCGCGGCAGCGCGACTCGGCGTAAAATCGGGGCTGATTTTCGGCTAACAAGTGAACGATTCATGCTGCCACTGCGTTTAGAAATCCGCAATTTCATCGCCTATCGCTCGCCCGACGTGTTGGTGTTCGATGGCATCCATCTCGCGTGCTTGACGGGCGCGAACGGCGCGGGCAAGTCGTCGCTGTTGGACGCCATCACATGGGCGTTGTGGGGCGAGGCGCGCACCCGAAGCGACGACGAACTGATCCATCAGGGTCAGACGGAAATGCACGTCATCTTGAAGTTCGAGCAGGACGGCACGACCTACGAGGTCGCGCGCCGTCGTCAGCGCAAAGCGCGCGGCAGCACCCAACTCGACTTCTACGCCTATAACGCGAAGGGCGAACGCAGCATCCTCAGCGGGGCGTCGGTGACGGAAACGGACAAAGTGATCGAGCGCGCGATCAAGCTGAGTTACAAGACGTTCACGCAGTCGGCGTTTCTCAAGCAGGGCAACGCCGACGCTTTTACGCGCTTGGGCAGCGGCGAACGCAAACAGATGCTCGCCAAGATTCTCGATCTCGAACGCTACGACGACTACGAGGACAAGGCGAAAAAACAGTCCGCTGCCTTCGAGAAGGCGATGGACGTTGCGGCGTCGCTGATCAAAGGCTGTGACGACGAACTGCGCAAAGAACCGAGCATCCGCGCCGCGCTCGAACAAGCGCAAAAAGCCCAGCACGAAGCGGCGGACGCCCTCACCGACGCCGACGCGCGCCTTGCGGAGGTGCAGTCTGCGCCCGACGCGCTGAAAGCCGCGCAGACGACCAAGACGCTGTTGGGGGGGCGCGCCAAAGAGCATGAGCGCGATCTCGCTGCCGCGAAACGCGATATCGCCCGCGCTGAGGCGCGCTTCAACGAGGCGGAAACGCTGATCGCGCAAGCGGACGCCATCGCGGACGGTTTCCGCGCGCTGCAAACGGCGATTGCCGACGAAAAAATCTTCGCGGACAAATCGCAGCAGCTTCAAACGGTCAACGCGCAGATCAACGCGCTCGAACGCGATATCGCCAAGGCGCGCGCCGAATACGATGCGCAAATCCGCGCGGGCGAGACGAAAATCACGACGCTGCGCGCGCAAATGGTGGACGTGGACGCCGCCGAACTTGACCGCTTGCTTGCCGATGCTGCGTCGCTGGCAGACGCGGAACGCGGGCGCGACGACCTGAACGCCGGGCTTAAACCGTTGGAGAGCGAACGCACCGAATTGACGACGCGCAACGACGCGCTGAACAAAGACCTCGAAAAACTGCGGACGCGGTTGGGCAAACTGAATCGCATCAAAGCGGGCATGTGTCCCGAATGTGGACGCCCGCTCACGCCCGAACACCGCGATCAGATGCAGCAGGAAATCACGGGTGAGGGCTTGGCGCTGAAGGCGACGGTTGAAACCAACGGCGCGCGCCTCGTGGCGCTGCAACAGCAGATCAAGCAGATGAGCGTCGATTTCGAGACGGCGCGGACGACGATCACCCGCTTGAGCCGCGCCCGCGAACGCGCGGCGGCGCTGCAAACCCAAGCGGAGAGCGCGGCGCGCGCGCGCATGGAGATCGATGGCGCGCAAACCGAACTCGATGCCGTGCTGTCCATCGTCGCGCGCGAGGATTATGCGCACGATGCCCGCGCACGCTTGACGACGGCGCGCGCCGAACACGATGCCATCGGCTACGATGATGCGCGCTACACGGCGGCGCGGCGCGATCTCGACCAGTACCGCGATTATGCCAGCCGCCAAACGCTGCTGGACAAAGCCACCGCCGAACTGCCCGATCTGCAAGCGGCACTCGCGGATGCGCGCGCCCGTCAGCACACGGTCGAGGACAAACAGCGCGCGACAGCGGCAGAGTCGGCGCAAGTCGATGTCGAGATCGTGACGCTGACGGCGCGTGTCGCGGACTACCACGCGCGCAAAGAGGAAGCCGACCGCCAGCGCCGCCGTGAACGCGAGGCGATGAGCGCCGTGACCATTGCGGAACAAGAGTTGTACGCGCTCGCTGTTCAGCGCGAACGCAAAACCGATTATGAGCGCAAATTGGGCGACGCGCGCGAACAGAAGGCGGTCTACGACGAACTCAAACTCGCCTTCGGCAAGAAGGGCATCCCCGCCATGATCATCGAGACGGCGATCCCCGAACTCGAAGTGGCTGCCAACGATCTGCTCGGACGGATGACCAACGGGCGCATGAGTTTGAAGCTGGAGACGCAGCGTGAGCGCAAGAGCGCCGACGGCGTGATCGAGACGCTCGATATCCAGATCGCGGACGAACTCGGCACGCGCAATTATGAACTGTACAGCGGCGGTGAAGCGTTCCGCATCGATTTCGCGCTGCGCGTGGCGCTGTCCAAGATGCTGGCGCGGCGAGCCGGCGCACCGCTGCATACACTGTTCGTGGACGAGGGTTTTGGCACACAGGACGACGATGGGCGCGAAAAACTGGTCGAGGCGATCACGGCAATCCAAGACGACTTCAAGCTGATCTTGGTGATCACCCACATCGAAGAACTGCGCGATTCGTTCGAAGTCCAGATTCAGATCAGTAAAACGGGCGAGGGCAGTCGCATCAGCGTGCGGTAAAAAAGGATACTTCGTTCATATCGATAGCGAAAGCGACGACGAATGGCTGACCATGCCGCCGTATTTCGACCGCCCCAACTGCACACCGGCGAAGAAGGACATCAGCGCCGCGTCACTTGGATGGAGTTGTTCTATGATCTTGTGTACGTGGCGACGCTCGTCCAACTCGGCAATTTCCTCAGCGACTGTTGTTCGTGATGAAAGCGGTGATGATGATGCGTTCTCAATATCCGATGCGAATTGTAGTCCTATCCGTTGCGCTGCTCATCGGCGGGCTGGCGCTGTGGCTCAGCGTCCCCGCTGGACTCGCGCAGGTTCGCGCGGACGACTCCGCGCAGATCGTCTCGACCACGCTCCCCACACAACCCGCGCTGCCCGCTTTCCCGACGGAAACAGGCATCCCCATCGCGCTGTCGGGCGTGTGGGGGATCGCCGGAGGGCAGCCCGTCGCCATTCGGTCGGGTCCGAGTACGACGTTCGCACGGGTCGGGGTCTTGCGCGCGGGACGCAGCATCGATATCACGGGGACGAACGGCTTTAGCATGGCGCGCCCGTGTACCATTTACTTCGAGAATGACCTCGATATGTGGGTGGAAGTCCGCTTCGGGGAGCAAGTCGGCTGGATGGCGCGCTGTGCGCTGACCATTCGCGGCGACCTGAGCAAGCTGCCGGTCGAAGCGCCACCGCCCGCGAATTTCGCGCCGCCCGTCCCGACGGTGTTTCCCGGCGCGCAAGGGTGAGCAGAAAAAGGACTGAGAGAAAAGACCCGATCTGGTTTTTCTTCTCAAGAAAAAACGCAGAGAACGCGAAGAAAAAGGATCGAATCCGCCTGCTTTTCTCTGCGTCCTCTGCGGTGAAGTTTTGTTTTTCGATTTGAATTTCTCTCTTTCGCGCGCGCTATAAATCTTTTCGGCGATCCATCGACATTTCGCATCAAGTACGCGACAGGAAACCTACACATGGTCACGGCATTGGTCACGGGCGCGACGGGATTTGTCGGTTCACACGTCGCGCGCGCGCTGGCAGACGCCGGACACCGCGTGCGCGCGCTGCATCGCGCCGCATCGAAATTGGATGCGCTCAACGGCATCCCCTACGAAAGTTACATCGGGGACATCCTCGACAGCGATGCGTTATGCGCGGCGTGCGCGGGCTGCGACTGGGTGTTCCACGTCGCCGCTGTCGCGGATTATTGGCGTGCGGATCACAACCGCATGATGGAAGCGAACGTCGAAGGGACGCGGCGCGTCCTGGCGGCGGCGCGCGCAATGGGCGTCCGGCGTGTCGTCTTTACGTCGAGTGCGGCGGCGGTTGGCGGCTATGGCATCGGGCGCTTGGCGGACGAACGCGATCCATTCGATCTGCCGCCGGATCTCTTTCCGTATGGCTACAGCAAATGGCTGGCGGAGGGCGTGGCGCGCGCAGCGGCGGCGGCGGGGCAGGACGTGGTGATCGTCAATCCGGTGGTCGTGCTGGGACCCGGCGATCTGAACGTGATCAGCGGCGCTTTCGTGCTGAAAATTCATCGTTATCGTTGGCTCTTTCCCGTCACATCTGGCGGCGTCGCCGTGACCGACGTGCGTGATGTGGCGCGCTGGCATGTGGCGGCGGCAGCGCGTGGTGTATCGGGCGAACGCTACTTGCTCGGCACGGCGAATCTGTTCTATCCGGCGTGGTACGCGCTGATCGCGGATGCCATCGGCGTGGCGCGTCCGGGTATCCCCGTTCCGGCGTGGCTGCTGCCCCCGCTGGCAGGGCTGATCGATACGCTGAAGGCGCGCGGGATTCAACTGCCCATCGACGGGGATCAGGCGCGTTTGGGCGCAAAAATGCTGTACTACGACTTCAACAAGGCGTGGACGACGCTCGGCGCGCCCCAGATCGACATGCGCCAGAGCGCCCGCGATACGTTCGCGTGGTACGCGGCGCATGGATACGTGAAGGGTGCTGAGTAAGAGCGTGTCACATCAAGCCCGCCTGAGATACAGAGCCGTAAAGCAGGCTGATCGTCGCGTGCGTTTTTAGCCTGCTTCCGCCCTGTATGGCGCGCGGGCATGACTTCAATAGCTTGTGGCTTTGAGTCACAGGCGGCGGCTGAATGGACGATTCCGCGCCGCTGTTTCCTTGACTTGGTGCCTATGCGCGTCCCACCGGCACGCCCCGACATGATTTGATTTTGTTTCGGAAAATCGATCAGCCCTCAGTCCTTAGCATTTCTTTTCTCCGCTCCGTCCCCTTCATCCTTTTTCGGGCGATGGGCGCGCGTGATTTCTTGCGAGTCCAACAGCGTATTGAAATCGACTGCCGGAATCGAGCGTCCGCGCCCAATCGGGAACGGATCGACGGGCTTGTTGCTCGCGCCCATCATCCGCTGAATCGCCAGCATTTCGACGGTGGTGAGGTTGCCCATCACGCCCGCCTCATTGTCGTGTTCCGCCTTGCCGAATGCGCGATGAAAAGCGATGCGCTGAAACTGCGCGCTCGATACATCCCTCAAGAGCAGCGTATTCGGGTTGAAGCTGCGCGCGGGTTTGCTGTCGCTCGTCCGCAGCACGCCCAGACTGACCATCAACACGATCACGCCGCCCACTTGGATCGGCGTCAGGCGGTCGCCCAAGATGACGAACGCCACGAGCAGCGCGAAGCCCATTTCGCTGATCGCAATCACCGTTGTCCGCAAACTGCCCAAGAAGCCGACGCTGGCGAACAGCGCCAAGCGCGACAGCGCCGTTGTGATCCCTAACGCCAGCATCGACGGCAGTGCCGTGAACAACACGTCTGACGGGATCGGCTGTCCCACCGCGCCCCACACCATCGCCACCAACAGCGCCATCGTCGTCAGCACGTACAGCGCCACCGTCGGGGACGGCATTTCGTACACCACATATTGACTGAGGATCATCGTCCCGGCGAACATCAGCGCGTTTGCCAGCATCAAGCCGACACCGAGCCAATTGGGCGTCGAACTGCCGAATCCGGTCAGCATGACCAGCGCCGCCAGCACGCACGCGATCCGCAGCAGGACACGGCGATCAATCGGTTCGCCGTCGATGCGCGAGAGCAGCAGCGCGAATAGGATGTAGCTGCCGTTGAGCATCTGTGCCAGCGACGCATCGAGCAAGCCCAGTCCGCCGTAGTAGAACAGCGATCCCATGCCATTGACGAAGCCCACGACCATACAGCCGAGCAAGCCTGCCGGATAGATGAAGATATAACGCGGGAAGAACAGCAGATAAAGCACCCACAAGAAAACGACCGCGATGAGCGTGCGCACCGCCGCAACGCCGAACGGCTCGACGCCCGCTGTGATCGCCAGTTTGCCGAAGATCGGCGCGACGCCCAACAATATTGGAGTGAGCGCAGCGGCGACAACCGGACGAAAATCGCGTTTCAACTCACCCTCCACTGTCTAGATGGGTAGGGGCGACACAACTCTTGCCCGAAGGGGGAACGATCTGGCTTCTCAACCCATCGCTCATACGATCCGCCGCGCTTCGCGCGGCAGCACGACGATGAATTCGCTGCCCGGCAAGCGGATCGGATCATTTCCGGCGCTCTCGACCCAGATGCGCCCGCCATGTGCCTCGATGATCCCCTTGCAAATCGCCAAGCCCAAGCCCAAGCCACCGCCCATGAACGCTGTCTTGCTGGTGGTATGGAATTCGGGGTTATTGATGGTGCTAAACCGCTCGAAGATCGACTGGTGATGTTCCTTAGCAATGCCAATGCCGGTATCGCGCACGCTGAAGCGGAGCGCGTCCTCGTGTCGTCGAACGTGCAGGGTGATCAGTCCGCCGTCGGGCGTATATTTGATCGCGTTGCTGAGCAGATTGTTCAACGCCAACTTGAGCAGTTCCGCATCAGCGGTCATGCGCTCCGACCAGTCTTGACGCTGAAAATGCACCCGCAGTTTGCGCTCTGAAAAGACGGTCTTGTACGGTTCCATCGCGCTGACAGCGATATCGCCCAAGCTGACGGGACCCAACACCAGATCGATCTGGTTCGTGATGATGCGGCTGATGCTCAAAATCTCGCCAATCATGCCGTGCATCCGTGTGATCGCGCTGGACATCCCCTGCATCATCCCGCGCAGCGCCGGATCGCGCAGCACTGCCGCCCGCAGTTCTGGGCTGTCCTCCAACAAGCGGTAGTAGCCCAACACCAATGTCAGCGGGGTGCGCAGTTCGTGCGCGGTCAATTGGATGAAACTGTTCTTCATCGCGTCCAACCGCCGCGTATCGGCGTTGGCATTCTCTAGCGCCCGAATGCGCGCTTCGAGCTTGACGGCGATCTCTTCGGTGTGGCGCTTGTGTGCATTCGCTTGCGCAGCGGTGTCGGGCTGATCGCGCCCACCCGACAGATAGTACGCCACCTGTGCGGGCAGTGCCTCTACATCCAGCGGCTTGGTGAGGTAGCCGTTCATCCCGGCAGCGAACGCCATTTCGCGGTAATCGGACAGCGTTTGCGCGGTCAGCGCGACAATCGGCGTCGTCTTGAAGCGCGGATCAGCGCGCAAGACGGTGGTAATCTCGCGTCCGGTTAGATCGGGGAGGTTGATATCGATCAGGATCAAATCGGGCTGCTCTCGCTGTGCCAAATCGATCCCAGTCAAGCCGCGCTCCGCACACACAACGCGATAGCCGACATGACTCAATGACCGCTCGACCAACGAACGGCTGCCCGCGTCGTCCTCGATGTATAAGATCGTCGCCGTCACAGTTCGCGCTTACTCCAGCTTATGTACGAGGCTCTCGATCAATTCGTCGTCAATTGACGATCCTTTTTGCAGCAGCATTTCGACTTGCCCGTTCAGGCGTGTCCGCTCACTGACGGTCAAATCTTTTGCTGTCAGCACGATCACGGGAATGCTGCTCAATTCGGGATCGCCCTTGAGCGTGTCGATCATAGCAAACCCATCCAAGTTTGGCATCATCAAATCAGTGATGATCAGGTTCGGATGTTTGTCTTGGATCAATCGTAAACCATCTGCGCCGTTATCTGCCAAAAAGACTTCTTCGACGCCACGCGCTTGCAGCAACCGCCGGATCAGCCGCGCCGCGTCGTAGTTATCCTCGATCACAACCACGCGCCGCGCGCTGGACATGCGCTCGACGGCTGCCAACAAGCCCTCTTGCGGGACGACGGGCTGCTGCGCACGCTGTGACAGTTCAATCGTGCGCTGCCATTGATCACCCAACAACTGCGATTCGACAGGCAGCGTATTGCCAGAACAATTGACGACGACCACATCATCACGCTTGATGACGCCCTGCCGCACCATCTTGAACAGACATGCAAACGCCACTGCCGTCGCAGGTTCGACAGCAATCCCATCGTTGCGCGCCAAAACGCGCGTCGCGGCAAAGGCTTCTTCGTCGGTCGCGCTGGTGAAGTGTCCACCATGTTCGCGCACATAATCGTACAGCAGTTCGTAGGCGCGTCCCGGATTGCCGGTCGCCAGCGTCGCAATGATGGTTTGCGGATTGTCGATGGGGGTGGCAATGCGCTGTCCGCGTGCGAACGCTTCGACCATCGGCGCACAGCCCGTCGATTGTGCGATTCCGAGCGCGGGCATCTTGTCGATGATGCCGAAATCGACCATCTCGCGGAAGCCTTTCGCCACGCCGATGGGTCCCATGCCGCCGCTGACGCCCTGAATGAACCAATCGGGCGCCCGCCACCGCGTCCCCATCGTAAATTCATCGCCAAGCTGCTCCGCGATTTCGTATGCCATCGTCTTCATCGCTTCGATGGCGGCGACGGATTTAATGCCGCGATCCAAGAACAGCCCTTTGCGCTTGGCGAAGCGCGCCGCGATCTCTTTGGTCTGGTCATACGTTCCGGCGATCTTGACCACTTCTGCGCCATACAGCGCCGCCTCGCGCATCTTCTCGACGGGCGCGAGACTGGGGAAGAATGCCCACACCTTGATCCCCGCGCGCGCGCCATACGCTGCATAGGCAATAGCAACATTGCCCGTGCTGGCGACGACCACCGAATCGACACCGATTTCCTTCAACGCGGAGATCGCCACGGTCGCCTGGCGATCCTTAAAGCTCGCCGTTGGACCTTGGCGTTCGTCTTTGATATACAGATTTCTGAGACCGAGCGTCGCCGCCAGCGCGCGCGATTTCAACAGCGGCGTGCCGCCCTCGCCCAAGCTGACGCAGTTGCGCAGGTCGTACAGCGGGAGCATTTCGTGATACCGCCACAGCCCGCGCGGGCGCGTCTGGAGCGAAGCGCGCCACGCCGCCACATCGATCTGCTGCATGTCGTAGCGCGCTTCGAGGATATTTTCGCCACACGCTGGGCAGCCCGCGATATTTTTATCGAGCGGGACGCGCGTCCGACAGTGAATACATTCCAATTCGATATGTTTCAACGACGATTCCATCGATTTTTAGACCCTCAATTTAACGCAATGAGTGATGGATAATGAGAAAAGCGCATCAAGCGTCGCCTAGAACCTCATTATCCATCACTCATGACCCATCGCTTTCCGTACCTGACGCCGCTCAATCTTTCGTGAGGCGTGTCCGCACACCTTCGATGAAGCGCCGCGACTGCGCGTTGATATCCTGTTTGGCGATCACTTCCAAGTGATTGAGTTGATCGCGCTCGGCAGAGTCGAGTGTATCTGCCGTCACCACCATGATCGGGATGGTAGCCGTTTCGGGGTTGTTTCGCAACTCACGAATGACTTCAAAACCGTCCATTTCCGGCATTCTTAAATCGAGGATCACCAAGTCAGGGCGGCGGCGTGCCACTTGGGCGATGCCCTCCGCGCCGTTACTGGCGCTGTAGACGCGGTAGCTGCCGCCTTCGTTGAGCGTGTGTTCCAACATGCGCACGCTCTCGGTTTGGTCGTCGATGATCAAGATGCGGCTGATACGGCTCTCTTTTTCCGCCGCGCGCACGGCGTCGGTCAACTGCTCTGGCATAAATGGACGCCCGACGAAATCGAACGCGCCCATGCCCATAATCTTCTCGTTCTGATCGGTCAGCGAGACGACCACGACCGGAATATCGCGCGTATCGTCGCGCGACTTCAGCCATTCGAGGATTTCCCACCCCGCGCCGCCCGAAAAGTTCACGTCTAACACGATCAGCGTGGGGCGCAGCCCGCTCGCCATCGGTTTGGCTTCGAGCGGGATCGTCGCGGTATAAATCTCGAAGCCCTCACGCTGTAAGACGCGCCGCACTTGATCGACCATCTCTGGGTCGTCTTCAATCAGCAGCAGTTGGCGCTTGAGCGGACGCACGAAGCGCAGCGGACCCGTCTCCATTGTGTCGCGCGCATTGGGGACGGCTGCGACGGGCAGTTCGTCCGTCTCGTCTTTCCCTTTGCCCAGCGATCCGGTCGCCGGCTTGCGTTCTTCAGTGATCACGGGTTCGACGGGCAGCAGGATGCTGAAGGTCGAGCCAGCGTTGATGCGCGAGGCAACGACCATGCGCCCGTTCTGCATTTCGATCAGCGACTTGGCAATCGGCAAGCCCAAGCCCGTACCGCCCTGCGTGCGCGTCAGCGAACTGTCCACTTGACGGAACGCCTCGAACAGCAAGCCCATGTCGCTCTCTGCGATGCCGATGCCCGTGTCATTCACATCGACGCGCACCATCATTTGCCCGGTTTCGGGGTCGGCTTGGGTATAGCCCACGATGTTGATTGCCCCTTCGCGCGTGAACTTGGCGGCGTTGGAGACCAGATTGAGCAGGACTTGGCGCGTGCGGAACTCATCGCCAAAGGTCTTGGGCATTCCCGCCTGCACATCGACAAAGATATCGATGGGCTTGTCTTTGACCAAGCCAATACCGATGGAGCGTACCGCGTCAACCACGCCCTTCATGTCGAAATAGTCGCTCTGCAAGTCCATCTTGCCCGCTTGAATCTTCGCCTGATCCAAGATGTCGTTGATCAGGTTGAGCAAGTGCTGACCGCTGTTATAAATCGTGGTCAAGTCTTGTTCCTGCATCTCGGTCAGGGGCCCATCGATGCCCTTGATGATCACGCGGCTGAAGCCGATGATCGAGTTGAGCGGTGTGCGCAGTTCGTGGCTCATGTTCGCCAAGAACTGTGATTTGAGTTGGTCGAGTTCGAGCAACTGGGCGTTGGTTCGTTGCACCGTTTCCAACAACGCTTGGTTTTGAATGACGGCGGACAGCGACCCGGCTAATGTCAGCAACAGCTGCAAGGTATCATCGCTGTAGGCGTTGGGTTGCGCCGATTCCATCGTGATGACGCCCACCAACTGACCGACGACTGCCAGCGGCACAATCGCGGCAGAACGCGCGCCCGCGACGACGGGCAAATAATCCGGCTTGTTCTGCAAGTCCGCAATCACGAGCGGATGGCGGTCGTTGGCAACGTCCGCGATCATGTTGGTGCTTTCCAAGGGGATTTCGCTCACTTCACTCATCGGCTGATCCGTGCCAGAGAGTGCCGCCGCACGCAGCAGGACGAAGGTATCCCCCGTTTTGGGTTCGACGTAATTTTCCGGCAGATAAATCGTGACCGACAGCGCCTCCATCGAACTGCGCAGTTCGTCCGCGATGTTGCGCAGCGCATCCACCAGTGTGGACGCGGCGGCGGCGGCGGTGGTGGTGCTGAACAAGAAGCTCATCTCGCTGGCGCGGCGTACCGACCCTTCGTACAAACGGGCGTTGTCGATGGCGACGGCAATTTGGTTCGCCAACGTCGTCAACACCGCGATATCGTCCTCGCCAAAAGCGTTGGGCGAATTGGACTGCACGTCGAGCGCGCCTACGACTTGGTTCTTGAGCAACAGCGGGATCGCCATTTCGGAACGCGTGTTGGGCAGATACGGGTTGGGCTTGTGAACGACGCGCGCATCGGCGGTATCGGAGGCGACGAACGGTTCGGCGCGCTGTGTCACCTGCCCGATCACCGAGTACGAGCCTTTTTGCAGCCGATGGCGAATGGACAGCAGTTGGCGTCCGGCTTCGCCCGTGCTGGCGCGCAGTTCAGCGTAATCGTCGTCGCCATCCATCATGAAAATCTGCACGTGATCATAGCCGAACGAGTCGCGTACCAAGTTCACGATGCGCGGGAACAGATAGCTCAAGTCCAAGATCGAACTGGCGATCTGGCTGACCTGTGCCGACGTAACCAACTGGCGCGCGCGGCGTTCGGTCTGTTCCAACAGGCGCGTTGCTTCCATACGCAGCGACGCTTGTTCGGACAGCGATTGGTAGATACGCGCATCTTTGTAAGTATGCTTGTAGGGCGTCTGCGATCCGATCACAATCGCGCCCAAATCGCGTCCGGCGACGCGCAGCGGCAAGACCGAGATCGCACGCATGTCGAGGCTTTCGACGCCGATGCGCTCGATCAGATCCACACTGTCGTCCAGCGTAATATCGTCGATCATCAGCACCGATGACGATGCCAACAAGCGCCATGCCGGGAACTGCTCGGCGTTGAGCGAGACGCCGCCCAACTGAATGCCCGTCGTCGGATCGGACTGCCAGAAGGCGGCAACGTGCGCCATCGTACCACCGTCATACCAATCGTCGGTCGTCAAACGCATGACGAAGATTTGATCGACGGGACGATTGGTCAAGTGATCGACAACCGCGCGCAAGACATCTTCGGGCGTCACCGCGTCCGCCAGTGCGCGGCTGGATTCGTACAGGATGCGCGTCTCGGAGAGGGCATCCTCAATTTGGGCGAACAGCGCGATGTTGTTGATCACCAACGAGGCGCTGTCGGCAATCGCGCTCAAATAGCGCGCCTCGCCGCTGGTGAAACGATGTTCCTGATGGAAGCCAACGATCAAACAGCCGCCTACACCGTCCTTCGCGCGCAGCAGCACGAGCGCGAAGCCGCGAATGCTGCCGATGGCGATCAAATCTTCCTCTAGCGGCGTGAGGGCGTCCGACGATTTCACATCGTCCAAGATGATCGTCGGCAGCCCGCTCAGCAGATTGTGCCGCTCAATCAACGTCTTGAAATCGGGCGCGGCACTATCCAGATCGAGGTTGAAGAGTTCGGTCAATTCGTCTTTGTTGAGCAGATAGGCGGCGTGCATATCTGGCTTGAGCGCGTTGAGGGCGTTTTGCAGCGCCAGCGAGATCTCGCTGGCATCGCGCGAACGGCTGATGGCAGTGGTCGCGCCGTACAGCGACGCCGTTTCGCGCAGCGCCACTTGGGTACTGCGGAATAGATAGCGGTTATCCAGCGCCACCGCCACCGCGTCGGAGAGCGTGGTCAAGAATTGTTCACGCTCGATACCAAAGACCATCGGGTGTTTATAGGTCATGACCAGCCAACCGAGCGGGACATCACGGCGTGCGCGTGAGCGCATGGGTACGGAACAGAGCGCGCGCACGCCCTGTAACAGCAGCCGATCCGCCGCGTCACGGTCGATGGGGAAGCGATCCCGGCGCAGTTCGTCCAGCGGCGCAGTGGTATTTTCGATGAACAGCGCCCGTCCGGCGTCCAAGATGTCGTTCGGCAGCGCGAAAATGGTGTCGGGGTTCATCGTCCGCGCGACGCGCGTGCCTTGCAGTTCATCATCTAACAACAGCACGTAGGCTTCATCCGGCATTTGCAGGATCAGGCGGTTGATCGCCTCGTTCAACACATCGTCGATCTCCTCCGCTTCTGCCAACGCGCGCGTGGTGTCATAGAGGATGGTCGTCTCTTGAAGGTTGGTTTGGAGCGTGCTTTCCAGTTGGCGCAGCGTCGAAATATCTTGGAACGCGGCGACGATGGCGATCACCTCGCCGTTGCTTCCCAGAATGGGCGCGGCGTTGATCAGCAAGCTGACCATCTCGCCGTTAGGATGTCTCACCGTCAGATCGTCGCTGGCGGTGGGCAAGCGCGACTGAAGCGTGCGATAGATTGGGAGCGATGGATCATCGTACAAACTCGACGACCCAGTACGCGACAGTTGATAGCGCGCCGATGTGAACGCTTGATCAAGCATGACGGGTTTACCAAGCAATTCAGCAACTTGCTGATTCACTTGAATCGGGTGGAATGTCTCTGGATCAAGCACCAACACGCCCGCCGGTAGGGTGGCGAGGATCGAACGCAGCGTTCCACGTTCGTTCTCGGCAACTTGGAACAAGCGGCGGTTCTCGACGGCGATGGCGATCTGCGTTGCCAGCGTGCGCACCAGTTGAACATCGGGTTCATCGAGATCGCGCGCATTGAGCGCACGCCCGACCATGACCACGCCAATCGGCAGACCATCAAGGATGATGGGCGTCGCCAGATGCTTACCAATCGTTTCGACAAATTCTGGCATGACCGACGTATAGATGCCATATTGGTGCGGCTCGTTGATCGTCAGCGTTTTGTTCTCGACGAATGCATCAACAAAGCTCAAGCCCCGATTGTCCAGCGCAAAGTAATCCGCGCCGCCCAAATAATACGTCTCGCCCGTCCCGGCGAAGTTGAGCAGGCGCGTGTCGAGACGTGTGCGTGCCTCGTCTGCCAGCAGCAGCGCCCAACGGTCATATCCGGCGGCTTCAGCAACGCGGCGGAACACTTCCGCGATGCTGCGCTCAAATTCCTCACCGATTTGGCTGGCAAGCTGTCCGGCTTCTACCAGCGCGAGGGCGCGTTGAGCTTGTGCCTGCGCTTCGCGGAACAGCGCGAGGCTGTCTACCGCGATGGCGACTTGATCCGCGATAGCAGTTAAATAGCGAGAGAAACTATCACTGAAGGCGTTTTCCGTCCCTGCCTCGACGAGGATCACGCCATACCAATTTTGGCGCGCCCGTACTTCCGCAAGGGCGACAGCGTGCGACTCGTTGTGCTGCATCATCAAGCCGAAGGCGGCGAAATCACCCGTCAACTGCTGCTGTGCCTGATTGAATACGGCGAACTGTCCGTCTTGCGTCGCTACCATGCCCGCAAACGAAATCAGCATCGACGGCATCGTGTCGCCCAGCAACAAATCGGACATAGCGTCGGTGTCGCGCTGCCACAGATAGGCGACATCAATATATGCCGCATCGAAAGTGGGCAGTGGACCCGCCAACAACACGCTCACGCGCGTCAGATCGGGCAGCGCCAGCGCCAAATAGCGCGCCGCTGTCGCGTAGATGGTCTCGGAGTCAAACGCCGCCGCGAGCGCACGGCTGGCAGCGTACAGGCGGCGGGTTTCGTCGAGCGCGTCTGCGGTCGCGTCGAGCAAGCGGCGATTTTGCAGCACGGTACTCATTTGCCCGGTGAGTGCGCGATAGACTTCGTAATCCTCGGTGGTCAGATCGCGCGGTTCGGGCGCGGTGATGAATAACAATGCAATCGGTTGGTTGGCGCTGAACAGCGGGAAGATCACCACGAATTTGCGCTCGCGTTCGCGCAAGAAACGCTGAAGCGACGTCGGATCGGGGCTGTCGGGGTTGCGGTCAACTACAATCTGCGGTTCGCGCTCGCGCAGTGGGGAGTCGGGCGCGATGAGCAGATCGTAGACGCGGTTATCTGCCAGTGCGCGGTCGCCCTCCGAACTGGCAAGGATGCGCACTTTCGTTGACCAACCTACCGCATCGAGCGCACCCTCTAAGACGCCCAACTCGAAGTTGAACATCGGATCGGTGGTGGTAGCAATCGCCGCCAAGATCAGATCAACGGGTGTTTCTGCCATGTTGGTGATGCGGCTGGCGGCGTACAACCGCTCGATCTGATCGAGCGCCACTTCGTTTTCGCTCAACAACATCCGGTTGTCGATGGTCACGCCCGCTTGGTCGATCAGCGCCGTGAATACGCGCCCCTCAAGATCGTTGAACTGCCGTTCGACCGGATACTCTGCAAAGATCAAGCCCCGCCAAACGGTGCGCACGACGAACGGAATGATCACCAGCGCCTGCGCGCCTAAGCTGTATAAGATCGCGCGCAGCACCTCGTCCAAGCGATTGTCGTGTTCGACATCGTGAACGAGGATGATCTGGTTTGGCTGCATGGTGTTCAAAATCGGGTGATCAGCGAGCAAGAGCTGGACGCCCGTCAGCATCGCCGCATGTCGATTTTCGGCTTCCAAGTTGACATCCGCCGTAAACGTCAGCCACAAGGGGCGCGCGCCAAGCGCATATTGATCGAACAGGGTGACTTGTCCGCCGCTGGTGCCGGGCATGATCGACGTGAGAATGGCGCGGATCACATCCTCTTGCGATTCGGTTTCGTTGAGGGCGCGGCTGAGGTCATAGAGCGTTTTGGACTCTTCGAGCGAGCTTTGCGTTTCCTCAAACAAGCGCGCGTTTTCAATCACCAGCGAGACGCGATCCGCGACCGCGCGCACGATTGACCAATCGCCCTCGCTGAAGCCTGTTTCGGGCGCGCTGGCATCGAGCGAACCGACGATTTCGCCGCGAATCGAGATGGGCAAGCTGATGTTCGCGTTGGTGCCATTCCCATTCGTTCCAAGCACATCCTCAGGCGACAGATGCCCGTTGCTACCGTTGACTTCTTCCGCGCTTTCGATGTCGCGCACATCGAACAAATCGTAGCGGTAGGCGCGCGGCGCAACGCGGTTTGCTTCTGCCCACGCGATGGGGGACGCGGCGGACGACGTGCTGAGGGCGGTTCGCTGGTCGCTCACCTGTTGAAGCAAGCGGGCGTTGGACACCGCCAGCGCAATGTGATCCGCTAACAGTTGGAAGGTGCTGAGTTCATCGTCGCGGAAGCTGTCGGGGACGCTGTGCTGAATATCGAGCGCGCCGATCACCTCATCACCGAGCGCCAAGGGCAGCGCCATTTCGGTGCGCGTGTCGGGCAAAAGCGGGTTCGCGCGATGGGCGCCCGGTTCGACCAAAGCGGTATTCTGAATGATCACCGGCTGTCCAGTGGCGGTCACGTGACCGATCACTGATGCCGATCCGACGGGCAGACGGTGATTGCCTTCGAGCAGCTTCGCACCGCGCTCGCCATAGCTGTAGCGCAAGACGGCGTTGACGCCCGCATCATCGATCAAGAACACTTGCGCATGATAGAAGCCGTATTCGGCACAAATCAGGTTGATCGCGCGGTTAAGCAGGGTGTCGATATTATGCAGCGTCGCCGTTTGGTGGCTGATGCGCGTGGCGATATCGAGGTTGCGCGCGTAGCGTTCGACTTGCTGCTGCGAATCGCTGGTGAGCTGCTGGATGTGAACATCCACCGCGCGGAATGCCGCCACCAACCCTTTGATGTCATCCGCCGCGCGATCCATCTCAACCGAATTAAGCCGAACGGCACCCGCTGCGGTACTGGACAGCCGCTTGGGTCGCGCGGCTTCGGCACGCCGATAGGTACCCGTTTGCAGTGCCGCGAACATATTGTCCGGGCTAAACGCTGCTGGCGTGATGCCGTCGTTCGGTTGGGGCGGTGCGAGCCACGATTGGGCTGCCGCGTTGACCGCTTCCATCGGTCGCACTGCGCGCCCGATCAACAGGTTCAACAATAAACAGATCAGGGTGCCGCCGCCAATCACCAACGCCATTAGCGTCGCGCCGTTGATGACGAAACCCTGTCGCGTGAACGCTGCATCTTCGACCACCAGCAGACGCCAGCCGAGATCGACTGGACTGCCCAAGCCGACCACGCGGCTCGAGTAAATCACATCGCCCGCATCGACTGCCAATTCATCGCCGCTCATGACCACATTGCCCATGCTTGGCACTTCGACGCCGACAGGAATGCCGCTGCGATCTGCCAGCGCGCGCAGATAAACATCTTGCCGATCCGTGCTGTCGAGGATGATGCGCCCAACGGTATCGATCAAAAACAGGCGGCGCGCGGGATTATTGGCAGAGACCGCGCTGTAGTCCAGCAGCAAGCCGTACAGCAAGCCATCGGCGCGGACATCAAGCTGAACCAAGCCGAGCGTATCGTTATCGACGGAGACGGGCGAGGCGAAGCGGATGAATGGGATGAGTTGGTCAGTGGAGCGCGTCTCTGGCGTGTTGTAGAACGACAGCGGCAGCGCGGCGACCTGTCCCGGCACCAGCGACAGCGACGAGAGCAACGTCGGATCGTCGCGGAAGTAGTTCAAGCCAACTTGAGCATTGGGCGACGGCGTGGTGCCAGAATAATTGGTCACGGCGCTCCAAATCGACCCAGTTGCGGTCACATAACGCACGGCGAGATATTCGTTCGACCGTGATTCGAGCAGCGCGGTGAAATCGCCCAACAAGCGGTTCTGTGACTCGTCTAGCCCGCTGCTGCGCACGTTGACCAGGGTATCGCGCGCGAAATCGCGGCTGGAGCGGCTCTCGGCGATGCGGCGCGCATCGTTGGCGTAGATGCCCAAACGCAGCGCGATATCTTCCCCGAACTGGTCAAGCGTCACTTGCTGTCCGCGCACCAACTGCTGCTGTCCATTGACGAGCGCGCCACCGAACAAGAGCGCGCCCAACAGCACCGATGCGCTCATGATAATCAAAACCACACGGCGCATGATCCGCGTGTGGAGCGTTCGTTTTCTGAGTGTCGTCCGCATCATGACCTCACAAAATAGAGTACTGCGTGCTGAGTACTGCGTGTTGAGTGCAAAACAGGGTGCGCTCCATCTTCGTATCGCTGCTCAAGCGGACAGCGATTGGACGCCTTTTCCTTATAATCGTCTGTCGCTTGGCATTCAGTAAATCGCATTTTCTTTTACTCATCACTCAGTACTTATCTCTCAGTACTGTTTTTCTTCGGCGTTCCCAAGCGAATATCAACAGCGGGCGCGCGTACTGCTTGCCCCACTTCACGCACAGCGGTTTTTAACAGATCGTCGAGCGTCGTTTGCTGTGCCAATCGTCCGGCAATCGAGTTCACCAAGCGTTCGCGCTCGACGGCGCGGCGGCTCTCTTGGAATAGACGGGCATTATCGAGGCTGACCGCAAGGCGCTCTGCCAGTTCTGCCGCCAGTTCAATCTTATCTTCGCCAAAACCTTGCGCGGGCAGTTCCCACTCGACCGATCCCAATATTTGTCCGCGCAATATAATCGGGACAGCGACCGGGATCGTACCGTGAATGGTGGGCGCGCCGACCAAGATGCGCCCTTGGGCTTGCGCTTGCTGACGCAGCTCACTCAGATCGGTGTCCGTTACGACGCCCGCTTGGCGCTGAATCGTGGCGGCACGTTGATCACGCATGAACTCGGTCCATGCGCGCAGCGTCGATTTGCGATTGCTCTCCTCGATTTCGGCGGCGCGGCGCTGCGATTCCTCGTACAGACGCGCGTTTTCGATGGCGACGGCGATCTGATCCGCCATCGTTTGCAGCACGCCGATCTGTTCTTCCGTGAAGGCGTTACCGAACTGGCTCTGCACATCTAACGCGCCAATCAAATTATCCCCAACGCGCAAGGGAATCGCCAGTTCGGCGCGCGTATCGGGCAGCAGCGCATTGCGCCGATGGATCGGGCTGGCAGCCGTATCACGCGCGACGATCACGCGCCCTTGTCCCGTAACTTGCCCGATCACGCTCACGCTGCCGACCGGCAGTCGGTGTCCGCGCGCCAACAATTCTGCGCCCGCTTCGCCCGTGCTGGCACGCAAGACGGCGTACCCACCGTCCGGCTCGATCAAGAAGATTTGCGCGTGGTAGATGTTGGCGAAGCGCTGCGCGATTAATTCCACCACCTTATCCATCAACTGCTGGAGATCGCGCTGCGTCGTGGCGAAGCGCCCGATTTCCTGCGTGGCAGCAAAATCGCGCGAACGTTCTGCAAGGCGCGTCTCTTGTTCGTTGATTTGTGTGCGTACCGCATCGCGCATCGAGACGAACGTGTTTGCCAACTGTCCGATTTCGTCGCTGCGCCGCGCGTCGGGAACCGGGGCGTTGAAATCGCCGCTCGCAAGCGCCTGTACCGCACCACGCAAGCGCGTGATCGGCGGGACGATCAACTGATTGAACACCAGCACGAGAATTGCCACCAACGCCAAGACGCCGATCACGCGCTTG
>Ga0163147_10000526_pt1 | contig 60342 bp, 52 predicted proteins | sample OliLakLV19MP6G1_FD_148597 | JGI IMG/M metagenome (GOLD analysis project Ga0163147, IMG submission 148597) | Freshwater microbial mat bacterial communities from Lake Vanda, McMurdo Dry Valleys, Antarctica- Oligotrophic Lake LV.19.MP6.G1 | ecosystem: Environmental > Aquatic > Freshwater > Lake >... | reverse complement strand
GAATACTGTCTCGTCCATGCTTCATGACCTTTGCCATCCAAATCAATTCATCAAAACTACATTTTACTCTTTTAATAAATGATTCGTCTAAGAGTTTTCCATCCTCATCAAAAATGTCTTGCACCTTAGGGAACTGTACATCAGTAAAGGTGGCAACCATGCCCATTTCTCTGACTGCTGTCACCAGTGATTCAATAGCTCTCACGCCACCCCATGGGCCAGCTGAGACTCCGGCAAAGGCCACAGGTTTATGAATGTAGTTTTCTAGCTCACTATCGAGCATGCGCTTTAAACTTCCAGGAATAGAGTGATTGTATTCTGGAGCAACAATGAAAAACCCATCCGCCCGAGCCGTGATATCTGTGTAGCGAGGATCTTTGCCCTCCGGATCATTGCCATCACCAGGGAACGTAAAGTCTTTGGGGTCAACCAAAACAGAGTCGATTTCTTCGTACTGTTTACTCACTTCATACACAACTTGCGCTGCAAAAATTGATTTGCGTTGTTCTCTAATAGTACCCGCTAAGACTGGAATAAAAAGTGTGCTCATGACTGCTCCTTTGTTTTAAGATTACGAATTTCGTCAGGCTCTAAATAATCATCATCAGCATAACACCAAACAAACGACTGCTCATCAGCCGGATATGAAGCCATCACTTGGTGGCCAGTTTCTACTGCATGTTTTCGCAAATGTTGCTCACAAGAATCGCAGCAACCAACATATCCACAGGTGAGACAAACTCTTTGCCCAAAGTTGCAAGGATGATTTTCTTCACATTCTGTAGCCCGAGGCTTTGCAAATGTAGCTGGTAAGTGTTTGCACTGAGAGATTTTCATTGACATAAAAATTTCCTTAGTTTGATTGGTACAACTCGGTATCCGGATGAAATGCTGCCCAGGCAAACCAGAACAATCTTATGGGAATAACCTCGTCTCCTGATCCGAGATTGATTATCTGGATTTCTCCATTAGGTTGCTTTTCTAACCGCAGTTTTGCGTCTCCTAAGGTATCTTCGATTTTTAAAGTCGTATCAAATAGTGATGCAGGATATGCTTTTGAAAACCCATCAATCTCTACCCCGTAGACCACAGTCTTAATCTGTAAACTAGTATCTAACCCTTCAACTCCAAAAAGCAATTGATCATCTTGCTCGTAGGTACCGTATGGGTATTGATTATAATTTCGGGTATAACCTGTATTCCTTGAGAGGACTTCAGTCTCTGGATGTTCTATTTTCCATTTTAGCCATTCAACGGTAATAATTGGTAGTGCTGTAAGTTTTTCATCTCTTCGAGCTGCTGGGCCAACTATGGCTTCGCCCGTTATCTGCTGCCACAGATTTCCCTCATATCGGTCATACATGACTAAGTCGCTATTATGAAGTTTGCCAGAAACTCCAAACTCGGTAATAATGCCATTCACTTTTCTTTCAAACGCCAGCGCCGAACCACAGAGGGGGCAGAACGTAACAGCGATTGGTGTGCCATTTGCATCATCATTGACAATCTCATGCCAGTTCATGATGCGTTGGGGATAGGCTCTTACTACACCGTTGAAATTAAGAGCAAAAATCCGATCAGTTGGCTCTAACCAAGCATCGGCTTGTTGTGCAGTTTCAAAAATCGGATTGTCGATTGACGGAATACAGTCTTTATCTTGGCACCCTTGAAGTAAGTCTTGCTCTGCTATTTTGGCTCCAGTAAAGTCAGTTTGTAAATTAATATCGTTTATAATTGTTTCACCAGGTGTTATTTTTTGCATCGCTTGGCTTCCTTTTAGTTTACTAAGCTGCGAGTCAACGTTAAATCTATTTTCAAAAGTTGTAGCCAGTTGTGTCCAGCTTGTTGGCAAGTTATTCAGTGTCCAGGCCTGAAGAGCTCGATCTGCTCCGATCCAGATGAATAAAGCGGTAACTAAAATAACCAACCCAAATATTTGCCTGATCTTTTGGTTTTCTTTTTTAACAAAGGAGAGTTTTTGAGATACAGCGCTTCCGCCTTTAGCTATAAAATAGAGTGGTAACCCTGTTCCCAAAGCATAAGCGAGTGCAATAAAAACTGCCGAAAACGAAAAGGAGCTGACTGCGGCCAACGTTGCCACGGCTGCAACGACCGGACCAATACAAGGAGTCCAGACTATACCAAGGCTGACACCAGTAATAAATCCACCACCAAAGCCATTGGCTTTATTTTGTGACGGCTGAAATTTCCAGTGCATCTCAATCCAACCCTGGATCTTTTCCCAGATAGCAGGGAAGATCATACTGATTCCGAAAATAAGTAGCAGTACAACGGCGAAGAGTCTGACTGTATCGGCCGGCACGCCAAGAACCCGGACAATCGTAGCTAGAAGGAGCGAGGCAATGGTGAAGCTAACGATAAGTCCAGCAATCATGCCTTTGATTCGTTTGGTATTGCCGTCAATACCACTGGCAAGGACTATCGGTAAAATTGGCAAAACACAAGGAGAAAAGACGGTTAATATTCCCGATATAAAAGCGATTGGCAGTAAAAAGAACATAGATTAGATACTTTCAAACTGTTGTAATAGGGCGTTGAAATTCCCACCAATCCAGCGTTTTACTTCTTTTCCGTTCTCATCCAACACGATCAGTGTGTGCTGAGAGGTGACGCCATAACGTTGGTTCATAGTTTTATTATTGTCATAATCAACTTTGAGAATGGTTACGTTGGGCGGAATTTCACTATTTCTTTCAATAATCTCTTTTTCCAACAATGAACACGTTTGACACCAGCGGGTGGCGGCAAAAAACAGAATAGACTTACCCTTCTTTTGGGTATTAATCAGCGTAGCATCAGAGTAGTCCAGATAGCTAAGCATATCCATGCGTAACTCTTGAACTTCCGATGACTTTGATTGGAGGCTGTTAAATCCGTCTTTGAGGAACACAAAGCCACCAAAAATTACTAGTAGTGACAGGCCAATAAATATATTAAATGGTTTCATAAGTTACTTTACATTTGCCAGTAAGGTCTTTGTTCATAGTGTTTATATCCTTTTAATAAAAGACTTTTCAAAAATTGATAATAACAACATGCGTTTTTTTGTCTGCTTTTTGAGCGAGTAACACATCAGCTGTCCGCAGCGACTGCACTCAACCAGATCCAGTTTTTTCAGATCTGAGAGAGCATGAGACGCTGCCGACGGGCTCAGTTTCAAGACATGACAGATATCAGTAACAGGTATTTCCTCCACTTTATGGAGCAGGATATAAATTGAGAGCTTGGTGGGGTCCGAGAGGTTCTTGAGAATTTGAAGGACATCTTCGTTCTTACCAATATCCTTGAAGCTTCTTTGGAGTAGCTGTATGTCTTTGTCGGAGATATAGTGAGGATGACTCTCGTGCCCATCTATATATGAACGATTGATCATACCTTAAAATATAATCAATACTTCACCGCAAGTCAACAGCGAGATAGAGTGTATAAAAGAGATACATTTTGTAAAATTAGATTTAGTTGGAAGAAATCTTCGGGAGAAGTTTGTCAATTTTGCCAGTTGAATGGGTGGTTGTGTAAGCTAAAATGGGCTTAGACCTATAATTACTTGAGGTAGTAGCCTCGCGGTGAGAATCCCATTGCGGTCACAATTTCATCATGGTTCAGCGCGACCCGTAGGCCTGCTCAAAAAAGCCCGATGTGGCTTGCTAATCGATCATCGAATTATTCGAAATGTCGTTTTAGAGCCTGTAATATATTTTTAGGTGTATTATTTCTTTATGTTTTACCTAAAGCAAAACGATGCCTACCGAAAATCGTTTGAAGAAATATTTGGAGCGGATTTCATACCTGAATCCGTAAATGAGTTTTTTAGACGACGAAATAAAATTAGCAGCAATGATACTTACTCTGTTGACATTATCATACTAGAGTTAAAACTTCATCCAATAATTAAGGACGTGTTGCGAATATTTAAGCCAGGACAAGAACTATTTGACCAGAGTCAATTTCCTGACCACTGCAAAGCTGATGCTGAATTAATATTACTAGGAAGAGATTTACATGTTTTGCATGATGATCTTTTAGAAAACCCTGATGTCTATGCTGAATACCAGAGAGAGCTTGCTAATCCACAATCTTATAGAGCTAGACGCTTCGAATTAATGGTTGCCGCGGGCTATAAGATTCAAGGATATGCAATACATTTTATAGCTAGAGAATCGGACAAAAGCAAAAAAACATATGAATTTGAGGCAACTTCACCTTCGGGAAAAAATATCCAAGTCGAATGTAAGCAGAGAAATCAGGCTTTAGTTGATTCAGCAGCAGTTAACTATCTTACCTTATTAATGAAAAAGTTGTCACCAGTACTCTGTGATGGAAACCACAACTTAATTGTCTCAATTGACCCGAAATCAATCAATTTTTCACAGGTTGATGAACTTACTAGATTAGTAATAAGCTATGTAAAAAGCAGAACTTACTTCCAACTGATAGTTACTGAAATAGGAGGTATTGAAATAAAAGAATATACTAAACATGAAATTCAAAACTCAAGATTCTCAGAACTTGACCGTTCACATCCTACATACACAACCACAGAGGATGAATACATAGCATGTCATAAAGGCTTTTATCTTATGTTAAGAAGATCTCTTGGTGATGAGGTATTAAAAAGTTATAACAGGCTATTTTCAGATGCAAAGAAAAAATTTGATGTGACTGACATTTGTAGAATCGTTTACTTTGATGTAGGCGAGTTGCCTGTTGATGAAACAGATCGCATTTCATTGTCTATCAAAGCAAACCCGATTCCAGGGGTTGATGGTGTATTTCTATTAAAAAGCATCTTACATTTAGTACCTAGTGGCTTGGGACAAAATACAATAACATTCAGCCCTGCAACTAAGGCCTATTTCAATAAATCAAAGATGTCTGAGGGCATTCTTCCAGCCAGTATTTTTGGATTGCAGGGAGATACTGGATTTGATAATTATATAAAACTAGTTCTATAAACTTTATATCCTTGCTATAACAATTGTTCTTTTAGATAAAATAAATTTTGTTTTGATAAACGAGAGTGCCTCTTGTCTTTCTTCTACTGTTCCAACCTGAAGAATATGCAGAAGGTAGTTTTTCGTCATTTCATTTTTATCAGCTGAAGTCTGTGGGATTCTGTTAAATTCTCCTAGATGACCATCGATAAATTCCTGATGAAGTACTTGATTTTTGAGTCGATGGTAGCGTTCTATATCCTCTTGAATTTTTCTTGTCACTCCAGTGTGATTAAACTTAATCTTGCCGATATTAGCGATCAACTGTTTTATCAAATCACTCTCAGTTATATATGGTTCCTCACATTCGTAATTGAGAGATCTTCCGCAGTGATAATAGGTGTGTTTTACAAATCCACCATGTTTTAATTTCCTGAGTTTTTCTTCGGCTGTTACGCCACCATCACATCCGCCACATTTGAAGATGCTTTTGAATGGGAATATTTTATTCTTATAACCTTTAGGGACAGTTTGTAAAACAGCTTGGACTTTATCGAAAAGCTCCTTAGTAACGAGTGGTTTATGTTTGCCTTGATACCACGTTCCGCTACCGATCCGATCTAGACAGTTCTTAATTGCTCGACCGCTGTGGCCAATGGAAGTGAAACATAAATCCATAATAGTTTAGCACTTCTAAGATTACCTCACACAAGTCTGATTGGCACCAACGCTGGGATCCCGCTAAGGATTTACTATTTTAGAAAAGTAATGCCTAAACCCTCTTTTGACCTGGTTATTACACAGAAGTAGTAAGTGTTTACACTAGAGGTGTCGCATGAAAGCCCTGTCCCAGCTTATTAAAGTTGAGCTTTAAATTACAAACAGACTTGATATTCTTGCTCAAGATCTAGCAATTTTCAGTTGTCTCCTAGCTGGATTAAAGAGCATGAAACATAAGAGAGTAACTGAAAAAAGACACCAAATAGCAGGGGCTTCATTGCGATCTGTGGTTAATAAGTGAGCTAGGAGTGGACCACTAATAAAGTGATACAACGAAGTGCGCCATAATCCGTAAAAAATTGGTAGGATAAATACGGGAGTAAAATAAAGGAAATACCCAGGAATAGGTCCGAACAAAGGCAATCTCCATGCCTGATGCCAATTGCCTCGGTAGGTACAGACGTCAGTTCCGCACATTGGATCACTTAATTTACACATCCACTCTTGAGGGACTGTCCAAACTATAGGAATGAAGAACTTTAAGAATAACAGGACCGAAGCCACTGCAGCGATGCCCATACTAAGTTTGTACCACTGCTTTCTGTTTTTCTCAGAGGCCAACGACAATAGAAAAACATTCATCGCAATGTTTACTTAGAAATCTGGCAGTCAATGAAAGATAATATTTGCATTGTTATTAGCATTGTTCGAGCAAATAAATCCCCCGATATGTTAGAGGTATCTCTCAAAGTTGGCTCAAGCACCTAAACGGAGTAGTATAATCCCTGTCGAACTGGTATGAAAGAAACTTGTGGAGCTGAATTCATCACATTTGAAAAAAGGCGATAAACCGTACTAACGCATTTGGCGACTCATCAAATGTTGAAATCGAGAGAAATTTCTGTCGAAGGGGCGAAGACACTCGCTAGGGATAACATTGTAAACATAAACGGTGAGAGCTGGACCATAAGTCTAGCGTCTAATAAGTGGTTTTGGTTTAACCCTATTGACAGTTGTTGGGTTGAATCTCAACCGCCCAAAACCTTAATCGAGAATATGGACGAAATTGAATTTGAACCAATCTGCTAGGTAATACCTCCTATTGTGCCAAACAACTGGTGGAAATAACGCGTTGGAAGGATATCTACAAGAGGAAGCAGGAATAATGATAGCCATACTAATTTGGCTATCATTATGGTTTTAGTGTAAAAAAACCCTATATTCACCCCGACAGGTAAGATCAGTGGCAACTCTGCGTCGTTCATTTTCCTTATACAGACGATATATAACGGGCACCGGGAAACCTGCTTTTTTTAAGCCATCATAGTTAATTTGTGAGGTTACAGCTTGCGACTCAGTTTCAAACTCTTTAATTACGAATCTTTATGAGTAAGTCGGATGTGTCTGTTGTGTTGCATCCAGAGATTCTATCAGTTGAGTTAGATGTTTGAAACCCGGCTCCTATCTCTCAAGATCTCCTAAGTTCAAGCTCACTCCTTGAGTAGTTACCCTTTATTATCCCCTTCAAAACCTTTTTGGGGGTAAAAGTTTTCTTGATACCCCTGCCCTTCATACCCATGAGAATATTTGATAGCACATGAATAAATCTCCGTTTGGTTAGCAACCGCTTTCATCCAGGCGATAACACCATTTGTGTATTCACAATACCAACACGACCATCTTTGAACTATGTTGAGGCCTTTCAACTTATGCCGCGTCATCACTACATATTTTTTGCGCTCAATTTTGGGAATATCTGAAACTGTAAAATTAATAGCTTGATAAATCCAAACAACAATATCAGCTAATATCACAAACGCGACCACCGAGTTAATTACCAGAGCACCAAATAGTTTCAGAAGGAACAACTTTCTGGGTCTGTTCGGTATGTTTTCTTGTGGGATCAGCATTTTCATGATCGTAGTATAGCAATTAAAGATGGGTCTTACTGGAGAACATTTTTTGAGTTTAGGAATCTATGACCACGTAACGCTTTATGTCATCTTCATCCCCTATGTTGGAACTGTTATCAACAATAGAGGAGAAATATGAAGCGAGGTCTAAAAAGTATCTTAATTATTGGGATTTTGACTGTAGTCGCAAGTGGTGCCACGTACTCGGCATTTACTGCAGAAGGAAAGGTCTTAGGCAATCAGTTTAGTACTGGCCACGCAGATTTAGCTCTGCTAAAAGACCCTGGCCAACCACCAACTGAGGAGAACCTCACCACCAGCTTGGATGGGTTTATCTTTGACAATATCACTGATAACTGGCAGCGACAGGTTGGGATTAAAGTTGCCAATACTGGGGACTTAACTTTACAAACCCTCCTCGCGGCTCAGACTGCTGAGGCGGTGGTGAATCCCGATCTGAAAGATGTCGTAAAAGTAAAAGTCTTTCGCTGGTTTGATAATGGTGATGGCTTGGTCCAAAACGAGGAACTTGGTAGCGAGACAGAGACCAAAACGCTCACTTCTTGGATCAGCACCCCTTTTACTCTAGGAATAATTCCCTCTCAGGGACTAGGTTCGTATGTGATTCAGTTTCAGGTAGAGACTTTAGATAACTCTTATCAAGGGAAGACCTCTATGATCGACTTTGTATTTGACGCCACCGTAGCTCTATGACTGGAAGGAAATTATGAAAAATTTAGCTGTACTCCAAACTTTTAAATACCTAATCATAGCGATCCTCCTGAGCTTAGGCGTAGCAATTGGCTGGGGTCAAAGACTAAAAGAATGGCAACTTTTAGTCGTAGAATCAGACTCGATGACCCCAGCTTTGAGGAAAGGCACACTGATCGGAATTAGGCACCAAACAAAGTATGAAGAGCAAGATATTATTACTTACAAAAGTCCTGTGCTTGCTAAAATCTTAGTAACTCACCGCATCCAAAGTGTAGTAGAGAAAGAGGGGCAAACGTTTTTTACCACTAAGGGTGATGCAAATAGTTACTCTGACATTCTGCCTGTTTCTCCGAGTTCAATCAAGGGAAAAACTGTAATTACCATTCCTTATATAGGATTTGCCATTAGTTCAGCTCAAAAGCCTTTAGGTGCGGTCATTTTTATTGTAATTCCTAGTACGATATTGATTTATGAAGAGCTCAGGAACTTAGTAAAAAATTCACAACTGAAAGTTCTCTAAACGCTTGCAGTTTGCCATTTCTCACCTTATTATTTACTTTAATGCTATTACCTCATTTATAGGAAATCTATGAAAGCTCTCACATTTTTGAAAGTCTGGTTTATTACGTATATTTTCTTCTTTGTGCTTGATATGTTGACTCATATTGTGTTACTCGGACCAATTTTTGCCTCTCAGCTGGCAGGTATTACTTCTGAACAGGTCAACATGCCAGTGGTCATGTCCCAAACAATTATTATTTCCATCGCGACTGTGTTTCTAGTCTGGAAAACCCTTGATCGCTCAAAATCACTTGCGCAAACTGCAGTAGTCGGTGCCGTGATTGGCTTACTGATCTATGGCATTCACGAGATGACTAGCTATGCCTCAATTCCCAACTGGCCACTTTATATCACTATTCTGCATACTGTAGTTGGTGTCATCCAAATGGCAGTGGTGGCAGTCATCGCTGAGCTAGTGATTAAAAAATTTGGACCGACTAGTGAGTAAATTTTCTATTATAGTAAATGTATTTTCTTCGCATATAATTCGGGTATGAGTACTCGTGAATCAACACCCAATCCTACTCATCACGTTGGCTCTGTTACAGATATTGGCCATGGCAACCCATCTACCTTAGAAGCCCATCGCCGGTTAGCAACTGAGGCTGGAATAGTTCTTCATACACTCCCACTGCGTGGGGTAGCGGCTCCGGGAAAGTTGGCTCACGTGGCAATGACCCAGTTTGGTCGGGTAAGCTCGAAATATACGGAACACTCTGAAGGAATTAGAGCTAGCCTTCCAGCTCGCATTTTTGGTCAGCTCTTATTTCTGGAGTTTGCTGCGCGAGTCCTAGCATCTTCAAAAATAACTAGAAACGAAAAGAAGATTCACTGGTTGGTTGTTCAAGAACATGTGTTACAAGGTAGCTGGTCAACAGCTCTGGATTTCTTAGGCATAGATAAGATCACGGTTAGCGTGCCTGATGTCCTTCCCAAACAAAGTGCAGAAGATGCAGTGAGGAGTCACTCTGGTCGGGCTAGCTTTAGCGTCTGGAACACTTTTGCGCAAGAGCATTTAGCAACACGCTTTCTCCCGTCAACTCTAAATCAACCGCCATTGTTAGCCGGATATTATCCAGAAACTTCCCAATTTATGAGAGAAGGTAAGAGAATCGTGGTGAAGTCTTCGGGAAGTGGGATGAAAAAAACTTGGATAAAAGCTTTAAATGAAGAGCTCAGAAAGATCAGTCCTCAGACTTGCATTCATCTTCCTGCTGGAAAATCTCTAGATGATTATCAAAATTTCATGAATGATTTAGGAGGAAAGACAAAATTAGTTATTGCACATCCTAGTGAGATAACCCAGATTGTGGCTTCAATGAGGGCGAGTGGTGTGGAAGTCACACTTCTAGCATTACCTCCACGGGGAACTCATGAAGAAATTAACTTAGAACACGCCATGCAAATGGGAATAGTAGCAGCTTTGATTGATTTTGAAGATGGATCAAATACCAGCAACCCTAAGTTTTCAAAGCTAGCGAGAATACGGCCTTGTGAAATAGCTGACCTACTTGGGACCCCCTCTGCCCTCTCAGATGTCCATCCGTTTTTAGGCACTGAGCCACTCATCCTTTAATGTTTCTTATGGATGTCAGGGGTCACTACTGCCAGCGCGGCTCCTAAAACAGGACCAAGCGCATAGAGCAGAACTAGACTTAAGTTGTTGAAAAGATTACTGGGATTGAACAATAACGGTGCTAATCCCACCACCGGGTTAAATGCTCCTCCAGAAATCGGTCCTGCCACTGAAGCCCCCACGAACACTGCTGCCCCAATTGCAACTCCAAAATAATGATTACCTTTCACTCTGGGATCAACCGCCACCATCATAATGACTCTCATTAACAAAAAGGTGAATAAAACTTCCACAAAGAAAGCGAGCAGGAATGGCGTGTGTGCGGTAGGTTGCACAATAAAGTACGTACCTCGGATGAAAAAGTACACTGCAACTGCTGCTAATCCTCCCAGCAGTTGTGCTCCGATATACTTCAGAGCTTCTTCACTTGAAATTTTCTTCAATATATACAAAGCAATTGTTACGGCTGGATTAAAGTGAGCTCCAGAAATATGCCCACCTGCATACACCAGAATCATTAGCACTGCGCCAATGACTGCTGGACTGCCAGTCAAACTAATCACTACTAAAAGGAAAAAAGTACCGAAGAATTCTGTAATCAGTTTTGGATTCATACTGCTGTATATTGAATCACCAACGTACAATAAAGTCATTAGGATGAAAATTACTTTAGTCTGTGTAACATCGCTCGATGGTAAAACCACTCGCTGGCACCAATCTGGAATTTATCAATGGACTTCCTCTGAAGATCAAAAGTATTTCTTTTCACTGATTAAAAAGAACTTAATCAGCGAGGCACAATCTTAGTTAAGTATGAAATTGTGCTAATGACGCTATCAGAATCAGCTTTCCTGCATTGATGGCTGGTCCCTCACTTGGGAAATGGAAGTGATAAATTCCTGGGGCACTGTTCACTTCTAAGATGAACGCTTCTCCTTTTTCTGCAACTAAGAAATCCACTGCCGCTAACTGTAAACCCATTACCGCAGCAGTCTTAATTGCTACAGCTACTGTCTCTTTATTCCAATCTGCTTTGGCAAAAGAAATTCTTTTTACATCTTCTGTTGTATTTATTGGCGTGTCGTAGACTCTTTGGTGAACTGCTAATACTTCGCCATTAAGAATTAAGTACCGATATTCTTTACCCAAAATATACTTTTCTAAAATAGAATTCTCAATGGAAAGACCCTCTAGTTCTTCCACTGAGTTGATCAGGTGAACACCCTCTGATCGTCTTCCTTGAGTAGGCTTTAGGACAATTTTTTGATGCTCTTCCAGAAATCTTTTTGCTTCTACTAAGCTTTTTGGTAAACAATAATCAATGTTTTTTAAGTTATGTCGTCCGAGAATGACTCGTGTTGCATGTTTGTTTTTAGCCAGGTAAATAGACAAATGTGAGTTCAAGATACTGGTATTGTAAAAACAATATTTTTCTTGACTATCTTGCTGAAAAGAAAACAGTCCGTAATCGGTTAACCACTCAGGGTGAAGCTGTAACTTTTCTGCTTCCTCAAAAAGAATTTTTGCTGTGCTGATATCGTACATACTTTACTTCACTAGCGTTGGTACAGGTATACTCCCTCATCTTTTTTAGCAACCTGCCAGTCCGGAAAAGGAAAGCTGTTGCAAATAACCTGAGAGCCAGGTGGCAATTCCTTCTGTAGCTTTTTCTCTAAGTCTTTCATGATGTAAGAAATACCAAAAAGCGTGACCAGTTGAAACCCGGAAAAGTTCACGTGCCAAAAGCTAGCCCAGTGAATCTTGGCTAATTTATCCAGACCAGCTGCTTTCACTTTCATTCGTGACCAAATCACTAATAATGGATTGATTTCATACCCATGAGCTTCAGCGCCTGCTCGAGCTAAAACAATAACTATCCGCCCATCTCCAGATCCTAAGTCAACGGCTTTCATACCGGTCCGAATTTGTGCAAGCTTCAACATTCTCTCCACTTGAGCATCTTTACTCGGCACATAAATGGCACCTCCAATGGTCGGGAGCAAAAAGATTAAGTCAACAATAATTACGAAAATACAGACTCCAGCTATTATCAGACCGATACTTTTTAAAAAAGGCATCTGCAAGTGTTCGGGCAACAAGACATAAATTACTCCCATAAAGAAAGTAATTACGAATAGTGCAACTACTGCAATTGGCCAGATACTTGAGATTTTCATGATACTCATTCTCGCTGATCAAATATCAAAATACAAATCACAAAATCTATACTGTTGTTTTTAAGTCATTTATAGAGTAAAATGTAAAGCTTCATTTGAAAGTTATGGGATGCAATATGATTCATATCTATTTAAGTAAGATTAAGAACTTTGTTCAAGTAGCATCCATGCGTGTAAAAAACTTTTTAGCTAGGTATAGGTTAGTCTTCACCGCAGTCCTGATTGCTCTTTTCTTAGTAGCTCTTATTGCCTCCAGAGCTACTAAAAAGACTGCCTCACCAGAACCAGAAGTTACGGTCCAGCCACTCACGGTTAAGACATTAAAAGTGGGTGAGCAAGTACTTCGTGAGGAAACAGTTGGCACGGTTAAAAATCTCACTTCTATAACTTTAGTAGCTCAAACTGCTGGACCTGTCAATAAAGTATATGTGACAGAGGGTAAGGAAATTAAAAAAGATGCAGCTATTAGTTACCAAACGACTGGGTATGGAACTGGAAATGTGAGCAGTGTCCAACGTCAAATCGCTCAAAAAAGCTCTACTCTCGCTGAAGAAACTCTCAAAAATACGGTAGAAATTGTGGCAAAAAACCGTGAGTCGGCAGATCTTAGTCAAGATAATAGCGATGAGCTACGAAAAATTTCTGAAGAATCTTTGAGTGGAACTCGCAAGCTAGTTGATACCACTCGTTTAGTAGTTGAAAAGATTGAGGCAGATTTAAAAGCAACACCAACCACAGACTCGGCAACGATTCAGGGTCTTCGGCAACAACTAATTAGCTTTCAGAGTGGTTTAAATCAAGCAGAGTCAGGACTGAGGAATCTTGAGTACAGCGTCAATAAAGAAAAACCACCTTCAAAAATCGTAAGTGCTACTAAAGAACTCGCCTACAAAACAACCGAGCTCCAACTAAAAGCTGCTGAATTAAGTCGAGATATTGCACAGCTAAATGTAAAAGCAGCCCAAATCGCTGAAGCCTTATCTAGAGTTGTCGCCCCTTTTGCAGGAACTGTAGAACGAGTCTATGTTCAACCTGGCCAGTATCTTTCTCCTGGTACCCCCATTGCAAAAATTAAAGGTGAAGACAAACTCTGCTTAGTAATACAGGTCTCCGGATTTTTGGCTAGTCGTATCAGTTCTGGACAGCCGCTTCAACTTTTAGTAAATGGCAAGACATATCAGCTGCCTATCACACATATTTCTTCCAGCCCGACAGCAGGAAAACTTTATGAGGTGTTGGCTGTCGTCCCAAGTGAATATGCTGAATTTATTCAAGAAGATCAGACAGTGAACGTCAGCTTACCTTTATCTAGCACAGAAAAAATAAGTGGAGACCGCTTCCTACCGCTGGATGCAATTTTCTTAACAAATACTAGCAAATATGTACTAGTGGTAAAAAATGGTCAAGCAGAAAAACAAAGCATCGAAACAGGAGAAATTATTGGAGACCAAGTTCAGGTCAAAGTTGGAATTAATTTAGGTGATGAAGTTATTTTGGACCGACGCGTTATTGAAGGTCAACAGGTTCAAGTTGTGAATGGGAGCTAATGAAAACAAAGAAGAACACTGACACAGATTCACTTTATCTAAACAAGCTAAAGTTCGATCCCAAACTCTACCTTTCTCCTTTTTATAAGTACATGACAAATGTGCGTCTCTTAATTTTGATTATGCTGAGCTTAGTTACAGCAGGAGTTCTGGCTTTCTCTCGTCTTCCTCGAGAACTAAATCCAGAGGTAGATATTCCTATTGTGGTCGTAAGAACTGTACTCCCAGGAGCTTCCTCTAAAGATGTAGAAAGCTTGGTGACTAAAAAAATTGAGAAAATTCAGACTAATTTAACCAATCTTGATACGATGAACTCAACTTCAAGTGAGTCCTTCTCCGTGGTAGTGTTCCAATTCTTAAGTAATCAGGAGACTGATAAAGCTGTCGACGAAGTCAAGGAAGAAGTAGATTTAATAATAAATGACCTTCCTACAGAAGCTGAGGATCCAGTTGTCGAGAAACTAGATTTTAATGACCAAGCTGTCTGGACCTTTGCGCTCACGGGGGACATCGACACTTTGTCATTATCTGATATTGCCAAGGAATTAGAGGATCGTTTAGAACGAACAAAAGGCATTCGGAAAGTTGAAGTCAGTGGCCAGGAATCTGAGGAAGTTTCAGTAGCCCTAAGACCAGAAGCGCTCAGCCAATATGGTATTTCTACCCAACAAGTTACACAGGCACTTCAAGCAAATAATATTAACTTTCCAGCTGGAAATATTGATATCAATAACTTGCGGTACAGCGTAGCCTTAAATAGTGAACTCAGTAGTGTTGAAGACATTCGTCGTCTCCCCTTATCCATTGGTCAGCAGGTACTCCAACTCTCAGAACTAGCAAATGTTCAGCTAAGGGCGGTAGAAACTTCTAGCTTTGTTAGCTACTCATCACCTCAGCAAGGAACAAAGACCGCGGTGGAGTTGTCAGTCTTCAAAGCAGCCGGAGAAAGTCCAGAAGGTTCTTACCAAAAAGCCAAAGCAGTGGTCGAGAGCGAACTCAAAAAGTATCCTCAGCTTCAATATATTACCGTGCTCAACGTTGCCACAGAAAGTACCGAACAATTTGAAGACCTTCAAGGAAACTTTACTAACTCGATCTTGTTAATTTTCATTGCCATGTGCTTATTCCTTGGAGTTCGCCAAGCAATTACGGGTGCATTCTCGTTACCACTGACGCTTCTGACTGCTTTTTTCTTAATGTCGCTGATGGGAATGACGCTGAATTTTCTATCACTCTTTTCTTTACTCTTGGCAATTAGTTTAATTGGTGATGATGCGATCGTTATCTCTCAAGCAACTCGCAGTTATGGTAAAAAGTTCTCACCAATTGAAACCGGACTCCTAGTCTTTAAAGACTTTGCCCTCCCGATTTGGGCAGGGACGCTAACGGTTGTTTGGTCTTTCTTACCATTACTTCTCGCAGGCGGAATTATCGGTGAGTTCATTAAACCAATTCCCCTTGTTGTTTCTGCCACTCTACTCTCATCCACTGCAATTGCGGTATTCATTAACTTGCCAATTAATGTTCAGCTCGCTCAACTCAAACTACCTCGCCGCGTCATTGTTTTACTTTTCATGCTTCTGAGCATCCTTGGTAGTGTTGTTGTCATTCAATTTGCCAGTGGCTCTCAATTTACCTCACTTACTTTCCTCTTTTTTATCTTAAGTTTGGTAGCACTCTTTTTATCTCGAAGCAAAATTACTCAACTGCTCAATCGGATGGGGGCGGACTTAGCCCAGCGTTCTTCCTTTCTTAAAAGAACCGGCAACTACTTTAAAACTGGCAGCTTAATAAGAACCGGAATCATAGACATAAGCCCAGTAGTGAATCGCTATAAAGTTTTGCTTAGTTGGGTGGTAACTAAACGCCGCCGCCGCTTTGGCGTCTACGGTATTGTCATCAGTTTTATTGTCCTCGCAATTATTTTTGTGGCTTCTGGATTACTTAAGCAAGAGTTTTTTCCTAAAGTAGGGCAGGATCAAGTCTACGTCAATATTGAAGGTCCAGCCGGATGGCAAGTTCGACAAACTCAGCAGGTGATGGCTGAAGTACAAGCAGATCTTTTGACACTACCTGAAGTAACTTCAATCATTTCTCGCACCAACTCTAGTTTTGGAGATGAACCGACTTCTGGACCCAACTATGGCTACTTAAGAATTTTACTTAAAGATGAGAAAGACCGTCAGCGTGACTCAATCGAAATTTCTGACTCGCTTCGACAGAAGTTTTTGAGCTACCAAACCGCTAAAGTCAACGTTGTGGAGCTGAGTGGTGGCCCCCCAGCTGGTGCTGACTTCCAAGCAGATATCAAAGGCGGTGACCTCATAGAGTTAGAGAAAATCTCTGACCAGTTTATGTCCGAGCTGTCAGAAATTGAGGGCGTCGTAAATATTACTACTTCATTAAAGCTTTCTTCTGGTCAAATTAGTGTGACACTTCTTCCTACTGAAATGCAGACGCGAGGCCTTTCTGCGATACAAGTAGGTAGTTGGTTACGAACCGCTCTAAGTGGCTCAGAGGCACCAAGCCTGACTATTGATAATAGCGAGCTCGATCTCAAAGTAACTTTAGAGCAGGAAAAAGAAAGTCTCAGTTACTTACAAAATTTACCTATCTACAACCAAAGTGGTGAAAGATATACCCTCTCAGAAGTTGCGGTCTTTCACTTAGAAAATAGTCCCACCTCAATTACACGCTCTGGAAATGACCGCGTAGTCCGGGTAACAGCAACAGGTCGAAATCTTCCAGCGCCTGAACTACTCAAACAGTTTAATGAAAAAATGAAAGATTATGAGTTACCAGAAGGATATTCTTGGAGTGTAGGTGGCGCCAATCAAGAGAATGCCGAATCAGTGCAATCCATCATTCAAGCCATGGGCATATCTTTCCTGCTGATTCTAGTAACCATGGTCTTACAGCTCGGATCATTTCGAAAAGCGTTCCTAGTTCTAGCTATTATTCCTTTAGCTATTTCTGGGGTCTTTATTAACTTTACTATCTTTGGCATTCCTCTTTCTTTCCCTGCCCTAATTGGTGTGCTGGCTTTATTTGGAATCGTGGTAAACAACTCAATCATGATTATGGAGAAAATTAATCTTAACCTTGAACAAAAGTTTGAGTTTTATGAAGGTGTTACTGATGCTTCTGCTTCCAGACTTGAACCAATTTTCTTGAGTTCATTTACCGCCATCTTGGGCTTACTACCTATTACTATTGCTGATCCCTTATGGCGTGGTTTGGGTGGTGCAATCGTGGCAGGGCTATCACTTTCTGGAGTAATAGTTTTGTTCTTACTACCTGCTTTATTTGTGGAACTGTTTCACCCCCCTGAGAAGTAAGCTGCACCTCATGCTATACTGAAAAAATGGTGATTGGGTCACTCTCTCCGCTACATGGATATTCACGAAATAGAAGGTTACCTCTAGCCTTTCTAATGACTCTGATAATGCTAGGCTTTTTTAGTATTGGATTTCTGGCTGGGGCCAAAGCTCTGCCAAAAGTGTTGGGTGACCGCACTAGCAAACAGCGTGTAGTAGAACGACCCCCTGAGCAAAAAGATTACCCTTTACGTGATTACAGCATTCAGAATCTACAGAGTCGGCAATTCCAAGTCAGTGAAATCACGATTGAAAAAACCCTTGCTCAATTTCCTGAATATACTTCTTATCTTTTTTCTTATCGCACAGTTGGCAAAAAAATGACTGGTCAGATGAATGTGCCGACAGGCCTCTCCACTGAGTATCCAGTCATTCTCTTAGTCAGAGGGTATGTCGAGGCAGTTGACTACATAACCGGTGAAGGGACTCGCCCGGCTGCTGCTGCCTTTGCGAAGAAAGGCTATGTGACCTTTTCTCCTGACTTTCTGGGGTTTGGGGGAAGTGATCCAGAGACAGCCGGTTGGACGGCTCGCTTTGAGAAGCCAATTAATGTAATAGAACTCATTCACTCTCTTAGACAACATTCTCAGTTAGAGTTACCGGGTAAAAAAGCTGACCGGAAAATCCAGCTTAATCCTGCCAAGTTAGGGATTTGGGCACACAGCAATGGTGGCCAAATTGCTTTAACAACTCTAGAAGTATTGGGCGAGCCAATTCCTACAACTTTATGGGCACCTGTGACTGCACCATTTCCCTACTCTGTCCTCTACTTCAGCGATGAAATGGAAGACGAAGGAAAGGCAATGCGCGGTTCAGTGGCTGCTTTGGAAAGAGAGTACAATCTTCAAGAATTTTCCCTGACGCAGTACCTTAATCGCTTGCGGGCCCCACTCCAACTTCATCATGGCACTGCTGATGATGCAGCACCCAAAAGTTGGTCCGATGACTTCGTAGCCAGCCTTACAACTGAAAATAAGCGTCGCCTACTTAAAAAGGAAGCAGTCGTCACAGAGCTTGCTCGAGTTACACAAGAAGAGAAAAAACAAGCTGAGTTAGCAGCAGCAATTGAGAGTACAGAATCTGGAACAGCATCCGAGTCAGCCATTGTCCCAGTTTCTAACGCAAATCTTGAGAAGACCATTACCACTACTATTCAAGCTGAGGATGCTTTTTTACAGCCCATCGAGGTAAGTTACTTTGTCTATCCAGGCGCAAATCACGCCATTCGGCCGGGCTGGGACGAGGCTATTGAGCGTGATATGAGCTTCTTCCAAAAGCATCTCTAAGCTCATTCTGCTTCTTCTTCTAAGAGTGGAGCCTGCGCCGCTAATAAACTTCCCTGCTGGTATTTTTCAATCTTTTTTATTTTGCGATCCATTTGATTTCTTCTAGTTGTGGTCAACTGCTCATAGCCAGTTCTGATTGTCTCAATTGAGCGTCCAAACTTAGAGAACTCATCATTAAATTTGGTCCACTCAGTCGTAAACTCAGTGACATATCTGACAATATCTTTTAGCTTGTCCTCCATCATGAAGTTACGATAACTTTCCAGCACTGTCCTGGCCACAATTAGGAAAGTAAAAGGTGATACTATCAGCACTCTTTTACCAATTGATTCATCTACAATTTCTGGAAGCTTTTGATTAATAAAAGAAAAAACCATCTCATTGGGAACAAATAAAATTGCATAATCTAAAGTATTTCTTTCAGGGCTAATGTACTCAGCTACTTTCTGAATTTTACTGCGCAGGTCTGAGGCGAACTGTTTAAGATGCTGATCTTGTGCCGACTTTGTTTCGGCGGCCGCCAGCTTCTGAATTTCTGCATACGGGAACTTAACATCTATGGGGACATTTCTGTTATTCGGTAAAAGTAAAGTAATGTCTGGTCGTAAAGTTGAGCCAGTTTGTTGTAACTGACGAGAGTAGTGAACGCCTTCGACTAAACCATTTGCCTGGAGCAGGTCTTCAATAATTCTTTCTCCCCAACCACCGCGAGTTTGGTTATTTGATAAAACGGATGCTAACTGTTGAGTAGATATTCGTAACTCATCTGTTAGTTGACGATGATTTTCAATGGCGGTGGTAAGTTCGGCAAATTTTTTAGTTCGATCCTGCTCAAGCGATCGGATCTCTGTCTGACGGAGCTGCATTTCCTGTTGCAAGTTATGGACTAACTTCTCAATCGTTTGTTGTTTGTTTGCCAGGTCGACGTGAATTGTTTCCTTCTCACTACTTAAAATATCTCGACTTTGTTCGGCAATTTTCTGTGAGGCTAAACCAAAAACTTGATTTACCATTGCCTCCATTTGCTGAGTGGGAACAGCACGCGAGGATTGTAACATTTGATGCAGCACCATACTCATAGCCACAAACCCAATGACTAAGATGGCTCCAATAATTAGTACTTCACTACCCATAGACTTAACTCCTTTTCTTCTAGTATACGCGAAGTGATAAAGTAGACGAAATGCAAAATGTTCTAAGAGCTACGAAAGAGGCCCCAGCCAAACCCCAACCAGCCCCTTCTCTACCACCTTTGGCAGTAAAGTCTCGGCTTCAGCGCACTCTTCCCAAACCATCATTCAACAGAAAAAGATATTTTCTCCATTTACCCATTCTAGTACTCGGAATAGTCGGATATTTTTTAACTGGATTCGTCTTCCTTTATCTAGAGCCAGTGAGTATTAGAGATGTTCTTGTGACTAATACGTATCTGCCTTTGCTTATCCTCGTTGGCCTCAGTAACTTCTTTTTTTTCAGTTATCTTTTTCTTAACTCCAGAAGAGGGTTGGTGATTAGTCTATTAAGTATAGTTTTACTCTTTCTACGATTACAACAAGTCCTAAGTTTCCCTCTCATCATCGGACTTATAGTTGTGGGTATAATCTTTGAAGTTATATTAACTTTTGCAGGACACCACCGCTCTACTTCAGCCACTCATTCCTTGCTATAATGTAGCCATGTCTGATACTTCCCAACGCTACTACATCACCACTGCAATACCGTATGTAAACGCGAAACCACACTTAGGTCATGTTTTAGAATGGTTTCAAGCAGATGTTTTAGCCCGCTATCATCGGCTTCTTGGACATGAAGTAGCTTTTGCTTCGGGTGCTGATGAAAATAGTTTGAAGAATGTACAAGCCGCCGAGAAAGCAGGGTTAGCACCACAAGCCTGGTTAGATCAATATTCAGAAATTTTTAAAGAGGCCTACGCACAGTTTGATATTTCCTTAACTAGCTTCCGCCGTGGCAGTGACCAAGAAAAACACTGGCCTGGTGTGCAAGAGCTCTGGCGATTGTGTGAGAAGGCTGGAGATATTTACAAAAAGACCTATACGGGTCTCTACTGTATCGGCTGCGAGTCATTTTACACTGCTGAAGAGCTAGTTGAGGGAAAGTGTCCAGAACACTTGACAGTACCAGAGCGAGTAAAAGAAGAGAATTACTTTTTCCGACTGTCAAAGTACCAAGCCAAAATTAAAGAATTGATTGAGTCAGATGACCTAAGAATAGTCTCAGCTCAATATAAAAATGAGATGCTGGGCTTTATAAATAAAGGTCTAGAAGATTTTAGTGTCTCTCGCTCCACCAAGCGCGCCCGAGGACTTGGTGTACCAGTTCCTAATGATCCAGATCAAATTATGTATGTTTGGTTTGATGCACTCAGCATTTACTTAACGGCAATTGGCTGGGGATATGACACTCAGTTATTTACCAGATTTTGGCCAGCCAATGCCCATGTGATTGGCAAAGGCATCAACCGTTTTCACTCTGTGTACTGGATTGGGATGCTGCTTTCTGGAGGACTACCTACTCCAAGATCAGTTTCAGTTCATGGATATATCACCGTAAATGGCCAAAAAATGAGTAAGAGTATCGGCAACGTGATTGACCCGGTTACCGTTATTGAACAGTATGGCCTAGAACCTATTCGCTACTACTTGCTCAAAGAAGTCCCCACCCATTCAGATGGTGATTTTAGTCATGAGCGATTTCGCGAGCTATACCAAGGCGACTTAGCAAATGGCTTAGGCAATTTGTGTTCCCGGGTAGCAAAGTTATGTGAACGCTCAGCCAACTCATTCCAGCAACTAAGTAATGAAGCGCTCAGCAATTCTCCAGCCGTAAGAAAAGCCATTGAAGACTTTGAGTTGAAAATTGCCTTGGAACTCTTACAGCAAGAACTGACCAGTATCGACCAACAGCTGAACCATGATCAACCTTGGAAGTTAAATGGTGACGCACAGTTTATCTCGCTCCAAAAAGCGGTCTTTGCCATTCAAAAGGTTTCTTATTTCCTCCAACCCTTTCTACCCAAAACGGCTGGACGCATCTTCATTCACTTTTCACAACCCAAAATCTCGGCACTGGCACCTTTATTTCCTCGCTTGGACTAATAATGATCTTTGATACCCAATGCCACTACAATCTAGATCCCCTTTTTAGTGAGGAGGGGGGCTGGAAACTTCATTGGCAGAAAGCCCAAGCTCATGGCGTAACGAAGTCCGTCGTCGTTGGCACCACCGTAGAAAGCAGCAAAGTGGCAATTAAGATCGCGGAGGAAGATGAGAATCTGTTTGCCAGCATAGGAGTTCACCCCAACGAAGCCGACGAAGAAATAGACATTGATAAACTCACGTCTTTACTAAGTCATAAGAAGGTAGTGGCAGTAGGAGAAACCGGACTGGACTACTTCCGGATGAGCACAGAGAGTGATTCCCTAGAAGTGAAAAGGAAACAACAAGCCGCACTAGTCATCCACACGCAGCTCTCTACTAAAAAACAACTCCCCTTAATTCTGCATGTTCGGGACCAGGAAACTGAGGCGTATTTTGACACTTTACGTATTTTAGAAGAACAAAAGTTTGACCAGCCGTTTATTTTGCACTGCGTATCAGGTCCCTTAGCATATGTCCAAAAAGCTGTTGGCATGGACGCCTATATTGGTCTAGCTGGAAATGTGACGTATAAAAATGCTGACCGTCTGCGCGAAATTGCCAAAGTTGTACCTAGTAATAGGCTGATTGTTGAGACTGATGCTCCCTTTCTTCCGCCTATGCCGCACCGGGGAAAGCAATGTGAGCCATGGATGATTAGTCTTACCGTCGAGTACTTGGAAAGTGAGCTCCACATAGATCGCCAGCAGCTGTACCAGAATGCGATGGAAGTTTTCCGCTTAAAAAGCTAAAATGTTTATTGCTAGATAATTTTAATGATTAAAAACTACGTTTTGCGTCATCCCATTCGCACTCAACGAGCTTTGGAAATCTTACCAGGCTTTGTGTCTTGGTCATTGATTCTCTTTCCCTTCTGGGGCTCATTTGTTTTTCCCACTGCAGTGGCCTACTACGTCATTACTTTTGCTGTTTACTGGCTGTATCGTTCAATCTCTATCTCCATTCTCTCAATTGTTGCTCAACTAAAGATACGAGCTGCTAGCCGCTTTGAGTGGGTTCAGAACTTAAAACAGGAGTACCCTGAGATCTGGAACAGGACCCAACATATTATTGTTATCCCTACCTACCAAGAACCCCTGACTACTTTACAAAGAACACTTAAAGCCTTAACTGATCAGAGCTATCCCACCAAAAACCTACACATTATGCTGTCATTTGAGGAACGTGAGGGGCAAGCTGCCATGGAAAAAGCAAAAGTATTACTACAAGAGTTTGAGGGGAAGTTTGGCCATCTGTGGACCACTCAGCATCCTGACATCCTAGGAGAAGTAAAAGGTAAGTCAGCAAATACGTGTTGGGGAGCAAAGCATGCAAAAAAAATATTGGTAGATGAAGAGAAAACCAATATCGAACATGTAACTATTACAAGTGAAGACGCTGACGCAATGTTTCATCGCCACTACTTTGCCAACTTGACCTATAGCTTCCTATCTGTAGCAAAACCCTTTAATAAGATCTGGCAGGGGGGGGTTGTCTTCTACAATAATATTTGGAAAGTTCATGCTCCGATTCGCGTACTTTCCTCGATTTTTTCAGTTTCCCAAATTTACATTTTAATGAGAAAAGATCGCTTGGTAAATTTTTCAACGTACTCTACATCCCTCAAGCATGTAGATGAAATTGGTTACTGGGACACAGATGTGATCCCCGAAGATTATCGACTATTCTTCAAGTCTTACTTTGCCAAAAAAGGTGACTTTGAAGTAGAGCCTATTTTTCTACCCATCTATGCCGATGCTGCCGAAGCACACACTTTCTGGGCTGCCATGAAGAACCAATACCAACAGCTCCAGCGGTGGGCTTGGGGTGTTAGCGACGATGCGTATATTATTCGCCAGTATATTTTGGTTGAGGGAATTCCATTCTGGGATAAGACGGTGCGCGTCTTCAAAACGATCGAAGATCACTTTTTGTGGCCCGTGAACTGGTTTGCAATAACTGTATCAGCCATCTTGCCTCCACTTTTAAACGAGCAGTTTAGTCGAACAGTCTTAGGCAAAACCCTCCCTCAAGTCACTTCATTTTTACTGACCCTCTCATTAGTTTCTATGTTCGTTATCTTTGTGATTGATGCCATTAATCGTCCGCCTCGCCCAAACAAAAATAATCCACTTTCCTACATTTTTCAACCCCTGGAGTTCTTGATGCTGCCCGTCGTCGGTTTCTTTTTCTCTGCTCTTCCTGGCATCGATGCTCACACGAGATTGATGCTGGGCAAATACATTGAGTACAGAGTCACAGAAAAAGTGTAGACTTAATAAACATGAGGCAGAAACTTCGTCAGCTTGATATTTTCTTAGATACGCATCGATATCTTCTTGGCTACTTAGCTTTGGTCGTAGGCTTGAGAGTCCCAAGCTTAGTAGAACCCTATTGGTACGGTGATGAGGGCATTTATCTGACCTTAGGTCAGGCCATGCGCAGTGGTGAACTCCTCTACACTGATATTGTCGATCATAAGACCCCCTTAATTTATTACTTTGCAATGGTCCCGAATCAATTCTGGTTTCGGATCCTTATGATGGCAGCGATGGTAGTTACAACTTTTGGATTTATTTACCTGAGTAGACAGTTAATTAAGCGTAGAGTAGCTCGGGTCATTGCCACCCTGCTATTTATTTTTGCGACTAACTTACCCGCTTTGGAGGGTAACATCCCCAATGGTGAGCTGTTTGTGATGTGCTTTATTTTTATGGGAGCGGCAGCATTAGTCAAAACAAATCTTTTTCAGTACTTAGCTTGGCCAGATGAGCGGAAAGTAATACCTGCCAAATCTAATCGTATTTGGTTAGTGGCCAGTGGCCTCTGTTTTGGTCTCGCAATTTTAACTAAGGTTCCAGCTGTTTTTGATGTACTCGCTTTCATGGCGATCGGCTGGTTTGGTGTTGCGACCCTTTTTCTAGAAAAACACCCGGATCGAACTCCAAAAACATTTAGCATCTTTACACAACTAGGAATTCTAGGTGCAGCGATACTAGCACCAATTATTTTATCAATCCTTTACTTTGTACTCCGGGGCTCTGGAGCCGCATACCTAAACTTTGGCTTACTCTACAACTTCCGTTATGCAGGCTCCTGGAAACCTAGCTTTGCGCTTCCCTTTGTAGGTGCTTTTTTTAGTCTCCCCGCCAAGATGGTGCTACTGAGTGGTTGGTTGTTGATTTTAACTATGTTAAGCCGCTATTTGACTAAGCGATTTCTTTTTCTAGCTGGTTGGGTTGCACTTGCGCTAGTTGCAGCGACTTTATCTAACAGACCATATCCCCACTACTTTCTCCAAGTCATACCTCCTTTGTGTCTGATGGTGGGGTATGTAATCAGTATTATCAAAGTCAAACTAAACTTCAAAGAGCTAAGCGAAGTTGCATTAGCGACGGTCAGCTTGGGGAGTGTAGTGGCAGTTATGTTGCTGCTACAAGTCACAGGATACCCCACCATTAGTTACTACCTTCGTTTCTGGCGATATGCAACGCACCAAATTTCCTGGGAGACCTACCGCGACGAGTTTAATTATATCTTGGCGGATAACTATGCAGCAACTCACTTGATCAAGACATCTTCAAATCCAGAAATGTTCATCTGGGGTACCAACCCAAACCTTTATGCACAAGCCAGGAAGAATCCAGTAGGCAGATTTACGGTAGCTTTTCACATTGCTGACTTTAAGGCAGAAGAAGAAACTTTGAGAGCTGTAGAAGAAAAACGACCTACTTATATTGTGGTCATGAAAGAAGAGAGAGAACTCCCTGGTCTAAACCGGCTCTTAGAAAACGAGTATATGCCCAATACCAGCTTCCAAAACTTCGTTTTGTGGAAGCGGTGGGCAGATCAGCTTTCAAACTGATATAATTTTAGATCATGGCTCTTCTTTCGTTTTGGCATACCTCTCGTGGTCAATTAAAAGTTCCGAAATACATTCGGATTCCCTTCTTACTTTCGATTTTGCTAAGCAGTACAATCACCCTCATGGTCCTGGCCATGTACTTCCGACTTCAACCACAGGTACCAATTTTTTATTCTTTAGCCAACCCATCCGAGTATCTCGCTGATAAGCAGTGGATCATGCTCTTTCCACTACTTTCTTTTTCCACCCTATTTATACATATTTTCGTGTTGTCCTCTCTAAAACTCTACGAAAAAATTATCAACCAAATGTTTGTTTGGACTACTGTGGTAATTCAATCTCTCTTCTTTTTAGCAGTCGTTCGTATCTTGATAATTATTAGTTAATACACGGAGCACATGTTTTTCTTTCTTTTCCTCTTCTCTACTATTCTTGCGTTTGTCATAACTCCCCTAGTAATTAAGCTTTATAGGGCTCGGGGCTGGGTAGAAGATCCGCAAAAACAAAAGCACGTTAAAGTTACTCATAAGTATCCTGTTCCTAGAGGCGGCGGGCTGGTGATTTGTAGTGTCGTACTTGTAGCTGCCTTAATATTTCTGCAGCTAGATAAATATCTTATTGCAATTCTCAGTGGCGCAGTTTTGCTTACCATCGTGGGAGTACTGGACGATATCTACAATATTCACCCAGCCGTGAGGCTAGGGACAGGCCTACTAGCTGCTTTAATTGTCGTAGGGGCTGGTATTGGTATTGCCTATGTGAGCAATCCATTTGGACCAGGAGTGCTGCACCTCAGTCATCCACAAGTAGAGATCTTCATACTCGGAAAGACTCGAACTATTTGGTTGCTGGCAGACTTCTTGGCCGTTCTCTTTATTCTCTGGAATATGAATATTGTGAACTGGTCGAAAGGATTAGATGGACAAATGCCAGGTTTTGTCGCAATTGCCCTCGTTTTCGTGGGTCTGTTATCCCAACGATTTCTAGACGACCCTACCCAATTTAATACTGCTTCCTTAGCTTTTTTAGTGGCTGGTGCCTTTACAGGCTTTCTATTTTGGAATAGGTATCCACAAAAAATCATGCCCGGCTATGGCGCAGGTTCTCTAGGTGGATATTTTTTGGCAGTCCTCGCCATTCTGTCAGGAGCGAAGTTTGCTACGACGGTCATGGTGCTGGCTATTCCGACTGCAGATGCAATCTTCACCATTCTCAGGCGCCTCTACGCTGGCAAGTCTCCACTGTGGGGAGACAGAGGTCATCTCCACCATAAGCTGATGGACGTGCTTGGTTGGGGGAAAAGACGCGTGGCGGCCTTTTACTGGGTCACCACTCTGATCATGGGAATGCTTTCTCTGTACTTAAATACCTGGGGGAAAATACTTACACTAGTGATTGTCACTCTTTTGGTTTTTAGTTTTCTAATATGGGCAAAGTTACACACAAAGAAAAGCTTGGCGTTTGGCTCAATTCACCGTACAATGAAGCATTCATAATGAATAACAATACCCTTTATCTCGTACTGAAGTCTGCCCGTCCTCGCCAGTGGATAAAAAACTTGGCCATGTATGCAGCGCTGATTTTTTCTGGTTTTTTCTTTTATGTTCCTGGCAATGGAATCCCATACTTTGCAACAGTCACTTTTGCAGCACTCACTTTTAGTTTACTCACTTCGTCAATTTATATTATTAACGATATTATTGATGCCGATGCAGATCGCCTTCATCCATTTAAACGTAAACGACCTATAGCTTCTGGCGACTTGCCAGTGCAGAAAGCATTAATCGCAGTAGGTGTCTTACTTATTGGGGTATTTGTCTGCTCACTCTATCTGCCAGCTTTTTTTAGACTCACCGTAGTTGCCTACTTCTTACTTCAAATTCTCTATGCAACCACAACTAAGCACATTGCGATTCTGGATGTGCTTTCCATTGCTGCCGGATTTTTACTGAGGATTTATGCTGGCGCAGTGGTGGTGAACTTGCATATGAATGTTTGGTTTTTGTTGACCGTCATCTCTGCTTCCTTATTTTTGGCCGTGGGAAAACGTCAAAGTGAACGAACTCTACTCAATGGGCAAGCAATCGGAGAAACACGGAAATCTTTGAAGAGGTACAGCCAAAGACTACTTGATCAATACACTGGCATGTTTGCGAATGCGACCTGGCTTACATACGCACTTTTTGCTTTTCAGCGAGAAAGTGTAGAACCAGAAGGTAGCTTTTTAGTCGTCTTTACCCACCTACCCAAAACGCTTCAATCTCAAAAATTATTAATGCTAACTGTTCCGTTTGTGATCTTTGGAGTGATGCGCTACCTGCAGCTAGTCTACGAAGAAAACCAAGGTGAGTCCCCAGAAAAAGTACTGCTCCGAGACAAGCCACTTTTAATTGCTACTTTTTTGTTCGGAATCACCACCATGATCGTGTTATACATTTTGAGTTAATCTATGCGAGGCATCTTAACTAAGTACTATATTCCTTTGCTGATCGCCATTTTAGTATTTGCTTTTGCTACTCGAATTTGGCGTCTTGGAGAGATAAAAGGCTACATCTTCGATGAGGTGTACCACACGATTACAGCCAAGCTGATTCACCGCAATGATCCCAGAGCATATGAATGGTGGAATCCAGCAATTGAACCAAATACCGCAGTTGACTGGCTGCACCCACCGTTAGCAAAATATACACAAGCTCTGGGTATGTCTGTCTTCGGAGAAAATAGTTTTGGTTGGCGAATAAGCTCAGTGATCTTTGGTGTACTCGTCATTTGGGTCACAGCCAGGCTTGCCCTCGACATCTTCAAGAACCATGCCGTATCTCTACTGGCAGCATTACTCGCTTCCCTGGATGGGTTACTGCTGGTTCAATCGCGAATAACCATGAACGATATTCACGTCACTTTTTTTATTCTTCTCACTGTCCTGTTTTATGTCCGATATCGGAAGTCAGCAACGCTTCATCGCCATCTCTACCTATTTGCCACAGGGGTAAGTGCTGGATTAGCAATGAGCTCTAAGTGGTCAGGTCTTTTTGCACTCGGAACCGTTTGGTTCTTAGAATTAATACGGTTTGCGGAATCTTTGTTTTATCATCACAAAGAAAAATTCCATAAACGATCACTTCTCAATCACCCTTTCTTTTTTGGCTTTAATAAACTGATTATTTTGGGCTTAGTCCCAGTTGCGATTTATGTGCTGTCTTATTCCCACATGTTTCTGCAAGGAAAAAGCTTGGTCTGCGAAGGCGATGTGGTGGAACAAGGGCAGTGCTACTGCAATCCCAACTCATCTTGGTGGGTAACACCGATGAAGAAAATTGCTGGCGGAGATGGCACCTCATGGGAAAAATTAGAAGCGCGAGGGGGGTGCCAGCGGATGATCTCTCATTTTTCTGAGCTAAATAGAAATATTATTGCCTACCAGACTACCTTGGAAGCCACCCATACTTATCAATCCCGCCCTTACCAATGGTTCTTCAATTTGCGCCCTGTTTGGATGTATGTTCAGTATGATAATGACGTGGTTGCCAATATCTATGCTCAGGGCAATCCCGTACTTTTTTGGATTGGAGATCTGGCTATTCTCTTCAGCATTAGCTTTTTATTAATGAAGTTGTGGCACGCATACTACCTAAGTAATATAAATGGGGAACGCCAAAAGTTTAAAAACCTTTTCAAGCAGTTCCACCTTAATAATGAAGTAGGCCAGGTATTTTTAATTCTGACTGCCTACTTTGCCGTTTGGTTACCTTGGCAAATTTCTCCTCGGATCATGTTCTTTTACCATTACACGCCAGCAGTACCATTGCTGTGTATTATTCTGGCCTATTGGTTAAATAAAATTTGGCTCTCAAAAAAATTGCGTGGAAAAGGAAGCCTGTTGGTAATTGGATGTATCACCTTGATTGCAGTGAACTTCCTTCTTTTCTACCCCAACTGGACTGGAATTCAGGTACCAAAGTCGGTGGCAGAGAAGATCTATTTTTTCATCCCGAGCTGGAAGTAACTATCCTAAAAACTCAAGCCCTCGAATCTCTCCCATCACCTGCTTAATAAGTTCTTTCAAAGCCTCGACATCTTCATCTAACAGCGGCACTGATCGGCGCACAAACTTGCCGTCCCGGTCAGGCTCTACAAAATCAAAAATACCTTCTGCCACACTGCCTTTAAAGCTCTTATCTAACTGGAGTAGCAACTTATAAAAAAGCAGTTGTCGTTTAAAAGGACCGCGAATATTTTCTGGCAGCTCAAGTTCCCTTTCTGAAAACTCCGCTGTCCCAACACTTCCGGAGATCTCATTATCAGTCCGGCTTCGACCCGTTTTGTAATCAATCACCCTGACGCTCTGAACTGCATGATCGATCAAGTCTACCCGATCAATTCTGCCTGTTAACTGAATGTCATCCAAAACAGTGGCGCTCCAACCATAACCAAAGAACTTCTCCACAAATAATGGAGCTATGACCTCATCTCCATATAACGCTAAGAACTGCGTTAAAACTTCTTCACCCCGGCGGAGTCGCAGCTGGAACTCTTCCTTGGTTAGTACTTCTTTTTCTAAAGCTCGACGATAGACCCCTAAAACTTCACTTACCTTAGCTTTCTTTTTGTGCTCCTGAATAGATTTATAAAAAAATTCAAGCGCTGCATGGACTGCAGTACCAAATGCTTGATAGGGTTGGGTCACCTGTGGAACTTTCAATAAGGTAGTCTCTATAAACTCTTCGGGCGACCGGAGGTACTGATTTAAAGAAGACGCTGACAACTTAAAGTCCTGAACAACTCGTTCTAACCACTCTCTCTCGGAAATACTCCAAGCTCGGGAAGGCGCTGGCGTCACTAACTGAGTCAAATATACATCTGGATTCTCAATCATATCTTCGTTTTTGACCAACTGTTTTCGTTCAGCCGCAATAGTTTCTATAAACATACTCCCTAAGCTCGTCTTCGCCCGATTTGCAGTCATAGTCATTTCTGGATAGCTGATAATGACTTGTCTTTTTGCGCGGGTTAGAGCCACATAAAAAAGCCGCCGATCATCTTCATTCTGATCACGCTCTTCAGAGTCGCTGTGCCTGAGGATGCCGGAAGGCAGCGGCAAGCTCGTCATCTGCCGCGCGTTTCCCCACTTTCCATCTAGACACTGAGTGATGAAAACATACTGCCACTCCTGGCCTTTGGCTTTATGCACTGTGGAGAGATGAACTGCGTCAGCTCCTTCTGCGACTTGCTCAGTTACAATGCGGATACCATGGTTCTGCATAGTGGTAATTGCGCGTAAAAGTTCTTCGATGTGGAACTGTTGGTTGTGTTGAGCGAGCGCATGAACCTGACGCGAAAAAGCAGTCAGTTGGTGCAGCAGCGTTACTTTATGTGGCTGACTTAAAATCCAATCTAGAAAACCCGATTCCTTCATCACCATCTCTAGCCACGCTGGTACAGTCATCTCCGAATCTTGTTGTCCCCACTTGACCAATTTATTGGCAAAGTCTTCTAAAATAGCGAAATCAATTGCGGTGACACTTTCACAGAACTGTAACTTGCAGAGCTCAATGTACCCGCGATTAATTCGGTCAAAGATCGACATCTTCGTTCTCCCAGCTGCTCGTGTGACAGTCATGACTAGTAAGTGATTGAGCTGCGCCCAGGGGTAATTCATGACTTCAAAAAGTTCGTGTCCTTCGTTTGAATTTCTAAGATCAGTAATTACTCGAACCAAACTCAGAAACTGCTGGAGCTCTGGACTCTGCAGTGCATCATCACCGCCATCTATAATGTAAGGGAGCTGCCATTTTTCTAGCGCTGTTTGGATCTCCGTAGAGTCCGCATTATTCTTGTAGAGAATAGCCACTTCTCGCAACGAGACTCCTTTATCCAGTAACTTCTTTATTTCTTCTGCGATGTAAATTGTTTCTAGAACTGTTGAGGGGGCTGCATGGACCTGAATGACTTTCCCTTTCCCTGTTGTGCTCTGCAGCGGATCATGCAACTGCTCTAGCAATGCTTTCATCGGCGTACTGACCTGCAACACATCTTCCTTTGATTGATCCTGATCATGGATAACTTCCGCAGCTGCATCGTAAATTACCTGTGGACAGCGATATCCAAGCTTCAAAGTCACTACTGCTGCTTTGGGATACCGTTCTACAAAGTTCAGGGTATTTTCTAAAGAAGCACCTTGGAATCTATAAATGGATTGGTGTGGATCACCCACTACAAAAATATTAGCTTCCTCTCCCCAGAAGGAAGCTAATAAATCAACTACTCGATTTTGAGCGGCATTTGTATCCTGATACTCATCTACTAAAAAGTATGTCAGTTTCTCTTGGTATTCAAGCAATAGCTCTGGCTCCCGTGCAAAGGCTTCGGCTACAAAAGCGATCATGTCATCATAGTCGTAGCGGGATCGTTTTCTGAGCTGCTCTTGATACTGTTGATAGAGGAGAACCAGCTCCTCCATTTTAGCCAGATTTTTCTTACGCTTCGCAAGCTCACCTTTTTTTAACTCAGTCTGCACTTTTTCAAACTCAACTTTCTCTTCTAAAACAAGTTCCTCCAATCGCTTCTCATTCACACCCTCACGCTTCAAATCAGAGATGACCTTAATGATCGACTTTAAGTAGTGATAAGGAGAGTTGACTGTACGCAACGCAGTGAGCTCAGGATTACGCAATAATTCTTCCAGTAAATCATATCTCTCCAGGTCAGAGAGCACTTCACTGTTGGGAGCTAGAGGGAAGTGTTCTGGACAAGCTCTAAGGACCTCATCGCAAAAAGAGTGAAATGTTTGGACGTGCACCGAGTAAGCAGTTGGACCAATCAATGAGATCAGTCTTTGGCGCATATTCTGAGCCGCGGACTCAGTAAAGGTGAGTGCCAGGATGGCGTACGGCGATGTATCTGTCTTTAAAAGAATATTGGCAATCCGAGTAGCCAGAATTTGAGTTTTGCCCGTCCCAGGACCCGCTACTACCATGACTGGACCCTCAATAGTATCGACTGCCAGCTTTTGCTGCAGATTTAGTTGCTGGTAGGCGGCTTGAAATGGTGTGGAAGACTTCATGACTAGAGTCTACTACGAAAAATGCTGCTTAGAATACAAACGACGCAACAATTCCAATAATAATAGCAATTACGAGCAAGTTACCTAAGCCACTAATAGCCAAAATTCCAAGCAGAGTCAGTAGCCACAAGGCGAACAAGACACCAGCAATCTCTCGGAACGGACTTGGCAGTATCCCGATTGCAGCCAAAACGACGAAGAAAATTAAAACATTCCAGAGGGTAATAGGTCTGCCATTGAGTTGAAAAAGAACGTAGTCAGGGATATTGAGCCCTCTAATGTCGATGTAGCCGAGAAACCAAAGCGCTATTAAAATAAGCAAAATGACTATTAGCATAGAAGCCTCCAAATGATTTTACTTCGCTTTAAGTAAGTAAGAATAAAGAGATTATACCTAGTTGAGGATAGCTGAACAGTAAGGAATGGGTAAGAGGATGAGAGATTAAAGAAAAAAGTCAAGATTTAGTCTTCTTCTCCACTTTTAGTAACTTTTTCATCTCGAAGAGCCTGCTGAATTTGTCTATCTGCTTCTGCAACAGCTTAGGACCATTCTCATGTAAGCAACTCACCTTATGTCGGGCTGGCGGGACTCGAACCCACGACCTCACGCACCCCATGCGTGCATTCTAGCCATCTGAACTACAGCCCGAAACAACCGCTTCCTTGAGATGAGAACTTATTAAGCAAACAAAAGACGAAGTTCCCTCTTACTATTTTCCTACACTTCATGTAAGAATTCTTTGTTAATCTAAATGGAATTCTACATTATGATGTAGTAACTGCCCAGAAGGACATCTATGCCAAAAACAGCAGCCGTTCCCACCCCGGACACCAAACAGGAGTCTGGCCGTAATCAAGCAGTAAATATCGCCATTCAGCAAATTGAGAAGCAATTTGGGAAGGGCTCGATTATGAAGATGGGTGAATCTCCTAGTGTGCTTGGTCAAGTTCCTGTGATCTCTACAGGTTCACTTGCCCTCAATCTAGCCCTAGGAATCGGTGGCTTTCCTCGTGGTCGCATCATCGAGATCTATGGACCAGAAGCATCTGGAAAAACCTCTGTCTGTCTTCATGCCATTGCGGAAGTCCAAAAAGCTGGTGGTGTAGCTGCCTTTATCGACGTAGAAAATGCACTGGACCCTATTCGAGCTCAGAAAATTGGCGTCAACATCGATAACATGTTTATCTCCCAACCTGATTACGGTGAGCAAGCTCTCGAAATAGCGGAAACCTTAATTCGCTCAGGTGGCATGGACATCATTGTGATTGACTCGGTTGCAGCCTTGGTTCCAAAAGCCGAGATTGAGGGTGACATGGGTGATGCGCAGATGGGACTCCAAGCCCGCCTCATGTCTCAAGCTATGAGAAAACTGACCGCAGCCATTAACAAAACCAAAACTCTGGTCATCTTCACCAACCAATTGCGGATGAAAATTGGGGTGATGTTTGGCAACCCAGAAACTACTACAGGCGGAAACGCACTCAAGTTCTACGCTTCAATGCGGATAGATATTCGGAAGATTGGAAATATCCAAGAAGGCGATCAAATCGTGGGTAGTCGTCACCGAGTCAAAGTTGTCAAAAATAAGCTGGCACCTCCCTTCCGTTTAGCTGAGTTCGATATGGATGATGCCGGCATCTCTAGAGAAGGAGATATTGTCGACATCGGCGCCGAAAAAGAAGTGCTGGATAAGAGTGGGAGCTTCTATAAGTTTAAAGGGGAGGTAATTGGCCAAGGCCGAGAAGCTGCTAAACAGTATCTGCGAGAAAATCCAAATGTCACCAAGGAAGTAGAGAAATTGATTTGGGAAAAAGTTAAATCAGCTATAAAACCTTTGCCTAAAGCAGCTCCTGCGGAGGAAGCAGTAGCCACTTAAAGTCATACCTACGTCTCTGCACAGCTGTATGCAAGCATTACAGCTGTGCTTTCTTGAGGGCCACATCTGGTAAACTCTCTCCACGCTCATTGACGTTGAGCTCTAAAACGGGTACAATAGTCGCAGCAATCATCAGAAAAACGGATTACTTAGAGTATATTTAGTATGAATTACCAAGCCGAGCCCCATACTCATATTTCTGCAACTGGACGAGCACACGCCGCACCAGTTTTTTCCGTTTAAGTTTCTGATGACTCAAGTTATGTACTGTGAACGACGAATGATCGGCGTTCACAATTTTAGAATGGAGTTATCATGTCATTTTTTGGCAATCTATCATCCCTATTCAACACTTCAACAAAAAAGACTGGTGTCGCTGGAAAACAACCAGTTCGCGTGCCTCAGTCACCCGCTTCAAGTGCTCCAGCGGGCTTACAGCCAGCACCAACACCAGCTGGAACTACAAAAGACCTAGGAAAAAGTAAATTTACTCCTCAAGCTCCCGTTGTTAAGCAGCCCACTCACGTTGACCAGATGGCTGCAGTGAACCATGAAGCAGCTGCTCGTGAAGCTCAGGCTCGTGCCCGTGAAATTATTGTGGAGGCAAAAGACGAAGCCTTAGCGATTCGCACCAAAGCGGAGCATGATGCTCGAGATCTTCGTCGTCAGTTAGAAGAACAACAACGATCTATTGAAGGCAAGCTCGATAAAATCGAAGTCCGACTGACTCAAATGGATGATCGTGAACAACAACTTGAAAAAATTCGCCAAGACCTTACTACCAGTAGACAGAAGTTGGATGAATCCAAGGATCAGGTACTCAAAGAGTTAGAAAACGTTTCGAGCATGACACATGATGAAGCTCGCGCCACCTTGTTTGAAAACTTAGAAAAGAAGCTTTCTAAAGAAATGGCTACGTTAATTCGTCAGAAAGAAGAAGAAGCCAAGAATGAAGCCCAAGAAAAAGTCAAAGAAATCTTAGTCGACTCAATGAAGCATGGTGCCACTGATTATGTGGCTGAGTACACCGTTTCCATTGTCCAACTTTCCTCAGAAGAGGATAAAAGTCGGATCATTGGGAAAGCCGGGCGCAACATTCGTACCTTTGAGCGTGAAACTGGCGTGGATGTAGACCTAGATGTCTCACCTACTGAAGTTCGCTTGTCTTCCTTCGATCCTGTCCGACGTGAAATCGCCAGAATTTCTCTAGAAAGATTAGTCAAGGATGGTCGAATTCAGCCAGCTCGGATTGAAGAAGTGGTCAAAAAGGTAGCTACTGAGCTCGATAGGATTATGTTTGAAGAAGGCAAGAAACTTTGCCAAGCTGTAGGTGTCTACAACATGCCTCCAGAGCTGACCCAGATGCTGGGTCGCTTCAAGTATCGTTTCTCCTATGGTCAGAATCTGATTGGTCATACCTTAGAAGAAACCAAGATTGGTATTAAGCTGGCACACGAGATGGGCTTAGATGTGAGTACGGTCAAGCTTGGCTGTCTGCTTCATGACATTGGCAAGGTCAGTCCAGACGAAGAAGGAAGTCACGTGGAGCTAGGTGTCAAGATTGCCAAGAAATATGGCATGCCTCAGGCAGTTATCGACTGTATCGCCCAACACCACGAGGATGAGCCGTTCAGCAGTCCAGAATCAATGATCGTCTATGTCTCTGACGCAATCTCTGGCGCACGCCCTGGTGCTCGCTACGAGAACTACGAAGAGTACGTCAAACGACTGGAGAAGCTAGAAACTATTGCTACTTCATACCCAGAAGTGGATCATGCATTCGCAATTCAAGCTGGTCGAGAAGTCAGAGTACTACTCATTCCAGAAAAATCGAAGGATGATGATGTACAAGTGCTAGCTCTCAAGATTCGTGATCGAGTCAAGAACGAAATGACCTACCCTGGAACTGTAACAGTGACGGTCATCCGCGAAACTCGTGGCCAACAAGTTGCTTCATAAATGATAAAATAAAAAACGATGCAAAGCTTCCTCTTGATTGCCCAAATTATCATTTCTGTTCTCTTAACTGTAGCAATTCTGCTCCAGGCACAGGGATCAGGCTTAGGTTCAACTTGGGCAGGTGGCGGTGAAACGTATCACACCAAACGTGGTATCGAGAAAGTGGTCTTTGTCTTTACTGGCATTGCCATTGTCATCTTTACTGCGTTATCAGTGGCGAACCTAATCGTTTAACGCCTACTCGACTTCGCTCATGCGTAAGTACTACTGGTATATTTCAATCTTTTTTAAGAAGCACGGTCTGACGATTGTTGCCTCAGTTGTTGCGGCCATCATTCTTTTTTCACTTTTCCTGCCATTCCTACTGCGGGTATTCGAGTCCAAACAGCGATCGTACATTGGAGTCATAGGCCGGTATAGCTTGAACGCTCTGCCAGTCAAAATTCAACATGAAGTGAGTAATGGCTTAACCTTCATCGAAGAAGATGGCTCTGCCACACCTGACCTCTCTGAGAGGTGGAGCATCGAGGATGAAGGGAAAACCTACCGGTTTTTACTCCGCCAAAATGTGAAGTGGCAAGATGGCAAGGCTCTTGAAGCTTCAGATATCTCTTATCAGTTTAAAGATGTCCAAACTATTTCGACCGCGAACGAAATTATTTTCAAGCTCAAAGATCCCTTTGCTCCCTTCCCCACTGTCGTAGCCCAGCCCATTTTTCGCACTACAACTGAACCATACCTCTTTTTCTTTCGTCGCAAGAAACTCTTAGGCACTGGCAATTATCAAGTTGCCAGCTTCAAAGAAACTGGCGAGCGTTTACAAGAGATTGTTTTAGATAATCCACGTGATCAAAAAATCTATCGTTTCTACCTAACTGAAGAGGATGCAATAAATGGTTTCAAGAGAGGGGAAATTGATGAACTACCAGAGCTTTCTCATCTAGCCGATCTACGATCATGGCCAACAGTTGAAGTCAAAGAAACCCTCGATCAACAGACGTACTTGGGTGTTTTCTTTAACCTAAATGACGATGTTTTCAAGAACAAAGAGTTGCGACAGGCACTCAGCTACACTTTAGCAAAACCTACGGATGAAACCCGGGCAGTGGGACCAATTAGTTCTACTTCTTGGGCTTTTAAAGACGTGGGTAAAACCTACGAGTATGATGTCAATCGCGGCATTGAACGGCTGCTATCTACTAATGGTCTCCCTCGCCAACCGATTCGGTTTGTGCTCAAGACCACCCCCAACTTCTTAGGTGAAGCCGAACAAATCAAGCAACAGTGGCAGCAGTTTGGCCAACGAGCTGCACAAGTATGTTTAGAGACGAAAGAAATCAAAGAAAAAGAGCTGTGCAATAACATGAAGATGGAGATTGATATTGTGGTAAATAACGTGCCTGATACAAGTAACTTCCAAGCTTTGCTGGTAGGTCAAGTCTCCCCGAGTGACCCAGATCAGTACCATCTCTGGCATAGTGATCAGCCCACTAACTTTACTGGATATCAGAATACTCGGATTGATAGCCTTTTAGAACGTGGCCGTCAAATAGATGATCAAAAAAGGCGTCTGGAAATATATCAGGATTTCCAACAATTTTTCTCTGAAGATGCAGCGGTCATTTTTCTGCGACACTTACCCAAGTTAACTGTCAAACGGAAGTAGTTACAGCTTGCGCATTTTTCTGCGAACTGTCTCAAAAAGCCGAGTTGCTCCATAACTCCAGTGCATTGACAGGTCTTGTGCTGGTAGGTATGGTACTTCTTCGCCGCCAAAGCCACGCTTGAATAAAGAAACTCCAGCAAAGCGATGTTCGGGCTGATCTTCTGGAGCAATTCCCCAAAAATTATAGCGTCTGCCCCCATTAGCTTTGGCCCACTTGATTGCTGCCCACTGGCATGCGTAGGAACCTGGCAGCCGGTCATTGGCTGGCGTGGAAATACCATAGTGGTAAACAGCTTCACCCTGATAAAAAAGAATGAACGCCGAAGCGAGGAGCTGTTCATCTTTATACGAGTGGAACAAAATGACTTGGTTGTCTGCTACAAAGGTCTCGAACTGCTTACTGAGGAATTCATAGCTAAAAGGCACAAAGTTATGTTTCTTGGCTAACGCAACTTGATGTTCATAAAAAAGTTTTATATCTTCAGGATTTCTGGACTCTCGAACAAGAATACCCTCTTTTTCACTACTGCGAACTTCATAGCGAGTATTCTTGCGCATCCCAGCCAACAGCTCTTCTTCTGTCTTGGTCAGATCCAGCTGCAACGTTAAGTCAGCTGTCAGGTGCATGGGTGATTCTTGAAAACCTAGCGTAGCCACTGTTTGACGCAGGACTGGTTGATCCAGTTCCTGAGGTCGAATTCTGACAAAAACACAGCCGAGCTGGCGAGCACGTTCATTCAAAGCCTCAAAAAAGAACTTGACTTGAGCAGGATCCTGCCAGTTGAGTAATGGGCCACCAGCAATGCTCAGATACGTACCTCGTTTCGCTGTTTCCTTGATGCAGATTGCGCCTCCAACCAACTGACCGGCTTGTTTTAAACCTATTCTCAGAACTTGCTTACCGAGTTGTTGGTGAAAAACACCCCAGTTCCAAGATTGCAGAAAGTTGGCTTCAGGCCGAGTCAAAATAAAGTCTTCCCAAACTTGTTTTTGATCAATTTCTTCCAAGGTAATGTCTGCCATAGCTTTCTAATTGTACGGTATCTCTGGGGTAACAGCGAGCAACGCTTCTGCGAGTTGCTCAGCAGCTTGAGGAGTAACATACCGATGAGTGGGCAAGTTAAAGACATGCTCGGCCGCTGCTTCCGCAGTTGGGCAACTGCCAGCTTTATATTGGGTTGGTCTAGGCTGAGCACCACCATCGACTGGCTGTCGGTACCAACGGTCACTCAGGAAAAAATTGTGTGACTGCAGTTGAGTAGCAAGCGTAGAAGGATCTTGTACTAAGACCGGAACCCTCAAGTGGAGATCCGTAGTCGAGCTAGTAGCACTGGCCAAGAGCCTAACCTTGGAGTTACCCTCAAGCTTCTTTAGGTAGACTGCTGCAATCTGACGACGATGACGAAGTTGAAAACTCAAGTTTTTGAGTTGCTCCAAGGCCAAAGTGGCATACGCAGCTGCCATTGGGGTTACAACGTTGGTGGGACTCTCAATTGGTGAAGTCAGTAAGTGGGCACGCTTTGCTAACTGAAAAAGCACCTTTCCCAGCCCCCAGGAATGAGTTGTGCGGATCCACCAAGTCAGGAATGGGTAGCACATGTCACAGCAGACAATCAATCCAGAAACAGATTGACTAGACAGTACTGGCTCTCTGGCCTCTTTACCCAGCTTCTGCCAAAAAGAAGGTTTAAAGATGACCGCGCCACCAGAAACTGCATCGATCACTTTATCCCGACCAAATGAGCAGATAATGACGTCCCCGTAACTCCCTAGCTCTTTTCCTTCACTGTCCTGACCTCCAAAGCTCTGTGCCAAGTCCTCAATCAGTAGTAGATTCTGAGCATCGCAAAACTCACGTATCTTTCTGACCGGGTTGGCATATCCTAGGCTATGCTGGATGAGGACAGCTTTTACTTGAGGTTGATTTTCAAAGACAACTTTCAAGGTCTCTAGAGAAGGTGAAAGCGAGTCCCTGGCCAGATCCATGTAGACGGCACGCGCACCCGCTCGCTTGATACCTTCTTCAATTGCTGAGCAGGCAAAAGCTTGCGTCATCACTTCTTGATCTTTTAGCCCAGCTGTTTGGAGTGCCAGCTCAATTGCATCTCTTCCCTTAAAAACCAGATATGCTCTGCCACCAAATCTTTCTTCCAGAGTGGTCCGTAACATCTGCAAAGCTGCTGGGTTAGCAGCCACGAGCTGCTTGAGGGCTAAAAGCGCAAAGTGAAGTGAGTAGTTGGAACCCAGACTGTTAAAGATTCTGTTCATAGAGGACATTTTCTAGGGCTTTGGGAATCCTGCCTTCAATTAAAATCAAGGTTTGTGAGTCAAACTTGGGCCTAAATTGGGTTTGAAACTGCTCCTCGTTGAGAAGCCGGTCATCAAAAACAGCACTAAACTCTACTCGCCCTTCCTCACCTAGATATAGAACAGCGTCAAAGCATTCCTGAGCTAGCTGAGCCAGCTCTTGATGCACCGCTGAAGTTTCTGTGCCAAGATCAACTATGCCACTACAGACGAGAATCTTTTTTTGCTGCGACAAAGCTCTGGCTAACTCAATAGCAGCCATAAAACCTTTCGGGTTACTAGTTCCTCCATCATCAATTAGCAATGCACCTGACGATAACACCTGACTACAAACAAATGAGCTGGAAGGAACAAATGATGTTAACCCTGTCACCAGTTGTTCTTTACTCAAACCGAGATGCTGTCCAACCGTCAGTACCGCTAAAATATTAGGCAAATAATGTGCACCTATCAGCTGGGTTTGAACGACTTCACCCTCCCAAGTAAAGCTGAGTTGGCCTTGTGCATTTATCTTTGGCTGGCTAGCTAAAACTTCTGCAGTAGGCCCAGTATAAGAAATCACTTTGACCTGATTTTTCTGTTGACCCAGCGCACAAATTTTAGCGGCGCCTTCATCTGCAGTATTGCAGAAAGCAATCCCGTCGCTTGGCAACGCTGCTATTAACTCAGACTCAGCGTGCAGGCTATTTTCTGCTGATCCAAATAGCCCTAAGTGTTGCAAGGTGAAGCCAGTTTCTACTGCCATTTGCGGCGGAAACCACTTGGTCATCACTGAGATTTCGCCTTGTTTATACGCACCGTACTCTAAGATGGCAATTTCTTGTCCTGCGTAGGATTCACAAATACTTTTGGCGACTGAGTACTTGGTATTATGAGATTTTGGCGTCACAAAAACACTAAACTTTTGGGCCAGTACTTGACTCAATAAGTGCTTAGTCGAGGTTTTACCGTAACTGCCACCAATACCAATCACCTGAGGATGCCCAGCAATCAGTTTTTGGCGAGCCCGCTGCAGTGTCACTTCAGTGAGCAAAAAAGCCAGGATAACCGACGGCATACAGGAGATGAGCAGGGCCACCGGCAGCAAAACGTACGCCAGAATGGCAAACAAAAACAATAAACCTAGCTGATACCCTATCGCAAACCAGACTGCCATCAGTGCGAAGCTGATCAGCCCCACCACTGCCACTCGCATGGTCCTCACCGGCCTTTTTAAGCCAGTCCGGGTAAAATCATGTGCCCTGGGGAAAAGTGTAAAGAAATTTTCCTGCCCTTCAGCTGAGTAAAAAAAACTCAGCAAGCGGTCAACCCGATACTCTTTTTGTTGCACAATCGCTAGCCACCTAAACCAACGTTGTAAAAAAAGTGGCAGTAATCCAGCCAGTAAAAGAAGTTCAATAAGTAACATTACTTTCCAGTTCTGATTGTTATTGTAGGGCCAAGAAACTGCTTTACTAAACGGGCAACTTCTTGGGTATGAGTAAATTGCGGTGAGTGCTTGGCTCCAGGCAAAACGTGAAGTTGGCTGTTCTTGATCCTTTGGTGAAAAATCTCTGCATGACTTAACGGAGTAGCGGTATCATGAGCACCCCAGATTATTAACGTCGGACACGCTACCATAGGCAAATCCGCGATAATCTCTTCCTCAAGCACATTTCTGAGCGTCGGCCGCAGCGCCGGAGAAGCAGTCAAATAATCTTTTTCTCGAGCAACTTTATAGAGAAGCTTCCGGAAGATATCAGCGCGAAAAATTGGTTTACCCAACTTGGCCGCTCCTCCAAAAACCAACCGCTTTAAACGAGCTTTGAGTGTGCGCGAGCGAACACCCGCAGGATCAATCAAAACTAGTTGAGCCACTTTCTCAGGATGAAGGGCAACAAAACGGACAGCGACCTGCCCACCAAATGAGTGACCTATTAAAATTATATGTTCCAAATCTGCAACCTCTTGTTCAACCCAACTCACAAAATCACCTAAGTGCCAGACTTCTTCTAGTGAGCTGGAGAGTCCTGGTATTTTGAGAAAACGATACTCAGTTCCTGCTTCCCTTAGCAAATCCGTGAAAGGCTGCCACTTTTGCTCGCTTGTTGAATCAACTGCCCAGCCATGAAGAATCACTACCATACTATATCCTCGTTAAATTAACTCTGTTTCAAATAAAGCCATTCCCCCAAAAAGTGCGCTATTCTCACCTAAGCTGGCCAGCTCCAGGTTTGCTAAAGGCAGAATACTCTGCCTATTGGATAAAATGGCTTTCACCTTTTCAAGGAGGAAGGGTCGTCTCAAGATCACTCCACCTCCAAAAAGAATGTGTTGGGTGGGGTGAAACGCCACAGTATTGAGCACTGTTTGCGCCGCGCGTTGGGCAATCTCGTCCCAAGTCGGATCTTCTTCAGGAATGTCGCCTAAATGTCTTTGTAGGTAGGTGTTTAGGCTTTTCCCTCCCAAGTACGCTTCTGCACAGCCGTGCTGGCCGCATGCACAAGCTCGACCTTGCCAATCTAGAATATGATGACCAACTTCAAAAGAAGTTAAGTGAATACTCTTTCCCAAGCGCTCACAAACTGCGCCTCCAACTCCTGTCCCCCAAATGAAGTACACAAAGTGATCCCAGTTCTGGCCCACCCCATAAACTCCTTCACCTAAGGCGGCCGTCGCTACATCATGCTTGACCCGTACGGGGATCTGTAACGCCTGCTCTAATAATGCCAAGAAGGGTCTGCCTTGCCAGTCTGGCAAGTTGGTCATTACTGTAGTCTTGCCCTCGTCGTCCTGACGACCAGGTAAACAAATACCTACCCCTTTAATCTCATCTTGCTCTGAAATACTATGAATATCTGCCACCAACTGAGCAAAACCTGGCTCAAAATCCTGACTGACTTTATACGCCTGAGATCGTACAATCTGTTTTGTGGCTGGGTTCAAAACCGCAATCCGTGTATTTGTGCCACCAATATCAATTCCTATATACATATGCGCTATACTATACTGGATATGCGACTCAGATACAGCCTCTTAACTTTAATTGCCTCAAGTAGTATTCTGCTTTCGGGTTGCGCCCCCCAATTGCCTGTTGCCGACGAGCCGTTAGTTCCACTCAGCGAATCTGGCATGACGAATGATAATTTCTATAATCAAGATGACGTACAGCTTTTAAGTTCTTCGTCAGCACAACCAGCAGCTCAACCAGTTGCTAAGGAAGGAAATCAAATGAAAACCCTCGCCGAGTTTGAACCAATCAAGGCAACTGAAGCCACCATTACTACTGCTAAAGGTGAGATTACTTTTACGCTCTATGGCGATAAAGCTCCGTTGACTGTCACCAACTTTCTGAACTTAGCGAAATCAGGTTTCTATGATGGGATTAAGTTTCACCGGATTATTCCTGACTTCATGGCTCAAGTGGGCGACCCCAAGAGCAAAGATGACGCCCAAAAAGCCGCGTGGGGGTCTGGTGGACCAGGCTATATGATTGCTGATGAGTTCAGTCCAGACCTAAAGCATGATAGTGAAGGCACTGTCTCGATGGCCAATGCCGGACCAAACTCAGGTGGCAGTCAATTCTTCATCACCTACGAAGCCACTTCTTGGTTAGATGGCAAGCATGCTGTGTTTGGCAAAGTCACAGCTGGCATGGATGTCTTGAAACAGCTCGAGATTGGCGACCAGATTGTCAAGATCAGCTATAAGTAATCTCTTGTACAATAAGCTGGTGAAAGCTCGATATATCTTGATCGTTGGTGCAATAACGCTACTGCTTTTTGTAGCAGCAAGTTTGTTATTCGCGATTGTGAACACTCGTCAAGCGCTCAGCCATCTCCAAGATTTCGAGTTTCACTCTGCCAATCTAGCTGCAAAGCGAGCCGAAGTGGTAGTCCAACCTCTGGCAACGCTTACTCTCCATAAGTCATCGCTGATGAACGGCTGGGAATCCAGTCTCCAGAGTATTACCGTAATCAACTCCTTAGCGGAAACTGCTCAAAAGTACTTACCAGCAGCACTTCAAGCCAGTCCGGAATCGAAGCAACTGGCCATCCTCCTCCATCAAGATGTAGTTGAGCTGGTCAGCGAATTAAGCACTGCTGCCAAAACTGTTGAGAGTCATGGCTGGTTAAAAAAGCTCGTTATTAATCAGCTTTCACCAAATCTTCAGCAGCTGATTAAAGACCCTGAAGTTCTCCAAAAAACTCTCGCAGACGCCCAATTTCTGACCCAAAAGATTCTTACAGGCCAACATCGTTACGTAATTGTGTTACAGAATTCTGAGGAGCTGCGTGCCACGGGTGGCTTTATGGGTTCATACGCTGTGCTTGAACTCAGTGATGGGCAAGTCATGACATTTAAAGTCCAAGATATTTATGAACCAGATGGCCAATTTTCCGGCTTGGTAGAAGCGCCACCAGGATTAAAAGAGTACCTCAGTGGTGGCAAAGGGATGCGCCTGCCGGACTCTAACTGGCATCCCGACTTTCCGAGTGCAGCCCAAGAAATTCTGCAGTTCTTTGCTCTAGGCAAGCAAAGCGGGAATGATGGCTTAGTAGCCATCAACCTCCAAGTCATCGAGCAAATCCTAGAAGTCATCGGACCCGTTCAGCTTCCCGAAAATAAGCAATTTGTAAATGCGCAGAACCTCTCTTCGATTGCTCGATCTGATCGGAGCACGTTTTTCCCTGGCTCTCAACAAAAGAAAAACTTTCTGCAATCACTTTTAAATCAGCTTGAGATTGTGGCTAGCAACTTGCCAATCGAGAAACAACAACAAATAGTCCGAGTTTTAGCGCGCCAGTTTACTGCCAAGAATATTCAGGTTTTTAGTCATGATCTGCAGATTCAACAAGTACTCCACCAATATCACTTCGATGGTCAAATTACTGCTGAGGATGCCCAGGCGTACTTTTTCTTAGTCGAGTCAAATGTCGGCATCAATAAAGCTAATAAAGATATTCAGCGCCAAGTCCAGATTGAAGTGGAAGAGTACCGAACGCGAATAACAATTACTTTTATGAACCACAGTGATTCATTGGCGTACATTAACTATCAACGACTGATTACTCTGCCAGATACAAAAGTTCACCAACTCGTCGTCGCGGGAACTCTACAAACTCAATGGGATGAGCAGATCCTTAATACCGCGGATGGCAGAGCGTTTAACCAACTAGGCTTTTTGGTCATCAGCCCTCCTTTAGAACAGACTACCGTTGTGATGGAGGTCAGTCACCCTTCCCGACCTGACTCAAGTCTCAAAGTGCAACGGCAAGCAGGATTACCTTCTACCCCGTATACTATTAAGCATCAAGGAAAAACCACCACCTTTTTACTTGAGGAAGATCACCTCATTGAGTAATGAATCAACAACTCCGCGAAAACGCCACTACTCAACTCGAAAAAGCCACACAGATGCTGGCAGCTTTGCAGTTGTCAGAATTACTACAGCGCAAAGAAGCACTGGAGCAACAAACCTTCTCCGCTGATTTCTGGAGCTCTCCCGAGGCCAAACGCGTCATGCGGGAGGTTTCTTCACTCAAAACCCAGATTGACCAAATTGAGGAAGTCGAGAGTAAGAAGGCAGATTTAGAAGCCTACTTTGAGCTGCTCAATGAACAAGACCCTGATCCAGAAACCGAGCAAGAGCTGGCGAAGACGATAGGGGAGTTCACTCGAGCTATTCAAGCTGCGGAGCTAACCCAGTTTCTGAGTGGTAAGTACGATAGCTATGCGGCAATTCTGTCAGTCCACGCAGGCCAAGGAGGCACGGAGGCGATGGACTGGGCCAGTATGCTCCAGCGGATGTACATTCGCTACGGCGAACGGAAGAACTGGAAGTTCACCTTGATAGAAGAGTCTCGAGGCGAAGACGCTGGCATCAAGTCAGCGGTCTATGAAGTTCGAGCTCCATATGCCTACGGCTACCTGAAGGGAGAGCGCGGTACCCATCGGTTAGTGCGCCAAAGTCCATTTAACGCTGATAACTTGCGTCAGACCTCTTTTGCCTTAGTGGAAGTACTCCCATTGATCGAGAGTGATGACACCGAAATCGTCGTCAAAGATGAAGAGCTGGAATGGCACTTTTCTCGAGCTGGCGGAGCTGGTGGTCAAAACGTCAATAAAGTGAACACAGCCGTCGAGTTAACCCATACTCCCACTGGCCTAGTCATCAAGTGCCGAGAAGAACGCTCGCAAGGTCAGAATAAGGATCGAGCACTTTCCCTACTCAAAGCGCGTTTAGCACAACTCGAAGAAGAACGTCTGGAACAAGAAATTGCCAACATTAAAGGCCAACATGTCCAAGCTAGCTGGGGAAACCAGATTCGCAACTATGTCCTTCACCCATATCACTTGGTCAAAGATACCCGTACTGAGGTGGAAACTTCAGACACTTCTGGCGTACTAGATGGGGATATTGAGCCGTTTATTCAGGCGAAGTTGAAAGTCCGCTAGCATCCACCTCCGTGGCTGTAGTATGATCAAAATATGTTCAGCGTTGACTCCCAATCCACCCCACCTACTGATGTGCGTCCACCACTTATTCATCAAGTAAATATGGATTCCGACGTAAATCCTTCAATAGCTAACTTTGCTCCTCATGAGACCACTGAATCTGTGAAAGGAAATATGAAGAAATCCTCTTCTCTGTTTATCCCCTTATGTCTAATGGTGATCATTGGCGGAGCTGCTACAGGCATGGGTCTTGGCCAACTGCGAGCGAAAACCAGTAGTGAACCAGGTACCTTCCAGGGAGAAGTCGTTCAAAAAGTGGCTGGTGAAAATATCACGGCAGGTCAGATTTTTGGTAGCGCCAATGAAACTGAGTTTAAAGATAGCGCTGAAGGCTTTTTAGAGCTGGGGGGACTTGATGGTGAAGGCTCTCATAAACTACTCCGCGCCGGAGGCATCAGTCAAACCGTCTACCTGACATCTTCTGTCACTGATTTAAGCAAGTTTGAGGGCATGAAAATAAAAGTCTGGGGCGAAACCTTTAAAGGTCAAAAAGCTGGCTGGCTAATGGACGTGGGACGAGTCCAAGTCATCGACACCGCCGCACAAGCTCCTTTTACTGACAAAGCAACTCAGGGTAAACAAGCACCAGCTGCTGGCAATGAAGAGTAGTACCGCTAGACCGAGTACCCTCATTTCGAGTAAACTAAACTCATGATTACGTTTTCTAACGTCACCAAACAATTTGGAGATAATCCACCATCACTGGAAAACATTTCTTTTGAAGTCGACAAAGGCGAGTTTATTTTTTTAACCGGACCGTCAGGCTCGGGAAAAACCACCTTGCTCAAGCTCTTAATCAAGGAATATACCCCAAATGAAGGTGATGTTTTATTTGAAGGAGAGTCTCTAAACAAATTGAGTGGCTCCAAAGTTCATCACCATCGTCGTAAAATCGGTGTGGTGTTCCAAGATTACCGGCTTCTGCCGGAGCTAAACGTCTGGGAGAACATTGCCTTGGCACTCCAGATCATCGGTCGTCCCCAGTCTGAGATCGAAGAGCGTGTCACAGACCTGCTTGAGCTGGTGCAGCTGACTGATAAAGCCTTCTTCTTCCCTGCTGAACTGTCAGGCGGGGAGTCGCAGCGCGTCGGGATTGCCCGCGCCCTTTCTACTGCTCCCGGAGTTTTACTTGCTGATGAGCCTACCGGAAACCTCGACCCGCATACCACCTTGATGATTGCCAAGTTATTCAGCAAAATTCACGAGCTTGGAACCACCATTCTCTTTGCCACTCACGACCTCTCCATCCTCTCTACCTTTCAGCATCGTCGAATTCACCTCGAGAAGGGCCAGCTCATCACGGATTCAGGCAAAGACCCAGAATCCAAGAAGTCAGTGAAAATTGAGCCAGCCGCCCAAAAATCAGAAAAACCCACCAGCTCTGCAGCTGGTACTAAAGTACACACAGACCCTGAAACTACAAAAGAAGTTGCTCAAGAAGAACCTAGTAAGGAGTCAGAAAAACCAGCCCACTCGCGGCGTTTGAAGCTGCCTCACTTTTCTTTCAAGTTGCCATTCGGTCGCAAGAAAGCAGCTGCTCCAGAGGTTTCTGAAGCCGAATCTGGTGAGCCTGACGAACCTGAGACTAAGGCTGCTCAAGGAGCCCAAGAAAAAAAGGAAACTTCTTCAGCAATGGAAAAACCTAAGAAAGCCAAGGACGACAATCAGCAGATGACGGAAATGCTTGTCCAAATTGAGGATTTATAAGATGAAACACCTTTCCAGCGCTCTCACCGCCATTCGTCGTTCACCCTACCAGGCCTTGTCGGCAGTGCTGTTGGTGTCAATTACTTTTTTTGTCGCCTACACCTGTTCCATTTTCTTCTTTGGAACCGAGCAAGTCCTTCGTTACTTTGAGACCAGACCACAGATCACCGCTTTTTTCCAGCTCGATGCAGATGCAGTTACCCTCCAACAAGTAGAGAAGACCATGAAAGAAAAACCCTATGTTGATCGAGTAACGATGACCAGCAAGGAACAAGCGTTGCAGATCTATCGTGAAGATAATAAAAAAGATCCACTCCTACTCGAACTGGTCACTGCTGATATCTTGCCCGCTAGTATTGAAGTATCCAGTAAAGATGTTGGTTCATTGGTCAAAATCAAGGAAGACCTAGAGAAATCTGCCGGTATAGAGGAAGTGGTTTTTCAACAAGATGTGGTAGACACCCTAGAATCTTGGACCAACTCCATTCGCTATATCGGGGTAGCAAGTGTTGCCATTCTGGCATTCACCTCCCTGCTGCTGATTATTATCATCACTGGTTTGAAAGTAGTCAACAGACGCCGCGCTATCCAAATTATGCGGATCTTGGGTGCCAGCAAATGGTATGTCAAAGCGCCGTTTATCTATGAAGGAATGCTCTATGGCCTATTTGGTTCCTTTTTAGGGTGGTCAATGATGTATGTGGGCGTTTTATATTTGACTCCTTGGCTCAAAAACTTCTTAGGAGAAGTCCCCTTATTTCCTTTAGCTTGGAGTTTCTTTGCCGCCCAGCTTGGCACGGGCTCACTAGTAGGGATTCTGTTGGGCGCGTTTGCCAGCTCAATTGCCACCCAACGAATCATGAGACACAGTTAGACCACAGCTTGAAAACGGACCTCTGTATGCGTATACGACCTCAGTTTTCTTTCATCATTTTCAGTATCTTAATACTTGGTTTGCTTTGGTTATTACCTGTCTCAGAGCCAGTGTACTCGGCGGAAGAATGCGCCTGTCCTGAAGGCCAAGAAGAACTGGATTGCAATAAATTCAAACAAGCCTGCTGGGGTGGAAAGATTGGCCAAAAAAAAGAAGAAGCCACCACGCTTGCCAGCTTGATTAGTGTCCTCAATGGCCAGATTAAGGTCCAAGAGCTACAAATCAATCAAACCAAGCTGGAAATTGCGAAGCTGGTCAAGGAAGTCGACCAACTCAGTGAACGCATCTCCGGCCTGGACATCTCACTCGATCGGATGACTGGAGTGTTGATTCAGCGCGTCGGCACCAACTACAAACGGCGCCTGACTAATCCGCTCAATGTCTTGCTTATTGCAGACTCGATGCAGAGCTTTTTTAGTAGATATAAGTACCTGCAAGTCGCCCAAAAACACACTACTGAGCTGATGAGCCGGGCGGAAACGCAGAAAATAGACTTTGACCAGCAAAAAGCTCTGAAGGAAAAGAAACAAGCAGAAGTTGACCGCAAGAAACTCGCTCTGCAGACACAGCAAGAAGAAATTACTCGACAGCGAGCAGATCAGCAAACTTTGCTCCAGCAAACTCGCAACGATGAAGCCCGCTACCAACAAGAACTCGCCAAGACCTTAGCCGAGTTGAACGCCATTCAGTCCATCGTCGCTGGGGGCGGTGACGAAGAAAAGCTGAAAGATGTTGCCCAAGGTGACACGATTGCCAGCATTATCAATGGCGCTTCGACTTGCTCAACTGGCACCCACCTGCACTTCGAGGTGGTGAAAGGTGGTAGCCACCAAAACCCAGCAGGCTATCTTAAACCGATCTCGGCAGTCTGGAATAACTCCCCAGATGGAGAGTTTGGCTTTGGCGGAGACTGGGACTGGCCAGTGGATAATGCAGCCAAGATCAATCAAGGCTTTGGGATGACCTGGTACGCAAGGGTCAGGCGCTCATACGGGGGCGCTCCTCACACGGGCATTGATATGATGAGTAAAACGGCTGGCGACTTCCGAGTCAAGGCAGTCAAATCTGGTGAACTATACAGAGGCAGCATCAAGTGCGGCAAGGGCTTCCTGAGGTATGTCAAAGTAGCCCACAAGGACAGTGACCTCAGCAGTTATTACTTACATGTGAATTATTAAACACCTCTTTCCTTACATAATCCGTAGGAAAAACTCATTTGCTAGACCCCTCGGGTTCTTAATACCCAAACATCCCTATAACTATTGACAAAGTGACGTCCGTATAATATATTACACAGCAACTATAAGAATATCTTTGTTGATCAAACATTACCTAAATCAAATTATAGAAGGTGAAGGAACATATGAAGACATTTGGAAAATACATCGCTGCTCTCTTATTAAGCGTCCTTGTATTCACGTCGTTTACAACCGTTGCTGGAGCAGATACTACTGGCCAGAAACAGGAAATAAACCAAAACGTAAAAGTGAACTGTAGCGTCGGCTCATACGGTCAAAGTACCGAATGTACAGCTGAAGGCACACAGAATGCAAAACAAGAGTTCATTACTCGCGCTGACGGCATAAAAATCCGTAAGCACAAAGTAGCTGCAACTAGTATGAACCAGACTGTTCTCATGGCAGTTGCTGTCACAGCAATCGGCACAATGGGACTTGGACTCGTTAGCTTAAAAAAGAGAAGCATTTAATTCTTCTTAAATAAGAACTTCGAAACCCCTCTACAAAGAGGGGTTTTTGTGGCGTGTCGGAGGTGAAGAGGAAATTTTAGATGTTTTTTCACGCGGATTTTAGGCAACAAAAAACCACCCCTTTCAGGATGGTCTTTTGTTGAAGCACTACGAGTGCTGAGCCCTAAGTCTACGCTAAAGACAGTCTGTGCCAGTACCCCTCGTTTTCAATAAGCAACTTATATTCTCGAGTGTGGAGATGAGGGGAATTAAACCCCCGTCCCGAGTTTCGTAGATCTGGGTCTGCTCCAGCAGCATCCCTACACTACCCACGAGCGTACAACATAATTCTTGCAAAGAGGTGACATTGTTGCAGAGAGGTATTAACGCGCCACACGTTTTGCAGCAAACCAAACCTACTAAGGACCAATCGTGTTTGCGGGAGCGATCAACACATTTGTTGTGTTTTTGCATAATGTCCTTTGATTTTTGTGTTCTTTCATAGTCACGATGCAAGCGTGAAAACCGTCGTACATTTTGCCATCATAGCGAACCTTTCCTGCGAACCGAACATCTGTCAGCATTCGATGAATGGCATTGGCTCTGACACGATTGCCTATAGGTGTGCGGAAGCCTTCGGCAAATAGTTCCTCTTCAAGTCGATAGATGGAATAGCACTCAGCGCCTATGTGGTAGAGGTGATAGGTTTCTCGAATGAGAAACTTACGTTCTGTATCAGTAGCTGTCAAGCAAGCTGTTTGATCTGTGAAAAGGAAAGACGCTTCATACCTTCGTTTACTCACCTTACTCAGTATACCCAAGTTTAGTGGCGGATCGGTAGCCAAAGCGACGAGACTTCATCAAAAAGAAAGTCTCTTTGACTGCACCATAAATGACGTCCCAACGCGCGCCTGTTTGGGCGCCGTAGTGACGAGGATAGTGGGTTACACCAACCTGATCGTACACGTAATCGTGATCAATTACCTTCAACAATAGTTCGGTTGAGACCATTGCGCCGCGACTTTCTAGCGGCATCAAGTCATCAACTACACTACGGTGGATCAATTTGAATGCACAGTCAATGTCTCGAATGGTAGATGGAAACTGGAAGAAGACGGCGTTCCAGATCTTTAGCATTTTTGCCAAAAGCAAACGCGACCACTTATCAGCACGTTTGATTCGATAGCCTATGACGGCTAAGTTTTCAGAAGTGAGAGGAACAAATTTGGTAAGTTCACCAAGATCAAACTGAAGGTCACCATCGGCAAAAAAGATCCATTCATGTTTTGCGGCGCTAAAACCAGTCTGAAGTGCACCGCCGTACCCTAAGTTTACTTGATCAATAACGACGATGTGTTTATCTTTTTTGGCGAGCTGATGGGCAATCGCAGACGTTTTATCTTTACTCCCGTCGTTGACTACGATAATCTCGTACTTCTCTGCGAGTTGAGGAACAACCTTTTGTGCTTGGGAAATCACCCGGGCAATATTTTCCTCTTCGTTATGCATTGGGAAGAAGACAGAGAGTGAGCGCAAACGTTGCGGGGTATTGAGTTTATGTCCCGCGATAGCCTCCACCGAAAGTGAAACAGGAGCTGACCAACCGCGAAGCTTGGTGTAGAGCTTGTAGAGCACTGATTCAGGCAAGGAAATCACTAATGTTGCTTGGGCAAGTGTAGACACCAAACCCTGAAGGTTCGGCTTGTACCCGTGCTTAAAGACTGCATTCCAACGCGCACGTGCAATCTGCCAAAAGTCTTTCTTTGGATGGCGAGACGAGATGTTTTTGCTATGCATGCGGTAACTGAGCAGCTTATCTGGCATGTTTGCAATTTGGCCGTGCTGTAACAAACGGAATAACAGCTCATGTTCTTCAGCTGTCGCTAAGCCGTCTTCATACCAGTGAAAACCTTTTGGTAACAACATCGTGTTGACCATCATGGTTGGTTGTTGGACGCTGGCAAAAGAAAACAGCATTTTACTGACCTGTGAAGGTTTGGTAGGAAAACGTTTATGACCAATAACTTGGCCAAACTCGTTAATGACATCACACTGACCACCGACAGCCACAATTTCTGGATGTTTCACCAGGTACTTGAGCTGCACAGCCAAGCGGGTAGGCGAAGCGATATCATCACTGTCCATACGCGCAATAAAGTGACTTTGGGCAAGTTTAATCGCTTTATTGGCAGTGTAGGACACACCTCGATTTTTTTGATTTCGGATGGCTTTAATGCGTGAGTCTTTTTTTGCGAAACGCTGCAAGATCTCCCAAGAACCATCTGTAGAGTGGTCGTCAATGACAATCAGCTCCCAGTTCTTGTGAGTTTGTTTTTGAATACTTTGAAGGGCAGCCGGCAAAAACGAAACCGTGTTGTAGACCGGCATGATGATGCTGATACTTTGGTTTTGTGTATGACTTTTCATGAGCCTTCTTTTATGAAACCTCAATTACTTCTACAGTTCGAATGAAACGTGGATTATTTGTTGTTTTTCTTAAGCTGGAGACACTTGTTATAGATGTCTTCGACAACCATGATGGAGTTCGTGCCAGCTTTGTTGTCTTGGTAGACAAACTTGGAAACATTCATACAACCATCGACAGACTGGCTATACATGGCTTGTTTCTGGATACTTAAGAATGATTGACCTAAGTACGCAGCCACAGCAACACTAGCCGCTAAGACAGCTACGAATAAGATGTTTGTTGATACCTTCATATCTTCCTTTTTCTTTTTAATTAACACGCTGACGTTCACAAAGTCTCACGAGTGAGGCTCTCTGAACGTCAGGCATACAGGTTTTGTAGTTAGCCCGACGTTATCTTACTGGGGGACGGTTTTTGAGGCCGTCCCTATGCGGAGTGCGAGTGTGCTAGCTGTCGAGCGAGCTCACAACGCGATTGATTCGTGCCTGCAAGATAGGGCGCACGGTGTCCGGGACTTCATCTTCCCAGTAGTTCACGACACCACCTCCTGCCCATCCCCACACGGGGGACTCGACCAGAAGGCAGTTGCCGTTATCGCACAGGTTGTTATCGGAAGCCCCGAGTCCGACGTGCCGCGAAAACACCGTGTCGCCCGGGGCGACCATCAAGGTGTGGTTTTCGCCGGTTGGACGACGAAATTCGGGCCACGGGGTAAGGACGACCAAACGGGCGCCGTTGGGATCCTGACTGACAACCCAGACATGATCCAGCAGTTCGGTGTCGGTGAGGTCTTCACAGTCCTCCATCGCCACCTGCTGCTTCGCCAGTTCCCATGACAGGACGGCGATTTCGTTCATGGCTTCAGTGACGGCGGGGTTGAGTTCCCACACGACGAAACCAAAGTCCTGACCCCCCGCGTTGCGGGCGTAGGTGTCAGGCAGAAGAACAGCCTGCTGGCAGCCGCCTGTCAAGGTGGCTTCGCCATCGGCGGTCTGAAAGCGGAGAGAATGACCCACCATCGTGGCGACTTCATTCTCGGACGTACCAACGCCGGGGCGGCTTAGACCCAGTTCAGGGCCATAGCTGCTATCGGACACGCGGCGGACACGCCATTCGGAATCTTCTTGCGCCATCGCGGGTGCGACGGCGGTCATGAAGATGCTCATGACCAGCAGAACGGGGAACAATTTACGCATTTCATACCTCCATAGAGAAAATGTCGAATGTTCGCAGTTGCCTTACGGCAAGTTCCTGCCAGCTCTAAACGCGTCCTCAGATGAGAGAGAACACGTTGAAAGCTGACAGAATTGCGAATTCGATCATCAGGAGACTATAAATTTATCTCTTTCGAGATACCTGTATGCCTTGTTAATGTGCTCTCTTGCCTTTCACCTTGCGGTAAAAAGCAAAAGCACTTGTGCTACCGGCAGAACTCTTTGGCCGTAATGGCTAGGAGTGCTGTATATCGGCAGCGAGGTAGATACCTAATACCCACTTCGCTAAAGACATCAAAATTCAACAGGTCATACTATATCAAAATACTGTCCATTTGTCAATGTTATAGGCTTATTAAGCCTAGTTGGTGGGTTTGGGGTACATTCTATCTCAAAAAAGCAGCGATCTGCCAAGAAAATAGAGTGAGTGTATACTCTTGCTAAAGCTTTTCTGCATCACAAAATTCTGTCTAAGTTAGTTACAATCGATCAAGCAGTATGAAAAAAATCTGGGAGTTACTTCAGCTTCATTGGCCAAAACTACTTTTGTGTTTTATTTGGCTGGCCATCGTTGTCACCAACTACCAGCCAGGTACTTGGTTAAGTGGTTGGGATAATTTACACCCTGAATTTGACTTTTGGTTAAGTGTAAAAAGATCTTTTTCGGCTACATGGCAAGAATACCAGGGAGTGGGCTTACTGGGTGGCATGAGCCATGCCGCAGATGTCACCCGCCAACTATTTCTATGGGCTCTATCATTTGTTTTCCCCCGTGACACATTGCGTTACATCTGGCATTTCTTAATGTTACTCATCGGACCACTGGGTGTACTGTCCCTGGCTACTTTCTTACTTTCACCAAAGTCGTCTCGGAAGAAACTAAGTCTTAAGGCTGCTAGTTTTATGGCTGGCTCATTTTATTTACTCAATTTAGCTACTGTTCAATACTTCTTTACTCCTTTTGAAACTTTTTCTAGCTTCTACGGGTTTTTACCTTGGCTATTATATGGCGCGCTACGCTACTTAAAGTCACACAGTTCCAAAGATTTACTGCTCTTCTTTGCTATCTCAGTAGCAGCTAGTTCTGCCTTTTATGTCCAAACTTTATTTGTGGTTTATAGCTTGGTTTTGGGGATTTTTATGCTTAATGCTGCTTGGCCGTTTAGGGCTTTACAACTCAAAGCCTCTCTTAAACTAGCCCTAACAATTCTAGCCAGTAATGCTTTCTGGTTACTACCATCACTTTACTTTACCTTAACCGCCTCTGTTACCACGCTTCAAGCCAAACAAAATGTGATTTCCACTCCAGAAGTTCAGTATATGAATCAATACTTTGGGACTTTATCTGATATTGCCTTACTCAAAGGGTATTGGTTTAATTATCTTGACTTTGATACCTCACAGAAGAAGCCTGTCTTTTTATTTCAAGCTTGGCGAGATCACTTAGCTCAGTCACCCACGCAATGGGTAGGTTTTAGTTTTTTTATCATGGCAGTGCTAGGAATAATCTTTTTGATTAAAAAGAAAAACTTTGCTTTTGCTCCGGCCATTGCTTTTGTTTTTGCGCTGGTGGTTTTAATTCTGACTGCCGGCAACGGTATCTTTGGGGTGGGTTTTACTTTTTTGTCTGACCACGTACCCTTGTTTGGCCAAATTTTTAGAACTGTTTTTACTAAATGGTCAATTGTGGCTGCGCTCATTTACAGTTTAGGTTTATTTAATTTTTTTCACACTTTACTCAGTTTTAGAATGCATCGTTTTGCTGCCTACCTCAGATTACTGATCGTACCCCTCTTTATCAGTCTGTTAATCTTCTACACCTTACCAATTTTTAAAGGTCATTTTCTGGCTGACTTAGTCCGAGTTAAGATTCCCACGCCCTACTTTGAATTATTTAGTTTTTTCAAAACGCAACCTAAACAAGCTCGAATTGCTTCTTTTCCCGTTCAGTCTGGGTGGGGCTGGGGGCTGCATACCTGGAAATATAGTGGTAGCGGTTTTTTGTGGTATGGGATTGAACAACCAATTTTAGATCGAGCCTTTGATGTTTGGAGTCCTCACAATGAAACCTATTTCAACCAGATTTCTGAGGCAGTCTACGGTAATGATCCTCAAGCCCTAGCTAATACGCTAAAACAGTATCAAGTGTCGTATCTTTTGATTGATGAAAGCATTACCACCTACGACCGCGACCAAGCCTTTTTATTTTTCCCTGAAACTAAAAATTTGTTAAGCCAAATTGGCGCAAAAGTCGTCTGGCAAAAAGATTTCTTAACTATTTATCAAACTCCATTTAGTTCTCGTTCTTTTCTTAATGCTCCAGCTAGTTTTAGTCATATTGATGTTAATACGGTTTACGGTCGAAGGGATCAAGCCTTTGCGCAATACGGCAATTACATTTCGCTTAATAACATTGAAACTGAACTACCCTCAGTAATTTTGCCTTTTCATAGTTTGTATTCTACAAACCTTAAAGATATGGCCGTTGAGAATCAGAAGGTGGTAATTAGAAAAAATGTCCCGCTTCACGGACAAACTCAAGTGGTGATACCAGCCTTAACCACTGGCCAAAACTATACAACTCCAGCCGAAATTAGCTACAGCAATGCTCAGATAACAATTACTTTTCCCATTCCTAAACTAGATATCAATGATCACTCATTTACTCTGGCTCAGCTCCCAGCAGTGTCAATCAAGGCTCCAGTGGCTTCAGAGAATATTGTGCTCCAGATAGCTGACCAGCAAATTTACCTTAAACCTCAGCAACTAGTTTCAGTCAGTTTTGTTTTACCGGCTGGTAAAGAAATATCTGCTTCAGTTTTTGATGAAGCAGATATTGACTTCTCCACTTCTGAGCCTGTCATTGGTCAAGAAGATGTGATTGAAGATGTTCTCTCTCCTAGCATCTGGACAGAGTTGCTTAACCCTCAGACCTTCCCAGTTAGTCCGGAAAATAACTCAGTTAATTTAGCCATTTCATTGCCCGTCACCGCCCAAACCATTCCTTCCACCCAATCTTCAGATACAAATTGTGATGCTTTTCAACGAGGTGAATTTACCAATCTAACAGAAGGGGCTAAAACTTTTTTTACCGCTGATAATTTTGCGATTCTCTGCCATATTTCGAATGTATATCCGGTCTCAACTCGTAACAGCTATTTAGTTCATATTAAAGGCGAAAATCTTCTAGGGCGCAGCTTGCGACTCTTTGTCTACAATAAAGAAACAAACCGTTCTGATCTGGAAGAAATTTTACCCAAGAAAAAATTTGATAGTTTTTACAGTCTTTTGAGTTGGCCATTAATACCAGAAAATTTTTACGATTTAAATTTAGTGACTCGTTCATTTGGCCAGAAAAGTCAGAATGTAACTGAAAAAGTTGAGATCTACCCTTTTCCTCTAGAGTATGTATCACAGATTTACCTGTCTGCGGCTGATACCCAGAGCTCACTCAATCTTAAGAATTCCACCAAGCTTTCTCAAACTTGGAAACGGGAGACCTATCAATACGGTGGCCATGTAACCGCAGCTAGTAATTCCGGACTACTGACCTTAGGTCAAGGTTACAACTCAGGCTGGATCGCTTTTAGTTTGCAACGCTTCCAAATATTACCCCATGTCAAATATAACGGCTGGGCCAACGCCTGGATTTTGCCTGAAGGCAACTACAGCTTTGTGATTTTCTATCTGCCACAATTATTTAATACTTTTGGCTTCCTTCTTTTAGCTGTTACATTAGCTTTCTTGGTTCGAGCACTGCGAAAAAATGTAAGCTAAATGTCAGAATTCAGGTTTATACCTGAAGCATGACCTGATGCAGCCGGATCATTTGCTGCGGAAGCTTCCAACAAAATTCGAAACCATTTGGTCCTTTTACAGTACTTCTACCTAGTGATTGTTGAGGTCGATTCTAGAGTTAAAGGGCAGGCAGGATCTGGCTCAGATTATGACGGCGGAATAGTATTTAAACCTGAAGTGCCATTTGAGAAAGGGAAGAAGCTTTACAGATCTTACGCAATGATGTTACTGAGTTAGATCAAATTGAAAAGTCTTTAGAACTTTCGTTAAGACACACAGATGGTGGATACAGCTTGTCAAGCCCCCCATTCATGAAGACCGGATTCTGGGAAATGTAATCGGGCAAATGAAACAGGAGACATTTTGAGTGATCGATGAATCCTTTTGTAATTGTAATACTTGATTTGAGAATAAATCTCTTCAATTCATTCTCCAGCAGTAACTAAACTACAAAAAATGGGACGTATGGATATCACTTCCATGCCAGTGCTAAAACTGAGCAAGGTCTTTTTATACTAGGACAGGGATTTAACAAAGGGTGGATCGCATTCAACAGTAGTAAACCTTCCAAACTTTTTGAGCACATCAAGTACAATGGCTGGGCAAATGCTTGGATTATTCCTCAAGGGGAGTACGATATTCTGGTAATTTATTGGCCACAACTTCTAAGTTTTTCAGGCTATATTTCTGCGCTAATTGTTCTGATTCTATTGGCGTTCAGATTCCTTACTTCACGCCATTTCAAAAAACCCTACGCTTCCCGCTAGAATCACTCACTAGATTAAGAGTGTGAGAATATTTCGACACACGCTTCTGCTACTGCTGGAAATTGCCTTCTTTTGCCTGCTGACTGTCTTCATTTCTTCTGTCGCTTTTGCCCAGGTAGTAATAAATGAGCTTCATCCCGCACCGAGCAGTGGCAATGAGTGGTTTGAGCTCAAGAATGTCGGTACTGCTTCAGCAGATCTCTCAACTTGGTCAGTCAGTGACAGCGCTGCAACTTTGAACCCTTCACCTACATTTACCAACAGAATTATAAATCCCGGTGAGTACGCTGTCTTCGAGCTGAGTAATAAGCTAAATAATACTGGCGACAAGCTGATTTTGTACGCCCCCAGCTCGGTGGTTATCGACCAGTTTGAGTATAGCTCCTCTCAAAGTGACGTGAGTTGGGCCAGAAGTCCTGACGCTACCGGCTCGTTTGCGTTGCAACCACCGAGTCGGGGAGTGAGTAACTTTGCACCCAGTCCAACTCCAGCTCCCTTAGCTACTCCTTCGACATCAGTGTCACCATCCCCAGGCTCTTCGCCGACTCCAACTCCAAACCCCTCACCTACTCCCCAGCCTAGCCCCACCCC
>Ga0163147_10000518_pt1 | contig 60993 bp, 55 predicted proteins | sample OliLakLV19MP6G1_FD_148597 | JGI IMG/M metagenome (GOLD analysis project Ga0163147, IMG submission 148597) | Freshwater microbial mat bacterial communities from Lake Vanda, McMurdo Dry Valleys, Antarctica- Oligotrophic Lake LV.19.MP6.G1 | ecosystem: Environmental > Aquatic > Freshwater > Lake >... | reverse complement strand
CCGCTCAGGATCCTGCTGGTCGATGACGATTTCTCGGACAACAACCACTATCCCGGCGACAAGCGGCTGTCGCCTTCCGACCAGGTTTTCCGGAAGCTCGCTGCCGACGCGGTAAGCGGCGAGGCGGGCGCGTGGGCGGTCGAGGCCGTAAAGCCCTATGAGGCCGGGCCCGGCATCGAGCGGCTGCGTAAATTTTCGCTGATCCTCTGGTACACCGGCGCCAGCTACGGCGGCAATCCAGACAACACGGCGGTCCTGGGCATCGAGGATGAAAGGACCGTGCGCCGTTACCTCGAAGAAGTGGGCGGGGTGGTGGTGCTGTTTTCGCCCGGCTATGCGAGCAAGGTGCTCGGCGCCGACGGCAGCTGGGAGAAAGCGAAGTGGCCGTTCTTGTCGGAGGTGCTCGGCATCCGCGGCGGCCAGGGCCTGGCGCAGCGATTCGTGGCCGGCCCGGTCAAGACTCCCGAGGGCGCGACGTACAACGTGGGCACGGGCAGCGCCGCGGTGGAAACCCAGTTCAGCATCGTCAATCCGGAGGGTGCCGCGGTCCTGTTCACCACCAAGCTGGCCGCAGCGAAGGGCGATCCGACGACACCGGTCGCCACCATCCATGCCTACGGCCGCGGACGCATCGTCTATGTCGGTTTCACGTTCGAGAATCTCGCCGAGCCGGAACTCACGCCCGCATTCAATTACCTGCTGGGCGCAACCGGGCTTTCCTCCAAGCTCGGTCCGATCGCCCGTCCCGCTGGTCCGACTAAAAAGACCGCCGCTGTGCCGGAAGCGGTGAGGGTGTACGTCAAGGGCACGCCGACGACGGCGGAGGTCAGTTGGATCCTGCCGCCGGCGACGGGCCAGACGATTGTCGTGCCCGGCACCGCGACGACCGCGCGCAGGGCAACGTCCGCGCAGGCCCCGGCACCGGGCCCCTCGGTGACCGTCGAAAGGCTGGCGCCGAATGTTGCGGCGGTGCGGCTGGCCAATGTGTCGGCCGCCGACATGAAGGCCACCGATCCCGGCCCGCTGACGCCGGGCCTGGCGCTGACTTACCGCGTCACCGTGACCGATTCGAACGGCGTTGCTGCGTCGAAGGAAGCGACGTTCACGCCACCGCTGCCGAAGGACCCGGACAGCCTGACGGCAAGTCTGCAAGCTGACAACAGCGTGATATTGACCTGGCCGGAAGTGCCGGGGGTGACGAGCTACCAGATCACCGACACGCACATGAACCCGGAAATCGCACCCGTAATCGTGCGAAGGGCCACTGAATGGCGTAGCCCCAAGCTCAAAAGCTGGATCTCGCAATGGGCCGTCGCTTCGGTCTATGAACCGGGCGGGACGCTCACGCCATCGCATACATGGCCGAGGGCGGTAGCCAAGGGCCCCTCGAATGCCGGCCTGCCGACCCCCACGAAGCCGTTCCTGAGTTTGCCCAACGGCGCAGGCAGCCATGCTGACGCGCAGGCGCATTACCGCACCCGTTGTACCGACGCGCTGATGCCCGGCAGCCTGTGCAAGGCGGCCGGCTTCCTCGGCGATTCCACCAACTGGGAAGAGGCCTGGCATGCTGCCGGCGCAAACCAGGCATGGCCTGTCGCGCGGTTCGACAACCTTCTCGATCTCGGTACCGGACGCCGGGTGAACTGCGCGCCGCGAAAGAACGGCGCCACGGTGTGCTGGGCTACCAGCCACGGCTCGATCTCGTCCCCGCACACGCCGAAGTCCCTCACGGTCATCATCATGGCCGACGACAAGGCCTTCTTCGGCAACTGGGAGTACGAAGGCGACGAACTGCCGAAGGATCAAGACTTCTTCAGTGAAGGAGGGTGGACGAACAACTGGCTGGACTTCGAGCACGCCTTTGCCAAACACGCCGAACTGACCAGCGGCGCTGCGCTCGACAGCCAGGGCCGCAAGGGGGTGCCGCACGCCTGCCTGAGTTGCCATGGCGGATACTACAATCCGTTGTCCAAACAAGTGATCGGCTCGAGCCTGTTGCCGGTGGTGCCGGGGCGGGCGCGGTTCGTGGGAAACAACCGGGGCGCGGAGGAAGAATCGATCCGGCGCATCAACCAGATTGTTCTTCAATCGAATCCCGCCCCGGCGATCGTCGACCAGATCAATGCGATGTACAACGGCTCGCCCAGCACGGCGGGCGCGACCGCGAATGATGCCGCTGTGCCTTCGGGCTGGAGCCAGCAGGCGGGGCTCTACCGCCAGGTCGTCGGGCCGTATTGCGCGTCATGCCACTTCGCCCAGCGTGGCCCGTTTAATTTCCGCAGTTGGGGCAACATGCTGCAGAACAAGAATGCCGTGCAGCGCACCGTCTGCCAGGAATTCACCATGCCGCATTCGGAAATCCTGTTCCGCAAGTTCTGGACAGAGGGCAATCCCGGTTCGCTGCCCGGACTGCTGTCGACTTCGCTCGGCTTTGCGACGTGCCGGCAATAGACACGGGGAGCTTGGACGACACCGTCGGGTTCCTGGCTTCGTTCAAGCTGAAGCGGCCCTTTCTTGAATCAGAAGAATGTCAAAAGGGCTGACTCGCGTCAGCCCTTTTGATTTGGAATGGTCCCCGGAAAGGCTGGAGACCTTGCCTCGCTTGCGCCTACGATCTCACATCGAGGTTGTTCACGACGGACTTGACGCCATTGATCTGGCCGGCAACCCGGACTGCTTTATCGGCTTCCGCCTGGCTGCTTGCCTTGCCGCTCAACGTAACGACGCCATCGACAGTCTTCACGCTTATATTCATGGCACTGACGTCTTTCTCGACAGCCAGGTCGCTCTTCACCTTCGTGGTGATCCAGGAGTCACTGACGACTTCTCCCGTCGAGTCCATACCGCGTCTGTTCGAATCGCTGGCACAACCTGTGATGCCTGCCACGAATACGGACATAACAAGGGCAATAGCAACATTTGACCACGTCTTCATGCTCGTTCTCCTTATGACATAGTAGGGGGGACCATATGACCATGCCGGCGTACAGAGCTACGCCGTGGACATATACGACGGTCATATGCAAAGGCTGTGCCTCAATCAGGGACAGACGCAGATCATTGATTTGTCGAGGTTGCCGGATGGCGATGCACTTTTGGCCAGAAGTTTTCCGTAAGTCTTACCTGTCGGTCGGGTAAGAAATTCAATGCTGTCGTAAACGGGGAACGGTGAGCGGGGAACGGGCAGGGCGAAGGGCGCGCTCCGCGATCGAGACGCCGTCCCTTGCGGCGCCGGCCATCAGCAGCAGGAGTTGCTCGCCACCAGTTGCTCGCCGCCAGTGCTCGCCACTATGGCGCGCGAGCGTGCAGGGCATCCGGTTCACCCGCGCCGCAAGGCTATAATCGGACGTGAGTCCACCCTCCCAGTTCGTCCCGGATGAAATTCAGCATTTTTTTCGCGCGCGTCATCGTCGGCGGCTTCCGCAGATTTGCCGAGCGCATGGCGCGCCTGCTAAGGAATAATTTCTATCTTTACCTGGCTGCCGTCTTCAGCATCCTGATTGTGGTGGATGTGTACGCGCTGCACTCGGTGGTGGACATGCGCCAGAAGGCGTACGACCTGATGGTGCGCTATCGGGTCGTGAAGCCGCCGGCCGACAACCAGATCGTGATTATCGACATCAACGAAGCCAGCCTGGCGGCAATGGCCCCGGACTACGGGCGCTGGCCGTGGCCACGGCAGGTACTGGGCGAATTCGTGCAGCACCTGGAAACGCAGCAACCGCGGGCCGTTGTGTTCGACATCCTGTTCTCGGACCCGGACGTCTACAACGCCGACAGCGACACCTACTTCAACGACGCCATCGCGGCAACCGGCAACACCTACTTTCCGTGGCTGCGCCTGCCTCCCGCGAGCGACAAGCTCTCCGCGCTGAAACCGCCGATGATTCCGGGCGCGAAGCGCCTGGAGGCTATGCCGGAGACGGACGGAACCATTGCCGCTGTGCTGCCGGTCTTCAAGGCGGTGCGCGACGGCGGCCGCATCGGCACCCACAATGTTTATCCGGATGCCGACGGCGTCGTGCGCAGCTACCGCCTGTTCCACGATGTGCACGGCTGGCGGCTGCCCTCCCTGCCCCTTCGAGTGGGCGCGGACCTCGGATTCGCCCAGCCCCCCCATGCCAATATGCTGCTCAACTGGCGCGGCGGTCCGTTTACGTATCGGTACGCCACGTTCAGCGACGTGTTCCGGGACATGCAAAGCAAGGAGCACGCGCGCCCGCAGGATGAATTCAGCGGCAAGATCGTCATCGTCGGCTCGACCGCGCCCAGCCTGTTCGACATCAAGCCGACTTCGACGGCGCGGGAATTCCCGGGCGTGGAGATCCTCGCCACCGCCATCGACAACCTCAAGCATGACGATTACATTCGCTCGCCCGCTTCCAGCGTACCGAACCTGATCGTGGCTTTGCTCATCGTCTGGGCCACGGCGATCTCGCTCTACCGCGATCCGGATTCCGACCGCTTCAACCAGGTGTTCGGCCTGGCGCAGTTCGGGTTGCTGGGCTTTTCCTACGCCATGATCAACGTCACCCACTACCATCTGAACCTCGCCGGACCGGTGTTTATCGGATTCATTTATTTTTCGGTGGCGAAGGTCTACTCCGCGGCCACTGCGCGGACACTGGAGAAGAGCACGGTGGCCACGACCGTGCGCGACGGGCATGTTAACGGAGCTACGCTGGCGGTGTTCCAATTCGCTGGAGGCGCCGATCCGGTCAGCGCGATGTTCCTCAAGCGCCTGCGAATGCAGGTGCTCGGGCTCTCCCGCGAACCGATGGACGTGGATATCGTCAAAGGCAGACAGCGGGGGCTCTGGGGCCTGTTTGAAGCGACGGTGACGGTGTCGTGGGCCTATCCGCTGGAGGAAGTGGCGCGCCGGGAGCGCGTGGAGCAGGACCTGCAGCGGGTGCGTGATGCGATGCCGGGGCTGGTGGAGAGCCTGCGCGTGCAGAATGAAAAGCTGGCGGGCGTGGCCGTGCGTTCGGGCTCGGTCGGCGCGGCAGGTACCGAGGCGGCGCGGGCGGAGTGGCGCGCCTTGTTCGCGGCTGCGCTCGAAGCGGCCAGCCAGGGCAGGAAGTGACGCGCCACCCTGCGCACATACCGTGCGCACATGGTGTTTTTTGTGAGGTGAATGCGATGCGAAAGATTTTGTTTTTGGCGATGTGCCTGATGTTGCCGCTGGGCGCCGGGACCGCTCAGGCGCAGGATAGAGGGGTTGCCCTCAAGGCCGACAAGCTCGTGGCGGAGCCGTTTGCCGACGCGAAGAAGGTCGGCTCGCTGGCCAAAGGGGATGCCGTGACCATCCTCAAGAAGACCGGCGGCTGGTACCTGGTGAAAGGCAAGGGCCCGCAAGGCTGGGTACGCATGCTCTCGGTGCGCCGGGGCGAAGCGGGCAAGAGCAGCGCCGCGAAGGACGTCGCCGCCCTTTCCACCGGGCGCACCGGCACCGGGCAAATTGTCTCGACCACTGGCGTAAGGGGGCTCTCCGAGGAGGAACTCAAGGCGGCCAAATACGATGAGAAAGAGCTGATGAAGGCCGAGTCCTTCGTCGTTTCGAAGGCCGATGCCGGCAAGTTCGCGCAGAAGGGCAAACTGCTGGCGCGTGCGTTCAATTATCTCGAGCCGATCAAGGGGCGCCCATGAAAAGATGCCTGCTGCTTGCGGTGCTCGCCGCGATGGCCACGGAATCGGGCGCCATCGACCTCGACAAATTGAAGAAACTCGAAGACAAGATAAGGAATCCGACGGGGCAGTCTAGCCCCGCGCCGCAGGCGCCGGCCGCCGCGCAGGACTCACCGTCCGCAGCGGAACCGTCGTCCCCGCAGGCTCCGGCGATCCCGCCGTTCGGCAATGTGCCCGAGGCGGACGAGGTCAAGATCGGCCGGCAGATCGCCGGCAATCTGCTGGGCGCGGCACCGCTGGTGAATAGCCCGGCATTGCAGGGCTACGTCAATCGTGTCGGCCGCTGGGTGGCCAGCGCGAGCGAGCGGCCCGACCTGAAGTGGACGTTCGGCGTGATCGAGTCTGACGACGTCAATGCGTTCGCCGCGCCCGGCGGTTATGTCTTCCTAACGAGCGGCCTTTACCGGCTGCTTCGCGACGAAGCCGAACTGGCCGGCATGCTCGGGCATGAAATTGCCCACGTGGTGAAGAAACATCACCTCAAGGTGCTGCAGAAAAGCCAGGCGATCGACGCTGGCAGCACCCTGCTCAAGAAACAGATCGGCGACCAGAAGGTGGCAAAGACGCTGATCGGCAGCGGCGCTGAAATCCTGGCGCGCGGTCTGGACAAGGACGCCGAATTCGAGGCCGATCGCATGGGCGTGGTGCTGGCCGCACGGGCCGGGTACGAACCGTTCGGCCTGCCCGCCGTACTGCAGGAGATCGGCGCCGCATCGGCTGACTCGTCGAGCGTGGCCCTGTTGTTCAAGACCCATCCGCATCCCGACGAGCGGCTGGCGCGCCTGGGCGCGGCGATGGGTGCGAACTTCGACAAACTGAAAAACTCGAAAACCCATCAGGAAAGGCTGGTCAGGCTGCCTTAGGGGTGAACGGTGAAGAGCGAACGGCGAACGGGGAACAGTGAACGGCGAACAAAGATGAATGGCGACAGAGAATAATGTGAGATTTTCAGTTTCAGCAGCGGATGGCGAGTGGGCGCTGGACTGACAGTGCCTGTCTGATCAAGTCGCGCCTTCAGCCCGCCACAACGCCTGTCCACATCATCTAGCGCGGAAACGATAGAGGCGGAAAAGGGAAAGGGGAAAGGGGAAAGGCGTGAAGGGTGCCCCCCTCCGGGTGACAACCGGTGAACAGGCGCACCAGCAATCCTCACCGCCACTTCACAGTGGTCTTCCGCGTTCCCTATCGCAAGGACAATTCCTCAGTCCCCGAGCCGGCCTTGGCGGCACATTTCCACTGTGTCTTCCACTGGGTCATTCCCGAATCACAGTTGTCGGGGGTGGTCGGACGGCGATAGCAGAGCCTGTCCGGCTTTGTTATCGACCAGTTTTTCGGCACATCGGCATGGACCTCGATCGGCGTACCGTTCGGCGCGTCCACACCCCAGGTGATGTCCACAGCGCAGACGTTGTCCAGGGTGTCTGACACGAGTTTGACGTCGCCCGCCCGGGCCTGCGCCATGGAGCCCAGAGCCAGCAGGCAGGCGAATATTCCGGGAAGACATCCGGTCTTCTTCAGCATGGCGGTTTCCTTTGTGTATCAATGGTCATGGTGTTTGCAACTGTACTTTCTCCAACGGTGACCAGGTAGTGGGGAAAAGTATATGTGAACCCTGGCATGGGCCCCGGTAAATCCGACAGCCGGATAAGAATTGCCGCTGGCGGCTATACTCGTGACATCCACTTCGCTCGCCGGTCGCCATGTACCAACAATACTTTGGCCTTGCCGAAGCGCCGTTCTCCATTGCACCGGACCCGCGCTATCTTTACCTGAGCCAGCGCCACCAGGAGGCGCTCGCGCATCTGCTCTATGGCGTAAACAGCGATGGCGGGTTCGTGCTGCTGACGGGCGACGTGGGAGCCGGCAAGACGACGGTATGCCGCTGCCTGCTGCAGCAGATCCCCGCGTCCTGCAATGTGGCCTACATCTTCAATCCCCAACTGACGGTGGGGGAGCTGCTCTCGACCATCTGCGTCGAATTCGGCATCGCCTGCCCACCCGGCAATGTCAGCGCCAAGGTGTTCGTGGATTGCATCAACGCTTACCTGCTCGACGCCCATGCCAGGGACAGGCATACGGTGCTGATCATCGACGAGGCGCAGAATCTTTCGGCCGTCGTACTGGAGCAGATGCGCTTGCTTACCAATCTGGAAACGAACCAGCGCAAGCTGCTGCAGATCGTCCTGCTCGGTCAGCCCGAACTGGCATTGATGCTGGAGCGGCCGGAGTTGCGACAGTTGCGCCAGCGCATCGTCGCGCGCTATCACCTGGGGCCGCTGACCAGGCCGGAAGTCGCAGCCTATGTGCGGCATCGGCTCGAGGTATCGGGCGCGCAGCGGCAACTGTTTCCGGCCCGCCTGATGGACCGTGTGTACCGCTTGAGCGGCGGGGTTCCCCGGATCATCAACGTGCTGTGCGACCGTGCGCTGCTTGGCACCTACGTGCAAGGCAAGGAGCGTGTCGATCGCGCGACGCTCGCCCAGGCCGCGCGCGAGGTATTCCACCAGGTGCCGCGACGCAGCCTGGTGGGGCCTTTGCTGATGCTCCTGGTTTTTGTGCTCGGTGTTGCCCTGGCGACGGCGCTGAATAGGCTGCAAGTGCACAAAACGGCAACAGCGACGATTGCGGCGACCACGGCAAACCCCGCCACGCCGGCACAGACCGCGGCGCCGGGCAAACAGGCTCCGGCTAAGGCAACCGGGCCGGCAGCGGCGTTGCCGGATAAGCTGGAATGGCCGGCGAACGAAGCGCGCTCGCGTAGCGAAGAGATGGCCTACGCCGCACTGTTCCGCGCATGGGGCGCGAACCATGAAGGGACGGACGCGTGCCTGCAGGCTGAAGGTCTGGGTCTGCGCTGTCGCAGCGCGCGCGGCGGATTGGATGAACTGCGTAGTGTGAACCGGCCCGCGGTGCTACTGATGCGCGACGACCAGGGCCAGGCGTTTCATGCCTTGCTGACTGCCCTCGAAGACAAGGCCGCCACCTTCTCGATCGGCGTCGAAACCAGGAAAGTTGCGCTTGACGCCCTGGCGGCGCAATGGGCGGGGCAGTACACGTTGCTCTGGCGTGTGCCGCCTGATGCGCGAGAGAACATCCGCTGGGGGGAGCGTGGACCCGCCGTGCAATGGCTGATCGGCCAACTCGCGCAGGCGCGGGGCCGGATTGCCGAACCCGGCAAGGCTCCGCTGTTCGATGAAGTTCTGCAGCGTCAGGTGAAGCAGTTTCAACTCGCCCAGGGATTGGTTCCGGACGGTCTCGTCGGCCCCGAGACTGTGATGCGCCTCGCCGCCGTGGGCGATCGATCGGCGCCGGAATTGCTGCCCCGTCAAGGGGGGCGCTAGCCATGTCCTATATCCTCGACGCATTAAGGAAATCCGATCAGCAGCGCCAGCGCGGCACAGCGCCGACACTGCTGGCAGTGCAGGAAAAGGCGACAGCGCCCGGACAGCCCGCGTTGCTGGCGTACGGCTTGCTCGCGGCGGTCCTGGTCGGCGTGGGCGTAGTGATCGGCTGGCTACGCCCGTGGCAATCGGAGCAAACGGCTCCCGCCACACCGGAGTTTGTCGCTGCCAGGCCGCTCCAAGCGACCCCGCTCAAAGTGACGCCGCTCGAATCGACGCCGCTCGAATCGACATCGGGCGAACCGGCGCCCCCGCCATCTGAAACGGCGCCGCAGCCCCAGCCCGAATCGGCGTTGCAGTCGACGCCAGCAGAGACCGAGCCGTCTGAATTAGCGCCGCGGCCGAAGCCGAAACGGCCCGCGCGCGCCACGGTCGATGAAGAAGGCCCACCGCGCGAAGCGGAAGCGGCCGCGACAGAGCGCGATGCGGCGCTGGCGCCACCTGTTGACCTGGCCGGGGCCGATGGCGCGAGCGGACAAGCGGTGATTGAGATGGGGAATCTTCCGGTTCAGGTCCAGCAGACGCTTCCGGCGATGGCGATTTCGTTTCATGCCTATTCCGACACACCCGACGGCCGCCTGGTCGGCATCAACAACCGGATACGACGGGAGGGCGACTATATCGTCCCCGGTCTCCTGCTGGAGCAGATCACGGAGGATGGAATGATATTCGGCTACCAGGGATACAGATTCCGCCGCGGCGTGAAGTAGGGAGGCGACTCCCAGGCACGGTACCGTACAGTGCATGCATCAGAAAATGCGCGTCATCGCAGAAGGTTCTCCGCCGCCGTGAAGTAGAAGCGAGCTGAAGTAGAAGCGAGCATCCCGCGCAGACATCAGGCCGAATCGCCCTCGGCGTGTCAACCACGCACAAGTCCGTTCGCCGGCAGGCGAATGCCAATAAGGTCGTCAAGATGAGGTAAGCAGTGAGAAAGCTGCACGAGGCATGACCTACTGCATAAGCGTATTGCTCGACAAGGGGATGATTTTCGCCTCGGACTCCCGTACCAATGCCGGCGTCGACAACTTTGCCAAGTTCTGCAAGATGACGGTGTTCGAGCGTCCCGGAGACCGCGCCATCGTCTTGTTGAGCTCGGGAAATCTCGCCGGCACGCAGGCCGTGATCAGCTTGCTGGACCAGCGCTGCGCAGACGGCGCCGCGGGTCCCAACCTCTGGGGCGCGCGATCGATGTTCGAGGTTGCGACGCTGGTCTCGGATGCAATGCGCCAGGTCGAGCGGCGCGACGGAGAGTACCTGCAGGAGAGCGAGATCGGCTTCAATGCCTCGTTTATCGTCGGTGGGCAGATCGGCGGTGAGGGGTTGCGGCTGTTCCGGATCTATGCCGAGGGCAATTTCATCGAAGCCGGGGTCGAAACGACCTATTTTCAGACTGGCGAAACCAAGTACGGCAAACCCGTCATCGACCGCGTGATCACGCGCGCCACCGACCTTGCGGACGCCACGAAGTGCGTGCTGGTGTCGTTCGATTCGACCATGCGCAGCAATTTGTCGGTGGGCATGCCGATCGACCTCATTTTCTACGTGCAGGACAGCTTGCAGTTGCAGAGGCGCCGCCGGTTCGACGAAGGGGACGCCTATTTCACCGAACTAACCAGGGCGTGGGTCGACGGCACACGCCAGGTGTTCCGCCAGTTGCCCGACCTGCGCTGGTGACCGGCCGCAGTGGTCGACGCGTTCCTCATCACCTGTGAACACGGCGGCAACCGGATTCCCCTGCCTTATCGAGAGTTGTTCCGAGGATACCGGGCGCTGCTGGATTCCCATCGCGGCTACGATCCCGGTGCGCTGGTCCTGGCCAGGGCAATTGCCGCGGCCCTGAGGGGTTTGCTCCTGACCTCGACCGTCAGCCGCCTGCTTGTCGACCTCAATCGATCGATCGTTCACCCGCGCGTGTTCTCGGCCGCTACGCGCGGCGCGCCGGCGAAGCTGCAGTTAGACCTCGCGACGCTGTGATCCGGACGGCATAGTCCGGTCTGCACGGGCGCCGCTCCCGGATGCAACGCCGGGGCAAGGAACTTGTCGAACCTCCTTATTCAAGGAGATTTCCATGCGCAGACTTCTGATTGCCGCTTGCCTCGCCGCCACGGTGCTGGTTCCGGGTTGTGCCACAGTCGAAAACCCCGTCACCGGAAAAAAAGAGCGCACGGTCATGGACGAGCGCTCCGAGATGGCCGAAGGCGCGAAGGCGCACCCGCAGATCCTCGCGCAGTTCGGTGAATACAAGGATCCGAAGGTCCAGGCCTACGTCAACGAAGTCGGCCAGCGCCTCGCCAAGGCCTCGCATCGGCCCGAGCTTGACTGGCACTTCACGGTTCTCGACAGCCCCGACGTCAATGCCTTCGCATTGCCCGGCGGCTACGTGTATGTCACGCGCGGCATCATGGCTTACATGGATAGCGAGGCCGACCTGGCGGGTGTCGTCGGACATGAGATCGGGCACGTCACGGCGCGGCACGGCTCGCAGCGCGCCACTCGCCAGCAGAGCGCGGGCATCGGTGTCATGGCAGCTACAATCCTTGGCGTGGTGCTCGAGAGCCAGGGAGTGCGAGGTGCCGCCAATGCGGCATCGCAAGCCTCGCAGGGAATCGCCGCCGGCTATGTCGCGAAATACAGCCGCGGCCAGGAATCGCAGGCGGACAAGCTCGGCGCCGAATATCTCAACGGGCTCAACTACGATCCCCACAACATGGTCGATGTGATCAAGGTGCTGGAGAGCCAGGAGCGTTTCGCCGCCGACCAGGCGAAGGCCGAAGGGCGCGCACCCCGGGAAGGATCGGATTGGCTGGCGTCGCACCCGAGCAACGAGGAGCGCCTGCGCGACATCACCAGAATTGCGGACGAGTACAAGGCCCAGGCCAGCTACGGCAATGAAGGCCGCGACCGCTACCTGCAAGTGATGGACGGCGTGGCATTTGGCGACAGCGCAGAGCAGGGTGTGACGCGAGGACGAAACTTCTACCATGAGCCGCTTGGCTTCGCCCTGACGGCGCCGCCGGGCTGGAAAATCCAGAACTCGCCCGAAGCGCTGGCGATGGTAAACGGCGAAGGCAACGCCGCGGTCATCGTCAAGATGGTGCCGCCGCAGGCCGGCAGCACCCACGAGGAAATCATCCGCAACTCCGTCAAGCCGGCATCGGGCAAGACGGAACAACGGAACTTCAACGGACTGCCTGCAACGCATTTCTCCGGCACCGTAAAAAACAAGGACGGGCAGGCGCAGGCGGTCGAACTGACGCTGGTCACCGGCCCGTCGAACCAGAACTACGCCTTCATCTATGGAGCCAAAGATCAGCAGTCGCTGCAGCGGACGTATCCCCAGATCCAGCAGGCGGAGTCTTCATTCCGCGCCCTGACTGCAGACGATCGCAGTGCCGCGCGTCCCTGGAAGCTGAAGAGCGTGCCGATGCCGGGTGGCGGTTTCGCGGAGCTGGCCAGGCAGTCACCGTTGGGAAGCAGTGCCGAGCAGCAGTTGCGGCTGCTGAATGGTGTGTACGGGGGTGGGAACGTCAGTCCCGGGCAAAAAGTGAAAGTGGTTGAATGATCTGACTTTCACTCGCCCCTCGCCCCTCGACCTGCAGCCCCGGAGCGCGCCGTCACTCATTGACACACTCTGCTTACCTCCTTGCGCTAAGGTGTAGCACTGGAGGTAAGCAGCATGGTCGATCGACGTGATTTTCTGCGGCTGGGTGCCGGTACCGCGCTGGGCCTGGCGGCAAGCCCGGCACTGGCGCAGTCCGATCCGCGCATCCGCAGCTACAAGACCCTCGGCCGCACCGGCCTCAAAATCTCGGATATCTCCTTCGGCTCGGCGAGCATGTCCGACCCGGTGGTGGTGCGCCATGCGCTCGCGCGGGGCATCAATTACTTCGACACCGCCGAGAGCTACCGTTTTGGTAGCAGCGAGGAAGCCATCGGCGAGGCGCTGAAGGGCAAGCGCAACGATGTATTTCTCACCAGCAAGACCAAGGCCGGCGCCGGCGACACCCGGGCCGAGATGATGAAGTCGCTGGAGGGCAGCCTGAAGCGCCTGCAGACCGATCACGTGGAGGTGTACTTCAACCACGCCGTCAACGACGTGGACCGGATGAAAAACCCGGCATGGGCGGAGTTCACCGAGCTGGCGAAGAAGCAGGGCAAGATCCGCTTCTGCGGCATGTCCGGGCACGGCAGCCACCTCACCGAGAGCCTGGACTACGCCATCGACAATGACCTGGTCGATGTGATCCTGGTGGCCTACAACTTCGCGCAGGACCCGACTTTCTACGACAAGCTGCGCCACACCTTCCACTATTCGGCGATCCAGCCGGATCTGCCGCGAGTGCTGGACAAGGCAAAAAAGAAGGACATCGGCGTGCTGGCGATGAAAACGCTGATGGGCGCGCGCCTGAACGACATGCGGCCCTATGAGCGCAAGGGGTCGACCTTCTCGCAAGCGGCGTTCCGCTGGGTGCTGTCCGCGCCGCAGGTGGATGCGCTGCTGGTGTCGATGAGCAGCAAGGAAGAGATCGATGAATATGTCGCGGCCTCCGGAACGGCGAAGGTCAGTGCCGTGGACATGGAGCTGCTCGAGCGCTATGCGCTGCTGCAGGGGGGGCGCTACTGCCAGTCGGCGTGCTACGATTGCACCGGAAGCTGTCCGCAGAATGTCGCCATCGCAGAGGTACTGCGCACGCGCATGTACGACGTCGACTATGGCGACCCGCTGCTCGCCCGCACCGAGTATGCCGCCCTCGGCAATCCCGCCGAGGCCTGCCTGACCTGTGCGACGCAGTCCTGCCTGAACGCATGTACCAGGGGCATCCCGATCGCCGAGTACACCCTCGATGCCGCCCTTCGGCTGGGTTAAACCTCACCGCCTCTGCGGTGAGATCTTGACCTATGCGGTGAGGGTTTAACGTGACTAGATTTCTTGCGGATTTCCTTTTCGTGCTTGCGGCCTGGACATTGGTCATCAAGTACATTTTCCCGGTGGCGTATGCGCTGAACGCAGGCGAACCAGCTCTCACTTATGTGATGTGGGATTTCTGGTGGGTGGCGCACATCTGGCTCGGCTGGGCGCTGGTCACCAGGCCGCGCTACGCCTTCGGACTGGCGATCACGGTATCGGTAGTCGAAATTGTCATTGTCGTGACCAAGTTCGTAATGTTCCTGTCCGCTCCGCAATGGGATATCTGGCGCACGAACTGGTTCATCAACAAGGTTTTCGTTCTGGCGTGCTTCGTCCTCCTTCTCGGCTACCTGCTCTGGAACCGGCGGGCGTTCCGTAATGCTTGAGTTGCCAGCGAACAGCGAACAGTGAACAGCGAACAGCGAACAGCGAACAGCGAACGGTGAACAGTGAACGGTGAACAGCAGTCGGTGAATAGCGAAATGGGCTACTGATCTACTGTTCACTGTTAACCGTTCGCTGGCAACTGATCGCTGATCGCCGCGCGCGCTACCTACTTCATCAACCGCGGCAGCCAGAGGACAAGTTCGGGGACGTAGGCGACGAGCAGGATCACCGCCATCCACGCCGCGATAAAGGGGGCGAGCATGGCCAGGGAGGCGGTGTAGCTGATCCCGGCGATGCGGCTGGCGACCATGGCCAGCACCCCGACTGGCGGCGTCACCGATCCGACCACCAGCAGCATGATGGTGATGATGCCGAAATGCACCGGATCGTAGCCCAGGTGGGCGATGAGCGGGCCCATGATCGGCACGACGATGATCAGCGCGGGTACCGGTTCCAGGAAGGTGCCCAGCAGGAAGAAAAACGCGATCAGCACCAGCATGGCCAGCTTGGGGTCCGACGTGATCGACAGCATGAACTGGAGGGCAGCCTGGCCAACGCCCGCGCGGCTCAGTACCCAACTGAAGAGTGCCGCCCCGCCGAGCGTGATCAGCGCGCTTGCCGTCGTTTCCGCTGCCGCGGAGAAGTTGCGGTAGAGCGAAACCCGGTTGTGCTTGCGGGCGGCGAGCCCGAACAGCAACGCATAGAGCGCCGCGACCGCGCCGGCTTCGGTGGGCGTGAAAGTGCCGGAAAGGATGCCGCCGATGATGATGGCCGGCATAACCAGCGCAGGCAAGGCCCGGCCCGTGGACGAAACCACCTCGGCGCGGGAAGCCCGCGGCGACGGACCGGCCCCGACGCGGGGCGCCATGTACCAGGTCAGAAGCATCATCGACAATCCTGCCAGCACGCCCGGAATGACGCCGCCCAGGAACAGCGCGCCGATGGAAACCCCCGTGACGGAGCCGTAGATCACCGCGATGATGCTGGGCGGAATGATGGGCGCCATCATCGCCGCGCAGGCGGTCACTGCCACCGCGAACGCCGGTTTGTAGCCTTCGCGTTTCATCGCCGGGATCATCATCGAGCCAATGGCGGCGAGGTCGGCGAGGGCGGAACCGGAAATCGCCCCCATGAACATGTTGGTCAGGATGTTGGCCTGGGCGAGCCCGCCTCGCAGGTGGCCGATGAGCGCGCGCGACATGCCCACCAGGCGGTCGGTGATTCCCGCCACGCTCATCAGTTCGCCGGCGAGGATGAACAGCGGCACCGCAAGCAGCGAGAAGTTGTCCAGGGAATCGTAGAACTGCTGGGCCAGGAGCAGGACGGGAAGCTGGCCGTCGACCAGAACCGTGAGGATGGCTGCCAGGCCCATGCAATAGGCGATCGGCATGCCGATCGCCATGAAGACGAAGAACAGCACCAGCATCAGGCCGATGCTCACAACGTGCGGTCCGTCATTTCGTCAGGGGCGGGGACATCGCGGTTCCAGGTCAGGATCATCAGCAGCGATTCGAGCGCCGCTCCGACCGGGATTGCCAGATAGACGGTCCACTTGGGCAGATCGAGAACCGCGGATTGCTGCATCCAGGTGCGGTCGACGAACTGGATGCCGGCCCACAGCAATATCAGGCTGAAGGCGAGCGTCAGCACGTTGGCGGCCCAGACCAGGATGCGCTTCCCGCTGGGCGGCAGCATGGACTCGAGCAGATCGACGCGGATGTGGCCGCGCGATGCCGCCACCAGGGCCGAACTGAGCATGATTCCCCAGAGCATCGCGGCGCGGACCAACTCCTCGGCCCAGAACAGCGATTCGTTCAGCACGTAGCGAAAGAACACCTGCAGCAGCACCAGGACGAAGTAACTGGCGAGGAGCGCGACGGACACCGCCTTCAGCGATGCCTGAAGGCGGCCCGTGAATGACGCCGGTGGGCGCGCGGGAAACATGTTCATAGTCTAGTGGTCGCGAATTTATCTGACAGACACTGTCATTAACCCAGACTCATGAACCACGGAGGACACGGATGCCCTACGTGCGTAGCAAGTCGGGTATCCGTGGTGAACGCGGTTTCGCCTTGAAAGGGAGGGGCTCAGGCCTTGCCGGCGGCCTGCACGGCTTCGACCAGCGCCTTGCCCTTGGCTCCCGAGCGGGCAACGAAGCCGTTGATGACGGGGCCCATTTTCGTGCGGAAGCTGGCGATGTCCGGATTCGGATTCGCCTTGATCAGTTTGGCGAGCTCGGTCCAGGCGGATTCCTGGGCCTTGAGGTTGGCTTCCCACATTTCCTTCTGCACGGCTTCGACGGCAACGTCGCGGATTACCTTCTGCACGGCCGCCGGCAGCGACGCCATTCTCCGGGCGCTCGCCATCATCGAGACTTCGGTGAAAATGTGGTGCGTGCGGGTGGCGAATCCGGCGACTTCGTAGTTCTTGCTGGAGACCAAATAGTCGGCGGGCGCCTCGCAGGCATCGACCACGCCGGTCTGCAGTGCCGTGTAGATTTCCCCCGCCGGGATCGGTGTCGGATTGGCGCCGAGTGCCTTCGCCATCTCGACCCAGGTCGGGATCTCGGGGACGCGCAGGCGCAGGCCGCGAACGTCATCGGCCGTCTGGATGGGCTTCTTCGACAGGAACACGCGGAATCCGGAAGCGCCCAGCGACAGGATCTCGACGCCAAGGGCGTCCTTCGCGTCCTTGCAGACCCGCTGGCCGATGGGCCCGTACAGGACTCTCTTGACGTGATCGTAGTCATTGAACAGGAACGGCAGGGAGCCGAACCCGAACTGCGGCTGCCAATTGCCCAGGGTGCCCAGGTCGGTCCAGCACAGGTCGAGCGTACCGAGTTGCAGCGCCTCGGCCGAAGTGCGCAGGTTGAAAAGCTGCGAAGCCGGGCGGATGCTGATGGTAACCGCACCGTTGGTGCGCTCCTTCACTTTGCCGGCAAATTTCTCGGCCACGCCGTGGATCAGGTGGGTGGTGGGGACATGATGCGAAAACACCAGGTTGATCGGCGGCGTTTGTCCCCAACTGCGCCGCGACAGGGCCGTCGCGCCAACCACCGCCGCGCCAACCACCGTGGCGCCCGCCTTGATCAGTTCACGTCTGGATATCGCCACCGTGATCTCCTCCTGTGCGCGCCACCGCGATGCGATGTCGTCTTCTTGTGTCGGAATCAATGCCGCCGTGCCGATGCCCCGTTCCCGAGACGCCGTATCACAATGCCGAATCAGTTTAACGGCTCCCTTGGGCGGATGGCAATGCAGAGGCTTTCGGGTGCGCCCTGCCTTCGAGCCGGTTTTTAGCTCGTACCGCGCAGGTCAGGGAATGGTGAACCCCACCGTTGCCATCACACCTAGAGGTTAAATCCGTTAACATTTCCGGAAACCGGTCGACGAGGGAGCAGCGAGTGTCCATCACCCGAAGTACCGTGCGAAAGTCGATTGGTTTCGGAATACTGCCGTTGTTGCTCCTGGGCGTCACGATCAATGCCCGCGACGAACCGCTCAGCCCGGAAGCAGCGGCATTTGCTGCGGCATCCGGACAGGACGTCGCGGATCGGGAAAACGCGTTCTTCGCGGTACTGGGTTTCGTCTCGCCGCCGGGCCAGGACCCGCATGCGCAAGGCATGCAGGCGGCGGCGCGATATGAGGCGGCGCTGGCGCAGCGGCCTTATTCCGCCGACAACAGCGTTCGCGATTCGACCTCTCCCGAGGCGTTGTCGACGGCCACCGCTATTGGGGATCTGATCTGCGGCGGAGACGGCTACCGCCATCAGCGCCAGCAGAATACCGGCCATCTGGCTGTCAGGGTGGACGCCCACAAGGCAATGCTGGCGCGGTACGAGCGGCTGCAAGCCTATCCCCACTATCGTGACGCGCTGACACGGACGATTTTCGCTCCGGGCATGCCGTTCGGGGTTCTGGCCAGTGCGCATCAGCTTCTATTGGCTAAAGTGGTTCTGTCCGCCCAGGGCGGCGACCCCAGTCAGGCACTGGCAACGCTCGAACGCGACACGTTCTTTTGGCGGATGGTGCTGCGCGACGCGGACAGCCTGATCGCGAGAGTAGTCGCAGTGCGATTTCTGACGAACAACGCGAGCCTCCTCTCGGAGCTTGTTTCACAGTACAAACAGTACAAATGGAGCGTGGACGCGTTGCAGGAAAAAGCGCAGGCAATCGTCCTGCCGCTGACCGTGGAAGAGCGCGATCCCCGCCCCGCATTGCGGCGGGAATTTCGAGTGGCCCGGCACCTGTTTGCCGGCTTTGCAAAAGACCCGGGTTTTCGCAGGTCCGCGATGAATGTGTCCAATGAAGGAGCGTTGGCGTCAGGCGGCCGGGACATCCTGTATCGACTGTTTTATCGACCTGACGCCACGGCTAATGATGCCTACCGGGACTTCGCTGGTCTGTCCGCGGTGATGGGGTTGCCCGCGCGTGAGTTCATCAAACATCTGCTCGCCGCTGGCGCGGCGGGCGAATCAAGCCCCAGCCTGATCAGATGGAATCTGATTTATAACCCACTGGGAAAAGTCATCCTGGCCTCGGCACCGCCAGATTCTCGGAAATTTTCCGCGCAGCTTCCCAATCTCGATGGGTTGCTGCGGCTGGTGGCGCTGCAGCTCAGGGCAAAACAGGAGGGCCTCGTTCCCGGCCGCATGCAGGACTTTCTGCGGAGCGCCGGGGATGCTTTTGCGAATCCATATACAGGCGCTCCCATGCAATACGATACAGAGGGGCACCGGATGTACTTTCTCGGGGTCGATGACAATCTGTTGCCCGTCACACGCATGTGAGGTCCGCCTTTGGCCACGATCCCCGCGTTTAGTTTAACCCCGTTCGGAACCCCCGGGCGTTAATAGTAACCGCTCAACCAGAACGCGTTTGCTGCAGAGGAAGGAGTTGTGGCAGTCCATGAACATCGCACCATTGATCGACTATCTGCGCCATCCTTTTCCCAGTCGCCAGGGGTTTTCCGCATACCGCTTCCCGGGCCTGATCGTTCACGTACCGATTGCCCTGTTTTTTCTGGTCCTGGGGGCTTCGTTGACGCTGTGGGACCCCTATCTGTGGCCGCTGTTACTGGTTTATCTTTTGGCGGGCCTCTACCTCGGCCGCGACCTGGCGATCTTTGCCCACTACAACCTGCTGATCACCCTGGCCGTTATCGGTGGGTTCATCGGGCTGATGGCGTCGCCCGACACGCTGCGCGCCCTGCTGTCGGGCTCGCGCAACCCGGTTCTGAGTTTTGCCGTCACGCTGTCGGTCGCGGCGGGATTTTTTGCCTGGGTCAAGTGGCGCATCGGGGCTGAAGCGGACAACCGTGCGGCACCGCCCGATGTCCCCGGACAAACGCCCGCTGCGCCGCAGAAGCCCCGCTTGTTCGCCGCCGGTGGCATGTGGCTGATTTCGCTGGCGTGGTTTGCGCTCGTGTTTCTTGCCGCCTACCGTCCCGAGCATCCCCGTTCGTCGGGATTTACGTGGGCGCTCTGGCTGCTGCCTTTGATCGCTGCCGCCGCGTTGGTCCTTGCTTTGCGTAGCAATGTGGGAGCCCTGCGTAGCCGCGGCACACGCGCGGTCATCGTGCTGGCGCTGAAGCTGGTGATCCTGCTGGCGGCGCTCGCGATACCGACCGCTGCGTTTGTAACCAGCCACGCTGACTTCCGGTTGCATGTGCGCATGGCGAAGATGATTGAATCCGTTGCACCGCTGAAAGCACAGGTTCTCGAAAATTTGTTCCGGCCCCAATGGATGACCAAGCCCGGCGAAGGCCTCGCGTGGCCGGCAGACATCAAAACGGATGCGGGGTTTATCGGTAGTGACGGCACCATTCTGATTTTCGATGCCTCGTCCGGCACCCTTGCGGTCATTGCACCGGGGCCGCTGCCGGATTGGCGCTGCCTGGGCTTTCCTCGTGAGCTTGCGCCCCGCGCATGCCGGGACTATCCGGCGCCAACCTCCCTCGAGGAAGGCTCCGGGACAAACATGACGCTAGCGGTTGGCGCTCTGTCGAAGGTGGCTGCGGGCCTCAAGGCCCCGTCATCGGCGCAATCGGCCGGCACGTCCCGGATCCTGCCCCGGGATGGCGACCTCGACTTCGGTTACGTGGACGCGCAGGGGGGCCAGGTCGCGCTTTACAACGATCGGCACGGAGTCCTGATGCTGCTGGGGCGCGAAGGGACAGGTAGCTGGAACTGCAGATTGCTGGTTCAAGGCAAGACCGAGACCGGGTGTCCGGCCGAATGATCGGCGCGGAAGAGTTCGAATTCCATACGGCGACGTTCGCGGAAAAAATATGAATGCACAGGAACAAAGCGGTTCAGGCGTGTCAGTCCAATGCGGGCCTTGGCCGGATCGGCTTTACTTCATCGAACTGCTTCGCCCCTGGAAACTGGTTTCCTTTGGCATCGGCATGGCGTGGCTCTTGTTCGGTGCGGTCAACTACGGCATCGCCGACTGGGACGTGGGCATCAGTTTGATCATGGGTGCGCTCACCTACCTCTGTGCTCCGTGGAGCGTCCGCCTCATTCTCCATTCGCTTTACCGCCGGCCTGGCGGTTGGGTTTTGCACGTATTGGCTGCATTGGCGGTGGCCTTGTTCGTGGTTGACTCTGTTTATTGGCTTTACCACACGGCAATGGGCAACCGCATGTACCGGCTTGAGAATTTCAAGGCCTCTTCAGCGCTGTATTTCCTCGCGGGTGCATTCTGGCTATATCGAGGCTCCGTGCGCGAATTCCTGCGCAATGTCAAATCACTGAGGAAAGGTGCCGCATGATTTCGGGAAATTCCGCTGGCTGGCTTCGGATAATGTCGAGGATCGGCCTCGGCCTTGCCTGTCTTGTAGGGGTTGCAATTGCCGGGTTCAGTCTGATGTTCTGGTTCGGTGGCAATGATGTCGAAAAATTCTGCCAGGACGCCACACCCGGCCTTTCTTTCGCACGGCTGGCCGCCTTGGCCGACAAACATCAGCTCCGCCTGGTACCGGGATCGCGGGAGGATTCCGGAGCATATTTGCTGCTGGCGCATACGCCGCGATCCTTTGGGCGCGACACCTGCCTGGTGAGGCATGACAACCACGTGGTGATTGAAAGTCAGTATGTATTTTCCGACTAGAACCACTGATGCTGTGGCGACGGACAGGAGCATCCAACGGCTGGGGTTGTTCGTGTTTCTGTGCTTGCTCGTTTCTGCTTCAGCCCAGGCGTTCTCCATCATTGTGCCGCCGGATATCGATTACACCGATCTGCCGGGTCAGTTCGGTTGGAGCCCATTGATAACGGCAGTCTTGCGGGGTGATGCGGGCATCGTGCAAAAGCTTGTCGGTAAAGGCGCAAACCTTCCGGTCAGGGATAAAGCAGGCAGAACGGCCCTGGACTACGGCGAAGAACACGACGAGCGGGAAGATAGGGGAAATCCTGAAGAGCAGCCGGGCAACCCACATTGAATAAAGGAAGCAGCTCCATGATAAGAAACGTTGCCTTCGTTCTCGCGGCGTTCTTGACGTTTCCACTCCAGGCTTCTTTTGTGTGGGCTGCCGATCCGGACCCCGCTGGCCCTGAAACACTCTGCGTGCGGCAGCAGTCGACAATCCGGGCCCTCGAGAGTGACCGCGAACAGATGGCGCGCGAAATCTACCGCCTCCAGGAGGAAATCCGCCAGCTCAACTCAACCCTTAACGACATCCGGTCAAAGGTCGGGCACGGCGGGCCTGCCCCCAGTTCCTCCGCGAAATGAACTTTTTTTGGCTGGTGTCCATGCAAGGAAAGGAGTGCGCACAATGAACACAAGGCTGCAACTCTTGGCTGTGCCCCTGAGCGCACTGGTATTCTCGCTGTGGTTTTTAGATATGCCGGCGGCTTGGGCGAAATGCTGGACGGTAAGCGGAGCGCAATTCTGCGATAACCGCGAGGGACTGGGCAATAATGGTGGCCAGGGACGCGAAGACGGCCCGCGAGGTCCCTCGCCCGAGGAGATCAGAGCGCTGGCGGCAAAAGAGCGGCGTGCAAAAGCCAACGCTTTAAATGATGAAGGCATCGCCGCCTGGAATCGCGGCGCATGGGGTATTGCCGCCGAACAATTTCGGCAGGCGTATGCGTGGAATCCTGATTCCAAGGTTATCTTCAACAATCTCCTCAATGCCCAGCACAAAGTAGGTCTGATTGCCATGGAAGAGGGCGACTGGGAGTACGCGGCCACCCAATTCCAGAGCCTCCTCTATCACAAGCCTGACTCCGGGGAATTCAAACGCCTGTCGGCCGCGGTCGAAAAAAAGCGGCAGGCGGCGCGGCAGGCGCACGAGCTGAACCGTCAAGGAATCAACGCTGCGGATAACGGTGACTGGAAGACGGCCTTTGCGTACTTTCAAGAAGCCACGAAGAACGATCCTCTCAAGGTCGTGTATGCCAACAATCTCGCGATTGCACGGCAAAAGAAAATGGCTTTTGAGCAATACGATCAAGGCCACGCCGCTGCCCAGGGTGGTGACTGGGCCAGCGCCCTGATTCATTTTCAGCAAGCCGCGCTATCCGATCCGGGAGATCCTGCGCATGCTGAAAATGTCGTGCTGGCACAGCGCAAGGTTCACGAGCAACAGAACAAGGCGGTGGTTAAAAAAGTCCAGCAGAGCGTAAGCACGATCGCAGGCGACGTGAAGAGTTCGCAGCCCGTGGGTGATTTGGATCTGAGCGATCTCTCGACCACGGGAGACGCTTTCGGTGCAAACAAGGCTAACCCAAAACTCGCGCCCGCTGTAGCGCAGGAAAACGGGGGCGTTGGAACAGATCCTGGCGCACAACTGAAGAGCGTCGAACACCACAGTCGCCAGGCGCAGTCGCAGGGCAAGGACGACGACAAAAAACAGATGGCGCGAGACGGATTCGACGTCGTCGGAGACGATAGGGGAACCCTAGCCTATCCGGATAAAAACCAACTCCGGCAGGGTCCGCCCTCGGCGCTGGACAAGCAAGTACCCCAGGGCGCGAAAGACGATCCACAGGTCAAGCAGATGCAGGCCTGGTATCGGTCGCTCGATGCCAGGAAAACCGAGAAAGAAACGATGATAGCCGAGATCAAGGAGCAGCAGAAGACCAGCAAGGATCCCGTGCTGGATGTGAAATTGGCCACCCTTGCCAATGACGTAAAGCGATTAAACGACGACCAGGCCCAGGCGAGGGCAACGGTCAAAGAGCGGGTGGAGGTGATCAAGAAGCAGACGCTGAACAAGGGGCTTGCATGGGACGAGGAGCCGTCTGCCGATATACCAAGTGCCAATAAAAATGAGGATTAGCCGAATGGTTCAACAGGCCAGGCGCCGCTTCAACAAGCAGCCCGTCCGGTCGATGTCACCGAAGGAATGGCTTGCAGCTATCATCGCTGTGGCGCTCTTCGGCCTGCTGCCCCTGGGCAGGGCCACAGCCGAGACGATTCCGGCATTGCCGGAAATCGAGCCGGGAGTCGCCGCCGATAATCCGGAACTTGCCCAGCGACGGATCGCGTTGAGCCAGGAGCGCGATGCGCTGCGCGGTCGAACGTTGCAGCACAATGCGGCATGCCGCAGTGTCGAAGAGGGCAGTGCCGCGGATGCGGCATGCACGCAGACGTTGACGGCACTCCAGTCGGATCTTGCCCGCCACATTCAGGCCAGCAAGCGATTCATCACCATGGTGGATGCCGTGCGCAGCAAGGCATCCTTCCTGTATGCGCTGCAGACGCGCACGTTGACTCCCATGGCCGATGGCGGCCATCCGATCGACGCACCCGGTTCGCCGCCAGCGGGTTTGCACGGACTGGTCGGTGGAACGACCTGGACCTACGGCTTCCAGAGGCCTTACGTTAAATGCGAGAAGAAGTGCCAGGATGACATGAAGAGGAATCTGGATGGCCAGCTTGTTCTCTTCTGCTCTTCGCAAAGCGATCCCACGGCCTGTCTCGCGGACGGTCTGCCCTTTACGCCTGACATGTATGACCTGGTCGTTTCGATGGGCAGTTCGCATTCGGCCATCGAGGACCTCGCCACTCGGGTATTGTTTGACGGCACGACGTTCGGAGAGTTTTCGCGGCAGAACAAGGAGATCTTCGCCAGCTTGAAAGGGCGTCAGTTTGCAACGCTCGACTGTCACAGCAATGGGGCAATGGTTTGTCTCGCCGCCCTCCGCAGCGGCGATACAGAGGCGAAAGAGGTTCGGTTGTTCGGGCCTCAGATGAACCCTGAGGCGGCGAAACGCTGGCAGGAGTACGCCATGAACAAAAAAACCACGATCAGGATCTACATCAATAATGGCGACCCAATCGCGGCGATTTCCTGGAAACAACCGACTCCACAGACGCCCGCCGGAAGGGCTGCCACTGCTGCGTGGCTCTCCAATCCGCTGACCGGCCCCGCCACTTTCGCGGAGGCGCTCTTTCATACGTACGTCGACAGCAAGAAGGGCGTGATGGACGAGACCCTCAGGAATTATGGCTTCGACGTTAGGCGATCGAAATGCAAGGACGCGCCCAGCATTGACTGCCATTCAATGAAACTTTACGAGACGAATCTCCTTCAATAGCGAGGGGGAAAAATGAGCTCGTTGCCCATTATGACTTGAGCAATCCACCATGACACGGATCTACCGATATTTTGGATCGAGTATGCTGTGCAAGACTTCCCGCAATCTGGTTTATCTGGTGTCTTGCGGGTTGCTGGTCATGTCGAGTGCCCCGCCGCTCGCCGCTACTTCCCTGGCCTTGCCGGCCGCGGCGAAGGAAGCCGTGAATAAAGGCATGAGCGCCGATAAAAGCCGGGACTACCTTACCGCCATCAGCCATTTTCAGGAAGCGCTCCGGATCGCGCCGGATGCTCCGGAGGTTCTGTTCTATCTTGGCGTGGAGGAATCAAAAGTCCCGGGACGCGAACTGCGTGCCATTGCCTGGCTCGGCGCGTATCTGTCGTTGCGAGCTGATGGAGCGGGCGCGACGAAGGTCACGAACCAGATTGGCAAGTTAAGGATTGCGCATCACAAGACTCTGGCGAGAGTAGTCGAGGCCATTGAGAAGTCCGCCCAGTTTGCGGAGCGCAGGGGTCCGAGCCTGCGAGACGTTGCCCGCAAGCTGGCCGAGATCGGTGATGTCCCATCGGCGCTGCAGGTCGCAGCCAACCTGTCGGAGTTCCCAGAGTCCCAGGCCGAGGCGTACGCCGGGATCGCCACAGTCCAGGCCACGAGGTGGGAGATCGCTGGTGCCTTGCAGACCGCCAGTTTGATCGCCGAGGCGCAGCCCGCGAAAGGCGATGCGTTGGCGCACATTGTCAAATTTCAGATTGCGCGCGACCGGGTCGGAGCGCTGGAGACCATTGGGCGCATTCAGGATCCCAAGAACAAAGACCGGGCGAAGCGGATCGTCTCTTATTTTCAAGCCAGGACCGATGACGTTGCGAGCGCCCTGAAGACCGCCGAATCCATCCAGGATGAGGAAGTCCGGGGCTCGGCGCTCAATGACATCGCCCATGTACAAGTCGATGCCGGTGATTTGGCCGGAGCGCTCAGGACGGCCATCCTGATTCCGGCGGTGGGGGACGCAAACGCTGTGCTACAGCACATCAGTCTTGCCCAAGCCAGAAAAGGCGACATCGGCGGGGCTCTCAAGACCGCCGCCCTGTACGGCCATGGCTCCGATTTGCAATCTCGCGTCGCCAAGGTTCAGGCCGAAAGCGGCGACCTGGCCGGCGCCCTCAGAACCGCCGCTTCATTTGACAAAGATAATAAAGACTACTACACGATGGGCCTGGTTCAGGCGTCATTTGCGCAGGCGCAATTGACGCGCGGCGATGCCGGTGGTGCCCGGAAAGCGCTGGCTTCGGCGCGCCAATCGGCAGACCTTGTTTCGGACACCGACCGTAAGGAAACGGTATTGCGCCAGATCGCTCTCATCCAGGCCGAGAGCGGTGACTTGGCCGGCGCCCTGGCCGTTGCCGGCCAGATTCAATCCGTCTATTGGAAAGGGGAGACCCAAAGCGATATCGTCGTCGCTCAAGCCAGAGGTGGCGATGTGGCGGGCGCCCTCAATACCGCCGACGCGATTCAATACCCTGACGACTATAAGAAGAGCGTCGCGCTGGTCCGTGTTGCAGAAATCCAGGCCAAGGGCGGTAACTTCGCAGGGGCACTTCGCACATCTGGCTTGATCCGAAGTGATTCCAGCAAGGCTGCCGCACAGCGCATCGTGGCGGAACTTCAGGTCCAAAGGGGCGATCTGGCCGGGGCGCAGAAAACCGTCGGGCTGATCCAAGATGCAACCTCCCAGAAGGAAGCGCAGCAGGCCGTGGACGCTGCCCGATTCAAGGCCGGCGATCTGGTTGCCCTATGGCGCCAAAGGCTGGAGGACTCCAACCTCGACCACGACGGCGCCCTCAATGCCGCGCCATTCCTGGATCTGGCAAAACACCTGCAATCCGTGTCAGCCATCGAGGATCCCAAGAAACTCTTTGGGGCACTCTATCGAACGTTCATAGACCTGATTGACGCGGAAATTGTCGTCAACCAACTACTGGAACAACAATCCAAAAAATAGGAATCTCATCACATGAAAGCTACCTGTATTCGAATCGCCGTTCACGCGCGCTTGCTCGGCGGCATAGTGCTGATCTGCACCACGTCAGCGGCCTTCGGCGAGGATGAGTCAACGCCTTTTCCAGGCGAGGAAGTATCACGCCTGACGGCTGAGATCCGCAAGGATCCGGAAAATGATGAATTGCGGCGCGATTTCATCGATCTGCTGCGCGGTCGTACGCTGCGAATGCCCGCGGAGGGCACCTACAAACTGCTGGATTCGGCGGCAATGCTCGAGGACACCGGTAAGCCGGACGATCTGAAGCGCGCGATAACGATCTACAAACGTGTGGCGAACTCCGTGCCGTGGTACGTCAGCGTCTACATGAATCTCGGCTTGGCTTACGAAAAGACGCGCGATTGGGCACAAGCCAAGCGTTACTACGACCTGTTTCTTTACGCCGGTGCGGACTACTCGATGGTGCCCGCCGAACTCTCAATTATTCGCGAGGCGTTACACCGGGTGGAAGACGAGATTGCAAAAGGCCGTAAGTAACGAAACTGATCGAGGAAGCATGTGGTCGACCTGACAGAATCGCATAACCGACAGAAGGAACCAGGTTTGGTTAGTTGCATATTGGCTCTTTTCAGAGGGCGATCGAGACCGAACCAATTATGCGGCTAACCAGGACTGAAAATCATCTAGTCGCCCCACTTTTAACGGCTCTGACCCAATGATTTCTGCGGTGCTTTCTTTCATTTCCATGAACACGCCGAAACGTGTGGTGAGGATCCTGCTCACCGCGTGGATATGCGCAGCTACCCCGGCATTGGCGGCTGCTCCAGACGGGGAATGCGGCGAGCGCATGACATTGGCTAAACTGATCGCCAATCCGGATGCTTATCATGGCAAAGCACTGTGGGTCGTCGCCTACGCAACGATCGATTTCGAGAACATGACGGCGTGCCCGTCGGAAAATGAAACGCAAGCGGGGAACTGCCTCTGGCTCAACGTAGACGATGGTCCTTTCAAAACCGATCAGGACTACATTCGCTACCAATCGAAGTTGCAGATATGGCGGCAGTTCAATTTACAGACCGTCGCCATCTGCGCGACGTTCAACAAGACCGAGACAGGCCATTTCGGCGTGTGGCGGGGCGGCCTCGGTAACGTCATGGAAGTGTCGGGGCACGGAGGTGGCTGGAACTTCAGTTCGAACGCCGCGGTGCCGCGCACCGCATGCGTGGGTGAATTGCCGGTGCCGGAGGAATCCAGCGAACGACGGATTGGGCACGGCAATCTGAAACTTCGCAACGGAGATTACGAAGGTGCTATCGCCGACTTTAACCTTGCCATCGACCTTGAGCCTCGCAATAGCAGGTATTACCTTCTGCGCGGCAACGCGAAAAAGCTCAACCGCGACTACGCTGGCGCCATTGCAGACTACACGCGTGCGATCGAGTTAGAACGGGAGTACAAGGATGTCATGTTCACTACCCGTGCCGGGGCGAGAGAGCTGACGGGCGATCTGGACGGCGCCATTGCCGACTATAGCCGGGCGATCGAGATTGATCCGAAGTTCGGCGGCACGTACAAACTCCGCGGCTTCGCCAGACAAAAAAAAGGAGATCTCGCGGGCGCTGCCGCGGATTTTGCGCAGGCCGAACGGTTGGCGCCGAAGCAGTAGCCCCCGCCAACAGACCAACTCAGGTGCTCAGCGTAAAACCTTCATAGTTCCTCGCGGCAATGTCTGCGCAGATCTTCCGGTAGTGCGCCATCCCGCCAGCGTAGGGCATGAATACGCGCGGCTTGCCGGGGATGTTGGCGCCGAGGTACCAGGAGTGCTTCGCCTGCGGCAGTACCGTGGCTTCGGCGGCCGCGTTCACCTGCGCCACCCACGAGTCCACGGCTTCTTCCCGCGGCTCGATCCGCTTGAGGCCGTGCTTGCGCATGTGCGCGATGCAGTCGGTGATCCACTCGACATGCTGCTCGATGGCCACCGGCATGTTGCACAGGACTGACGGACTCCCGGGGCCAGTGATGGTGAACAGATTCGGAAAACCCGCAACTTGAAGTCCGAGGTGGTTGCGCGGCCCCGCCTTCCACGCTTCCTTCAGCGGCAGGCCGTCGCGACCGCGAATGTCCATGCGCAACAGCGATCCGGTCATGCCGTCGAAGCCGGTGGCGAAGACGATGACGTCGAGCGGGTATTCGGCACTGTGCGTTTTTATTCCGCCTGGGGTGATCCGTTCTATCGGATCGGCGCGGACGTCGACCAGCGCCACGTTGTCGCGGTTGAAGGTCTCGAAATAGTCGGTGTCGATCGGCGGGCGCTTAGCGGCATAAGGGTGGTCGATGTCGGCCAGCTTCTCCGCCGTTGCCGGATCTTTCACGATCTTGCGGATCTTGTCCTTGAGGAATGCGGACGCGGTTGCATTCGCTTCGTTGTTCGTCACCAGGTCGCGAAACACCGCGCGGAAGCGCAGGCCACCGGTCTCCCAGGCTTTTTCGTAACGGGCCTGGCGTTCCTGCGGCGGGATCGACAGCGTCAGGGTCTCGGATAGCAGGAAGGGATGGCCGTTGACGGCCGCACGCATGGTCGTCCGGATCTCGTCTCTGTTGTCCTGGATCCAGCGATTGAACTCCGGGGTGAGCGGTCCATTGCGTGCGGGTACGCTGTAGTTCGCGGTGCGCTGGAAAACGGTCAGATGGGCGGCCGTTTCCGCTATGACCGGCGCGGCCTGGATGCCGGTCGAGCCCGTGCCGATCTGGCCGACCCGCTTGCCGCGGAAGTCGACGCCTTCATGCGGCCATTGCCCGGTGTGATACCACTTGCCCCTGAAGGCATCCAGGCCCGGGATATCCGGGACGTTCGCCGTTGAAAGGCAGCCCACGGCGGTTATTAGAAATTGGGCGGTCAACACGTCGCCGGCATCCGTGGTCACGCGCCAGCAGTTCGCGGCCTGGTCGTAGTGCGCCGATTCGACACGGGTATTGAAGCGAATATCCCGTTTCAGGTCGAACTTGTCGGCGACATGATTGAGATAGCGCAGGATTTCCATGGGGCCGGGATACTTTTCCGTCCACTCCCATTCCTTCCACAGGTCTTCGGAGAAGGTGTAGCAGTACGAATGGCTTTCCGAATCGCAGCGCGCACCCGGGTAGCGGTTCCAGTACCAGGTGCCGCCGACTCCCGCGCCGGCTTCCAGCACCTGGACCGAAAGGCCCAGCCGGTCGCGCAGGCAGAGCAATTGATAGAGGCCGGAAAACCCGGCGCCAATGACCAGCGCATCGAAGGCGCGTGGCGGGCGGGTAGTTTTTTCTGAAGATTCAGGGTTGCCACTCATTGCCATTCGAATTCCTGATTTCTGTCGCGCCCGGGCTGAATGTTCTATCCCGTAAAACTATCCGGGAAAACCATCCGGAAACACGATCCGGTAAAACCTGGCACAGGGCGGTGCCCGTGGAGAATGTTAACCAGGCCCGCATCATTGCATATCAGGAGGTCAATGTTGCAAGGCCGGCCCGCATGACGGGATTGAAAAGCGCTAAAGTGGGCCCTCCAACCGTACAGTGAGCCACTGCTCATGGCCAAGTCTCCCGTTCCGGATTTATCCCGGCTCGATCGCGTAATAGCCGAAGCGCGGCGGCATAGCAACGAGCGCGAAGCAACCTATCGCGAACGCGCGCTCAAGTTATATCCCCACCTATGCGGTCGCTGCGCCCGGGAGTTTTCCGGGGTGCGCCTGCGCGAGCTGACGGTGCACCACAAGGATCACAACCACGACAACAATCCGCTGGACGGCAGCAATTGGGAGCTGCTTTGCATTTATTGCCACGAGAACGAGCATGCAAGGGTCGCCGACGAGGCGGTGAGGGGGCGCAATCCCGGTGACCAGAGGCCCGGGGCGACGCACAATCCCTTCGCGGACCTGCAAAGGAAGTTGGAAGAAAAGAAAAAATCGCGTTAGCAGTCAACGAAACGAGCGGTCAACGAAACTAGCGGTCAACGAAACGAACCGCAATCGCCCGTCCGGGGCGGGCGACGATCCTTGCTAGTTTGGCAGGTCCTTCCGCCCGTGCCGGGCGCCGTCCGGACACTTGCGTGGCCGCAACCGGCAGATGCCGGCCCGGCTATGGAACCAGCGTGAAGTCTTGGGTCGCACTGGCGCTGACGATGTCCTTCGCAACCGGCGGGCTCGTCGCGTACCCCTCGGCAGAAGCTTCGATGTTGTACTTCCCGGTGACTGCCACGAACGAATTCAGGGGAATCGGCAGCGGACCGTATTTCCCGGACACTGGCGCGTCGATGGGAAGGGTCAGGAGATACGTGCCATCCAGAAGGTCCGCCGCATCCGACTGCACCGAGATGGTCGTGGCATTGCCGCTTTGCTTTGCCGTCACGAAGGGCACGGTGTTGGTCGTGCTTGCCGGATTCAGACGGACGGTTCCGGATATCGTGCGAGTGCGCGCATCCGGAAGTGTCAGCGGCAGTGCGCTCGTCGCCAGTACTGCAACGGCGCTCTGGTCGGCGACGGGCACGTTGATGATCACCGCAGTCGAGTAACCATCGGCCGTCATCACGAAGTCGTAAGTGCCCGGCGCCAATCGCGCCAGGAAAAATTCTCCCGTCTGCGGATTTGGAGCGGCGCTAAGGATCACCTCTCCGCCCTGCTGCGCGGAAACCATCACGTTGGAACCCAGCAGGGCCGAATTGACCACACCGCGGATGCCGTTGGCGGCCGTTTCGACCGGGACGGGAACAGCCGTGATCTTGATCTTCGGCTTGAGGAAGCGGGAACCCTTGCCGTGCCTGACGATGGACTTGCAGGCATCGAAATCGAGCATCAGGTCCGTCCGCTCGCCGGCGTTCACGGTGAATCCATGGACCAGCTTGATGCCCGAGCGATCCCCACTGGGAAGGTTGATCGGAATCTCGACATCGGTTCCTGAGAACACCACCGAATTCGCGATGTTGCCGCCTTTGTTCGATGCCAGCACCAGGCGGACCTGTTGGTAGTGGCCGGCCTCGAGGGGCGCTTCGCCGAGGCTTGTAAACACGCCGTTGGTCAGGTCGAGCAGGTTGATCTTGCGCGGCGGATCGATGCTGATCCGGGTCCAGCCGTCGTTGCGGTTGTTCTTGTCGTGTTCGTCGTCCTTGCTTTTGTGGTTGTCGTCGTTGTCGTCTTCGTCGTCGTCGGCGTCTTCAACCTCCGAACTTCGATGGATCCGCACCTCGCGGATCGTGACATTGACTGCATCGAAGCCGCAGGCCGGAGCATCGGTCAGGGCGACGCGAACGCTGCCCTGGCTCCCGCCGCTACCGCCGCTACCATCACCATCTCCCCCGCCGCACGCCGACAATAGCAAGGTCGGAATCAGCGCACCCAGAGCCCGGAGGGCATTATGGTCAAGCCGGAGGATCTTCATTTGCAGCTCCTTTAGGGTTCCAGATGTAGGGTTCCAGATGAGTTGCCCTCGACACCACGTAACAGGGCGTCATGATCAATGCATGCCGGTGAGACAGATTGACAGGGTATAAATTTCACACCTACCCATCCGGCATCCAGTAATTTAGTCCGTACGGACTACGAAAAACGGGCGCGGAGTCAATTTGCCATCGCTCGAACTTGGAGGCACAGGCCGCTGTCAGAACGAGTCTGCGCGGACTGTGCGGAGTAAGGCAAAAAGTAGTCCGCGGCCATGCAGAGGGGTCCGGCATAATTCCGCCGTCGGGCGGCTGATTTCAGCCAGGAGCAGTCGTTCGCGAACAGATGGGCCGGTTGTCTCATCCTCGATGAATCTGGTTTTGAATGCCCGGTCCGGGTCGAGGCCTATGCACGGGGTCGGATCGTAATGCTTGCGGGAGATACCATGCTTCGAAGATCCATGCTCGTCTTGCTGTGCGGGTTGCTCAGCAATCTCGCCGCCGCCGCAGAGCCCGAGCGCGACGCGTCACGCGGTGAACTGTTGTATTCCACACATTGCATCGCCTGCCACACTACCGAGGTTCACTGGCGGGAAAAGAAAATCGCCACCGACTGGGTCACTTTGCAGGGGCAAGTCAATCGCTGGCAGGGAAATTCATCGCTTGGTTGGGGCGAAGCAGACATCACGGAAGTTGCGCGATACCTGAACGCGCTCTACTACCACTATGACGCGCCGGAATGACCCGCGCTGATCCAGGCCGCGCCGGTCCCGGCACTGCAAGATCCCGGCACTGCAAGATCCCCGCACCGTAAGAGTTGGCAGATTTGCTGCCCTCCCCCGGACCACGCAGCGGCTCCACGTTTCGGGGTTACTCGGTGGTCCGGGTGGTTGCGATGGAGACTGCGAGCCGGGACCTCTGTACGGGTGTGGCGACCGCGGTCAGGGCGCCGGTTGCCGCATCGACACTGTAGGTCTGGATGCCGCTGGTCATGCCGACATAGGCGAATTGACCACTCGGGTCGAAGGCAATGGATTTGGGATTGTCCGCTGAGACCGGCGCGCCGCTCGGCGTCAATGCACCGCTCGCAGCATCGATGCGGTAAATCCAGATGTCGTTGGAGTTCTGGTTCGCCACATAGGCAAGGTTGCCGTCCGGATGAACTGCGATGGACTGGGGAGCAACTCCCGTTGTGACAGGCGAACCCTGCCGGGTCAACGTTCCGGCTGCGGGATCCAGTTGGTACGTCGACACCTCGCCTGGGCCCGAGCCTGCGCTGCTTGCCGCATACGCGAACTTGCCGCTCGGATGCGCGGCAATGCGCCCAACCCCGACTCCATCCGCAGTTGCTGCGAGCAAGGTCAGGGCCCCGGAGGCCGGATCAATGGCGTACGCTGCGATGAAGTTTGGGCCTTCGCTTTTCACATAGGCGACATTGCCATTGCGGGGGACTTGGATCGAGGCGATGACTCTGCCTGTCACGACCGTGCTCGCCAGGATCAATGCGCCGGTGTCGGCGTCGATGCGCCAGGTCGAGATCGACTGCGGCTCCTGCGGCGGCGGAAAGGGCGAGTCGCTTGGGTAGTTGTTCGGCACAAAGAGAAAATTGCCGCCAGGATCCACGGCGACCGAGCTGGTCCCGTTGGTACTATCATCTCCGGTAGCGCCGATCTGGGTCAGGGCACCGGTGGCAGCATTGATGCGGTAAGCGGACACGCCCTGATACGAGGTATTCGACACATAAGCGAATTTGCCGCCGGGATGCACGGCGACCTGGGTGGGATAATTTCCGGCCGTGACGGGCAAACCCACCGGAGTCAATTCCCCGGTCGCCGGACTGATGCTGTAGGCCGAGACGGTGTTGGAAAAATCATCCGCAACATAGGCGAAAGAGTACTGGATCGCCGTTGCTGGCGGTGGCGTTGTGGTTCGTGATGACGGCGTGCCGGTTGCAGCCGGCGAGGGGCTGGCGTTTGTCCCGGCGCTATCTGTCCCGGCTCCGCCACCGCATGCCGCCAGCCATAGCGGGACGAGCAGCAGGGCGAACGGCGCTTTCCTGCAGGGGAGACGCATATTGACCTTCGCTTTCCCGACCCGAGGGCCGCGATTCGAATCCGTGCCCGCGAGTTGCAGACCCGTACACTTCTGACAGGCCGGGCAACGCCGCGGGGCCCGGGTTGGGGGCCGCGCGTGGAGCCGCCAGGGTTTTTTCTAGCGCAGCCCGAAGAACGACAGGATTGCGACGATGATGACGATTGCGCCGACGATGTAGACGATGTTGTTCACAGGATTTCCCCTTTCTCTGGGGTTAAGGATCGAATCGCGTGCCTGACAGCAAGGATCCACTACACGCGACTTTGCATTGTTCCTTTGCCGGCCAGGACCTTCGGTGCGCCACCGCTCATAGCGGCCCGATAGTTACATTCCACAGCGGTAACCGGAACCCCGGGGGCGGAAGCAGACTCCAATCCCACTTGGGGATTCTTTAAGACTCTTCCCCCGGCTGTCACTCAAAAGAGCCTACAGCCTGGCGCGATCGTCATTCCCGTGTTCCGGCTCGGGAACACGGCATAGCGCCCGCCACGAAAGACAGCCATGTCGGATTTATCGGGATCGCACGACGCGGCACCGGCCTCAACGGGGTTGTGGCTGGCCATCAGGAAGGCTGCCGGCCGGCTGCAGGATTGGTTTGTCATCCAGCCGGTGGCCGTCAAGCTGATCGTGCTGGCCCTGGCCGTCCTGATACCGGCCAGCGGACTTTATTCGTTGGCGCACGTCCTCAAGCAGGCCGCGGTTGCCGAGCAGGTCAGGTCCATGACCGCTGGCGGGAAGGCGAGCGAGGGGATATGGACGCTCAATGAGACGCTGCCCGTAGTGTTCGGCACCGGCTCGGTACTGAGCTTCCTTGAAACCAACCCGGTCGAGCGCATCACGGTGATCTACAAGCCACTGACGTGGAGCGTTTCGGAGCGCGTCATCCTGATCGAATCGCAAGGCAGGCAGCACGCGTATTACCCGAGCGACATGGAGAGCAAGATCTTCGCCGACAAGGCCGTCACTGCACTGTGGGGCGGCAAACTTGTCTTCGTTCCGCGCGACGAGCTCAGCGCCGGCAGCCTCGAATTGCTCGAACGCCTGGACCAGCGCTTTGCCGGCGCCCGCCCGCAGTCCGCGAAGGACGGCTGGATCGCCGTCGTCAGCGGCGTGCTTTCGGGCGCACTTACGCTCGGCCTGCTGGCTTTCCTGTACTTCCAGCTCAAGGGCCAGTTCAAATCGCTCAAGTTCATCGAGCCGGCGCAGGTGCAAGGCTCCATCGACGACCTGGTGGGCATGGACGACATCAAGGCCGAGGTGGCGCAGATCAAGGACCAGTACCAGCGCCGCGCGGCGTATGCCGAGTACGGCATCAGCAAGCCCTTCAACGTCATGTTCAGCGGCCCGGCGGGGACCGGCAAAACCAAGCTGGCCAGCTACCTGGCCAAGGAACTCCGGCTTCCCATCCTGTTCCACTCCGCGGCCAACCTGGAAACGGGCTTCGTGTCAGGCGGCTCGAATACGTTGAGCCGCATCATGGCCATGGCCAGGCGCCGCAAGCGCTGCATCGTCTTCATGGACGAGGCGCAGGACCTTTTCATGAAGCGCGGCGGCCGCCGCAAGTTCGACGACGACACCGCGAACACGCTGCTATCCGTGCTGGACGGCGTGCGCAGCCGGCACGAAGCCGAGATCATCTGGATCGTGGCCAGCAACTTCAACAGCGAGACCATGCAGATGGATGAAGCCATGCTGCGCCGTTTCCAGATGAAGGTGGACTTTCGCATGCCCAACCGGGAGGAACGGCGGGCCATCATCGACCACTACCTGGGCAGCCGCGCCGACAAGGTGTTACCCGACCTGGACCTGCGCCACCTGGTGGCAGTGACCGAGGGCCGCAGCCCGGCCGACCTGGAGACCATTGTCAACCAGGCCGGCATCAAGGCCGTGCAGGCGGGTGAAATGATCGGCGCCGATACCCTGATGCAGGCCGCCGAGCGCGTGCTTGTGGGCAACGTCAACACCAACACCACCAAGGAACGCGAGCGCGACCGCCGCATCATTGCCGTTCACGAATGGGGTCATTTCCTGGTGGACCTGGAGCACGAACGCAAGCTGGCCGACGGCAATTGGGAGCGGGTCCTGGCCGACATGAGAACCATCAAGATTTCACTGAAGGCCAACCCCCGCAACAATGCATTGGGATTCGTCTTCCACAAGCAGGGGGCCAACCTGCTCAAGACCAGGGGGGACATCGAACACGACGTGCGCGTGCTGCTGGGCGGCATGGCCAACGAGGAACTTTTCTTTGGCGAGGAGGGCACGACCAACGGGGCGCACAACGACATCACCCGCGTGACGGAACTGCTGCACCACGCCGTGGGGGAAATGGGCATGTACCGCAAGACCCGCCTTAACTTCGGAGCGCTCGGGCGCGACCGCAACGGGGGCGGCCATGAAGTGGACGAGGAGACGCGCAGCATCATGCAAGCGCAGAGCGAGCGCCTGTACGGCGAGACGAGGGCGTTGCTGTCCCGGCAAAAACTACTGACCGAGCACCTGGTCGGCAAGCTCCTCGAGGCCGGCGAGATCAGCCTGAATCAGGCGCTGTCCGAGATCCGCAGCTTTGAAGGCGGCGAACGGTGAAGAAGGGCGGTGAAGAAGGGCGGCGAACGGTGAACGGTAAACGGTGAACGGTAAACGGTGAACGGTGAACGGTGAAGAAGGGCGGTTAACGGTTAACGGTAAACGGTAAACGGTGAACGGTGACGAAAAAAACCAAGCCACCGTTCACCGTTCGCCGGTCACCGTTCACCCGTTACGGACTACCGGCTATTGCTGGCTATCGCGTTGCGTCTTTGCCATCGCCAGGGCGTCACTTCGGGTCGACTTGGCATCCGACATGCAGGTGCGCATGGCGTCCCCCTGCAGGCTGTCGCATTTCGCCTTGGCGTCTTTGTACTCCGCCTGCGCCTTGGCCTTGGCGGCGGTGCAATCAGCCTTCGCGGTCGGGGAGTCGGACTACTTGGCGTCCGTCGCAGCATTGGGGGTACATCGGCCGGTTTCTTATCCGAATCAGTACATTGGGGATAGAAAAAAAGGGATATTGGGCTCCCTTCAGGGGCCCTGCCCCGCAGTCACCCGTCACTTTCCTCAGCGCGTGATGAAGCTGACGAACGTGATCAGTCCCCCGACAAACAGCGCCGCCCCGATGACTGCAACGATGACCACCTGCGCCGGGCTGACCTTTGGTGCATCCGGCCCGTAGTCGCGATTGCGGCCGATCATGAAGAATCCGGACACGACGATCCAGATGACCTGCAGCAGGTTCGCTTTCCTGGGAGTCGGCGGGGAACTCGGTTTGTCCGGCAAGGCTGTCATACGCGCGTTAGTAGTGTATTCCGACCCGCATTCTAGAGGAAAGGAACGCGGTACTGAATGCGCCGCAATTCGTTGAACCGGTCCTGAAGGAATCGTGCGTCGACGCGGCCGACGCACCAGCGCCATATCGAGCGTGGACTGATGACGCTGTATCGCTCCTGAAAACTGCTGCGCAAGGCACAAGTTCGTTCGCTGCACCGGATCTGGAGATTCAGGTATGTTCCTGATGATGCGTGGGCTACCATGTTCTCTGGCTGGGTTGCTTCCCTGTCCCCTGGGTTCCGACAGCCGGGTTCGCGACCACAAGCAGAATCGGCAGACGCTGCTCACTTCAACCTGGCGGTATCGGAACAGATCGCAACTGTCGCAACTTAGAGCATGGGCCAGGCAGAACAACACGGCGATCCCGCCAACCATCTCGCGGCAAGGCACCGCCATGTCCTCGTCCTCGGGGACTACAGGCAGACGGTGACGATCGTCCGCTCCCTGGGCCGGGTCGGCTTCCGGATAACCCTGGGCACCAGCGAAGGGCGCAGTTCGACCGCGCTTTCGCGCTACGTCTCCGAGGTGCGCATCTTCCAGGAATCCGACCGCGACCGCTTCCTCGACCAGCTCGAGGACTACCTGAGGCGCGAGAAGCCCGACTACGTATTCCCGGTCGGCGACGACCAGGCGCGCTGCATAGCCTGCGCCACCGAACGCTTCATGCCGCTCGCCACCTGGGTGATGCCCGATCCGGATACGTTGCTGCGGTGCCTCGACAAGCGCGCGCTCTACGAGCTGACCCCGACGCTCGGCATCCCGACCGTAGCGTGGAGAAAATTCACCGATATCGCCGGTTGGTCGCGAGCCGTGCATGAAATAGGCTTTCCGGTCGTGGTCAAGCGCAAGGATTCCTCGGCGAACATAAGGCAGAAGAAGGCCATCATTCTCCGGACTCCCGATGCGTTCGACGCTTTTCTCACCGAGCTGGCGAACGAGCCCGATGTGGGGTCGCTGCTGCTGCAGAAGTTTGCCTCCGGCGCGCGCCAGAACTGCCACATCGCCGCCGATCGCGGCCGCCTTGTGGCCTACTTCCAGCAGAAGGTGCTGCGAACCGACCAGCTCGACGGTACGGGAATCGGCGTCGAAGGCGTCTCGGTGCCGGTTGCCCCCGAACTGCGCGCCTACTGCGAGCGCCTGGTCGAGGCTCTCGGCTACCACGGCATCGGCTGCATCCAGTTCATGGTAGACGAGGGTAGCGGGGCTGTCGCCTTCCTCGAATTCAACCCGAGGATGGACAGCACTGCGGCGCTGCCCTATCGACTGGGGTACGACTATCCGCGCATCGCGGTGGAGATTGCTGCGCGTGTTGCGCTGGCTCCGCTCACCAGGGCATATCCAGTCGGCAAACGGTACCACTGGCTCTACGGCGACGTGCTGAGCTGGTTCGGTTGTCGCAAGCAGGGCCGGCAAAGCAGCGCGGAGCTCCTGCGCTGGGCGCTCAGGATGTCGTGGAGCACGCTTACCAGCTACCACCTGACCTGGGATGCTCGCGACCCGATGCCGACTCTGCACATGTTCTGGAAAAAACTTTCCAGGGCCGTCCGGAGACAGCGGCCGGGCTGATCTTCGGTGCGTCCGGCCGTAGTCCCGATTGCGCCCGATCATGAAAAACCCCGATCATGAAAACCCGGACACGACGATCCAGATGACCTGCTGCAGGTTGGCTTTTTTCGGGATTGAGGGCTGGGAAGGAACAGGAAAGCAGGGCCCGGTTTCTTTTCCGGCATACTCCAATTCTCCACAACAACAATAAGCCGCAACCCTTCATGCTCGACTACGCCACGCTTTTCCGTCCCGACCTGCCGCCCGCCGCTGCCCGCTGGAACGGTTTCCCGAGGTTCAATTTCGTTGGTGGCCACAACGATGCCGACTGCGTGCCGGTCGAGGCGCTCATTGCGGCGGCGGCGAAGGTGCTGAAGCGGGAGGGGCGATCGCTCGCCACCTATGGGTTAGACAGCGGCCCGCTGGGCTACCGGCCATTGCGCGAATACATCGCCGGCAAGCTGGACCGGGACGCCGGCATCAAATGCTCGGCGGACCAGGTGCTCATCACGTCGGGTTCGCTGCAGGGACTCGACCTGGTCAATGCCCTTCTGGTGACCCCGGGCGATACCGTGGTCGTCGAGCAGATGACCTACGGCGGCGCGCTCACGCGCCTGAAGCGAGCAGGCGCGAATGTCGTCGGCGTGCCGCTGGATGGCGACGGGCTGAGCAGCGCCGCGCTGGAAACGACGCTCAAGGACATGAAGGGGCGCGGCATTCGTCCGAAATTCATCTACACCATCCCCACCGTGCAGAACCCGACCGCGACGGTGATGAGCGAAGGCCGCCGGCGGGAAATCCTGGCGCTTGCGGAAAACCACGGCGTGCCGGTGTTTGAGGACGAATGTTATTCGGACCTGGTCTGGGGCGGTGCGCGGCCGCAGGCGATGCGCGGCATGACGGCAGACGACCGGGTCATTCACATCGGCTCGTTCTCCAAGTCGATCGCGCCGGCGTTGCGGATCGGCTACCTGGTCGCCGACTGGACGGTGATGAGCCGGATCCTGGCAATCAAGAGCGACGGAGGGTCGGGAGCGCTCGAGCAGATGGTGCTCGCGGAGTTCTGCCGCGAACATTTCGACACGCATATCGTGACCTTGCGCAAAGCCCTGCGCCGAAAAGCCGAAGTGCTGATGGAAGCGCTGACGGCGCAGTTCGGTCCTGTGGCCGCTTTCGACGATCCGGCCGGCGGGATTTTTTTATGGGTCAGGCTGCCGGATGCGGTCGATACCACTCGCCTGACCCAGGTCGCGCTGGAGTCCGGCGTCGCCGTCAATCCGGGAGCAGAGTGGATGACCAATACCGTCGCCGGACAGCGCCGAATTCGGCTTTGTTTTGCGCATCCCGGCGAGCAGGTGCTACGCGACGGCGTCGCCCGCCTGGCAGAAGTCTGCCGGCGGGAATTCGGCGTGCCGGTTCCGGATCCGAAGGGGCATCGGTAAATGGCAAAGAAGGCGCCATCCTGGCTGACGCGGCCGGCAACCTGAAGATCAGCCGGGAAGACTTACTCGATCAATTGTCATTGCTCACCGAACCTGAACGATGTGAACGACCAGGGCAGCAAGGGAAGCAGGGCATTGCGCCTTATCAGTTGATATAATCATAGTAACCATATCAATTGAGGGAGCCAACATGATCCGTGAAGCCTCCGCCATGACCGTCCGCCAGAACCTCGGCGATCTTCTCAACGAAGTCCAGTATCGCAATGGCAAAGTCTTGATTACCAAGGCCGGCAAGCCGGTTGCGGCGCTGGTCGATATCGCCCTTTTCGAGCGTATCCGGAAACTGGACGAGGAGTTTGACCAGATGACGGCGGATTTCGCGCGGGCGTTCAAGGGCAAAGCCGAGAAGGAGGTCAATGCCCTGCTCGGTGAGGCCGTCAAGGCTGTTCGCCGCAAGCCTGCCGGGAAGTGAGGGTTGTCCTCGATAGCAATGTATTCCTGTCCGGCTTGATGTTTGCGGACGGTGCGCCGGGGCGCATCGTCGCCGCGTGGCGGGAAGCGCGTTTCCAGGTGGTCATTTCCGTGCATCAACTGGCTGAGATCGGACGGACGCTCGCGTATCCGAAGATCCAGCGCATCCTCGGTTGGGACGACCTTCGCATCGAACAATTCATCAGGCAGTTGTATATTCGTGCCGAGATCGTGGATCTCAGCGGAACTTTCGTTGAAGTGCCGCTGGATCCGGACGATGTTCCGATCCTGGCGACGCTTGTCGCCGCGAAAGCCGATGTGCTGATTACCGGTGACGGCGATCTCCTCGCGTTGCGCGATCAATACGCGATCCTGACGCCGGCGGAATTCGTCCGCAAGCTGTGAACAGTGAATCCGGAACCGCCTTGCGGACGGAAGCATGCCGGCGCCGCTGCTGACCCTTAAGACCCACGAGACCCTGCACGCCGGCTTGCGGGCAGACAGGAGAGCCATTGAATGCTCGCTCGACCTGAACCGCTCAGCGGTGATGGTCGAAATAAGCGAGGCGGGCTGGACGTGGCAGGGCCGGCGATTTCCCTGGATGGCCAAGTGCAAGGATCGGACGATCTATCACTGGACCGGTGAGACCTTCGAACCGGTGCAACGCTTTGCGGCATCGCTGATCAAGCTGGTGCCGACGGAGTGGGGCACGCCGACCTTCGAGATCGACGGCATCAAGATGCTGGTCACCGCGAAAGTCTCGCCCTGGGCGGATGCAGAACGCAAGGTCGGACTGATCCAGCCGCGTGGAAAGGTCATTCTCGATACCTGCGGCGGCCTTGGCTACTTCGCCGAGTGGTGCCTGCAAGGCCAGGCGAAGCAGATCCTTTCGTTTGAAAAAAATCCCGACGTAATCTGGCTGCGCAGCTTGAATCCCTGGTCCCCCGCGGCTGGTGGCGCATTGACATTGAACCTGGGCGACATCGCCGAACAGATCGTCGGGATGCCCGAAGAATCCGTCGACGCCATCCTCCACGACCCGCCGCGCTTCGGCATTGCCGGAGAACTCTACTCGCAGGTTTTCTATGATCACCTGGCCCGGGTGATCCGGCGCAAGGGCCGGATGTTCCACTACACCGGCACGCCGAACAAACTCACCAGCGGCCGCGATGTACCGAACGAAGTGGCGAAGCGGCTGCGGAATGCGGGATTTTTGACAGAAATAATTGGCGACGGGGTGGTGGGGGTCAGAAAATAGAAAGCAGGGCCTCGGCCCTGCTTTTCGTCAGCCCTTCTGGCGCGGCTTCATCTCTGCCTGCTCCTTCGCGCCAACACCACTTTCAACCTTGCTGATCTTGAGCTGCTGCCCCGACACCCACACCTTGCGGAGGTCCCGCGCAATCTCCTTCGGCATGCCTTCGGGCAGGTCAACGAAGCTGTGGTCGTCAAGGATTTCGATGCGGCCGATATGCTGGCTTTCGAGGCCGGCTTCGTTGGCGATGGCACCCATGATGTTGGCGGGCTTCACGCCGTGCTGCTTGCCGACTTCGATGCGATAAGTCGTCATCCCGGCTTCGGGGCCGCGGCGAACACGAAGCGGGCGTGGCCGCTCTGCCGGGGACTCGCCGGTGGGGGCAGGACGGGATTCGTCGCGATCAAACTTGCGAGGACGTTCGTGCCTTTGCGGACGATCATCGGTGCGCGGGCGGGGCGCAGCCGCTTCGCTCATTAGCGGCGTCTCCCCCTGAACGATGTATGCCAGGGCGGTCGCGATGTCGGACATCGAAGCTTCGTCCGAGCGCTGATAGTCCTCGACGAGTTTTTTGAATGGCCCGAGCGTGGCGGCCATGTCCGGGTTGCCGAGGATCTCGCCGATGCGTTCCTTCAGCTTCGCGGCGCGCTGCTCGTTGACCGCTGCGATGCTCGGCAGCTCCATCGCCTCGATGCCCTGCCGCGTGGCGCGCTCGATGATGCGCAGCATGTGGCGCTCGCGCGGCAGGACGAACAGGATGGCTTCGCCGCTGCGGCCGGCGCGGCCGGTGCGGCCGATGCGGTGCACATAGGATTCGGTGTCGGTCGGCACGTCGTAGTTGATCACGTGGCTGATGCGCTCCACGTCCAGTCCGCGCGCGGCAACGTCGGTCGCGACGACGATGTCGAGGTCGCCTTTCCTGAGCCGGTTCACGGTGCGCTCGCGCGTCTTCTGGTCGACGTCGCCGCTGAGTGGTGCCACGCCAAAGCCGCGCGCCTCCAGCTTGCCCGCCAGTTCCGTGGTTTCCTGTTTGGTGCGCACGAACACGAGCATGCCGTCGAAGGGCTCCGCCTCGAGGATGCGGGTCAGCGCATCGAGCTTGCTCACGCCGCCGCTGGCCATCCAGAAGCGCTGGCGGGTGTTGGCGACGGTGGACGTCTTTTCGCGGATGGTGATTTCCACCGGCGACTTCAGGTAGGTCTGCGCGATGCGCCGGATAACCGCCGGCATGGTGGCGGAGAACAGCGCGACCTGGCGGGTGGGCGGGGTCTTCCGCAGCACTTTCTCGACGTCTTCGATGAAGCCCATGCGCAACATCTCATCGGCCTCGTCCAGCACCAGGCAGCTCAGCGCGTCGAGCTTCAGCGTGCCGCGGTCCATGTGGTCGATCACGCGGCCCGGGGTGCCGACGACGACATGCGCGCCGCGTTTCAGGGCCTTCAACTGGGGAGCGTAGTCCTGGCCGCCGTAGATCGGCACGACATGGAAGTCGCGAAGATGGGCTGCATATTTCTGGAATGCCTCGGCGACCTGGATCGCCAGCTCGCGGGTGGGCGCCAGCACCAGCGCCTGGGGCGCCCGTTTCTGAAGGTCGATGCGCGCGAGCACCGGGAGTGCGAAGGCGGCGGTCTTGCCGGTACCGGTCTGCGCCTGGCCCAGCACATCCTTGCCCGCCAGCAGCGGCGGAATGGTTTGCGCCTGGATCGGCGAGGGCGTCTCGTAGCCGACATCATCGAGGGCTTTTAGCAGCGGCGGCGGCAGGCCGAGGTCACTGAAGCTGGGTTGGGGGGTATTGGGGGTATCAGACATGGATTTTTACTGGGCGGAACGCGTCGGTTGCGAATTGGCGGCATCGTACGCGCAAAGCCGCGAAAAAGGGCAGGGGCCAGGGGAAATGCAGGGACCAGAGGCCAGGGGAAGTGCAGAGGTCAGGGGACGATCAGGAGGAACTTACCCAGGCCTGATTTTCTCCAGCCTCCAGCCCCTGGCCCCTATTCCCTAACCCCTGCCCCTTCAGGACCACGTATAGTGTAAGACTGCCTGAAACACGCATAGGTCCATACGTGGCGCGGGCGCGGGCCTGAGTTCGGGTCAACACCCCCCGGTACCGGCGCGGAAGCCGGGGCGCAACCAATAGAGGTCATATCGTGAACGAGAAAATTACGGCAATTCGCAAAGCCCTGAGCAAGAACTTCAACGCTGCGCCGGTCGAGTATCTGGACAGCGAGGGGTGCCACCGATTCAACCTGGAACTGCCGAGGGTGACGCACCGGGTGAACTTCACCCTGGAAGTCGTCGAGGATCACCAGGCCGGAAACTTCAAGCGCCTGTGCAAGGAAGTTGCCAGCTACCTCAGTCGCAATCCCACGGGAAAGCCCAAGCAGGTACTGGTGACCAAGACCGGTGTGCTCGAGGAAGAATGGGCGACGGCGCCAAAGGAAATCCCCCAGGTCGTATCCGCAGTTCAGTAAAAGCGCGTCCCCCGCGCTCGCAGGCTGATTGGCGCCTGGCCCGAAAGTCACCCGGGTTGATCGCATGACCATCACTTGTGCCTCCTGCCGGGCCTGTTGCTGCAAGCTCGAGGTCATCCTCATGGGCGATGACGATCCTCCAGTCGAATTCATCGAGACCGATCGCTGGGGCGGCCAGGTCATGAGGCGCCTCGACGATGGCTGGTGCGCCGCCCTGGACCGGAAAACCATGCTTTGCCGGATCTACGAGCGCAGGCCGGGGGTGTGCAGGGACTATGAAGTCGGCGGCACTGAGTGCGTCAGCGAACGGCGAGCGTTGGATGTTGAACGGGAAAAGCGTGAAGGGTGAATAGTGAAGGGGAAAGGCACTAAACGTAGGACGCACCAAGCCTGAAGCTTCTACCCTTCACCCTTTTCAGCCTTCTCCCATCACCGTGACCACCAGACTCCGCGAGTGTCCCGCCGTCCGGTGCTCCCACAGAAACAAACCCTGCCATGTTCCCAGCATCAACCGGCCGTCGGCGACTGGGATGGTGAAGCTGTTCGACGTCAGGATGGAGCGGGCATGTGCCGCCATGTCGTCCGGGCCTTCGGTGTCGTGGGCATAAGCGGAATCCCCGTCCGGCGCCAGGCGCGACAGGATCGTTTCCAGGTCGCGGCGCACATCCGGATCGGCGTTCTCGCACAGGATCAGCGAGGCGCTCGTGTGCTGCAGGAATACCGTGCAAAGGCCGGTATGGATGCCGCTGTCGGCAACCGCGTTCTCCACCTTCTCCGTGATGTCCGTCGTTCCGCGTCCGCGGGTCTGGAATTCCAGTATCGTGTAGTCGACCATGAACGAAGTGAATGGGTGAACGAGTGAAGTGTGAAGGCGTGAAGGGGGACAGGCGTGAGAAGAAAAAGGCTACGCGTGGGAGAGCAGTGGCACTCCTGCTTTACCCGATGTGAGGATCTTACCCTTCACTCCTTTACCCTTCACGCCTTCACTACTCAATGTCTTCCTGGACCATCTACATCGTCCGCTGTTCTGACGATACCCTCTATACCGGCATCGCCAGGGACGCCGTGAAGCGCGTCGGGGAACACAACTCCAGCAAGCTCCTGGCTGCAAACTATACCCGCGGCCGGCGACCGGTCGTGCTGGTCTACCAGGAAACGGCGGAGACGCGCTCGGAAGCGTTGAAGCGGGAGTACGCGATCAAGCAGATGAGCAGGGAAGAAAAAGAAGAATTGATAAACGCAGCTGCAAGGTAGCGGGGGAAAGGTAGTGTCGCGTTCAGCGATCAGTGCTGAAACGTTCGACCGGGCGAGGACAAGGTTGGTTTAAAATTTTTCCTTGTTCCCCGCAAGCTCCGGACAGCAGTGTTGCAGTACCATGAAGTCATCTCCAACCAGGGCAGGATAAATCATGATCACCGTCCAGCACGAAGGCCAACTCACGATCATTGGCGTATTCGGTACTTTCGAGATCGAGGATTTCAAGCGTATCGAAAAGGAAGTCGGGCAGCAGTTGCTCGCAACGGCCAAGATCGATCTGATGGTTGACCTGGGGGGCATGTTGAACTACACCCTGGATGTTGCACTCGAGGACATCAAGTTCACTCGTGAGCATGCCCACGACGTGGGGCGTGTCGCGATCCTCAGCGAGAAGGATTCCGTGGTTTGGACCGCACTGCTGTCCCGGTTGTTCGTCCAGGCCGAGATCCAGGTGTTTGACAGCGAGGACGGAGCGAGGGAGTGGATAGAAAGTACAGCGGAAAAGTGACCCTCATCCCTCGGCCCGATTTTTGGGCCACCAGCCACTTTGCCGCTGGCGCTCGTTTGGTGGATACTTTCACCCAAGGGCAGGGCACGTCGGCAAGCTTTGTTTCCATCGAAGCGCAGTCACAAGATGAAGCGCAGTCACAAGATAAGGAGGAATGCGATGAACTCCAGAATGACGGTTCTCGGACTATCGCTGTTTTTGTTCGGTGCGCCGGACACACGGGCGGCGGACCTCGATCAGATGGACGGCCTGCAGATCTACAACAAGGAATGTTCGGTCTGTCATGGCAACCTGGCGAAGAAAACCGGCGATCGCGGCCCCGATCAGCGAGAGCCGGTACAGGTGGCGATGTCATCGGAGGTGGCGAAGCCTGATTTCCCGAATCCGCTCTCTTCGGAATGGGGCGATCTGCCGCGGCATGAGCTGGCCGGCGAACGGTTCGCCGTGGTGCCGCTTTATGGACCCCCGCTCGCAGGGATAGTCGGGAAGACAGCCGGCACCTTCAGCGGCTACGCCTATTCGGCAGCCTTCCTGAAAAAGATGAACGGCGTGACCTGGGATGACGCGAAACTCGATGCCTGGATCAAGAGTTCGCAGACCCTGGTTCCGGGTTCGTTCATGTTCTACAGCCAGAAAAAAGCCGATGCGCGCAGCAAGATCATCGACTACCTGAAGAATCAGTGACGGGTGCACCCTTCCGGGTGTGCCGGTCTGTGACCACAACAGGTGACGAGTGACGAGGATCGGTGCCATGCGGGTCGTCGTCGTGGGCGGTGGCATCGGCGGACTTGCCGCCGCGCTTTCCCTGGCCCGTGTTGGCATGGCCGTGACATTGCTCGAGCAGAGCGCCGAGATCGCCGAGATCGGCGCCGGCCTCCAGCTCGCCCCCAACGCCTTTGCCGCGCTGGATGCGCTGGGCATCGGTGAGGGCGTGCGCCGCCGCTCTGTCTTTACCGATCGCCTGGTGCTCATGGATGCGGTCGATGCAGGCGAAGTGGCTTCCTTTCCGGTCGGCGAGGAATTCCGCAGGCGGTTCGGCAATCCCTATGCGGTGACACATCGGGCCGACCTGCACAAATCGATCCTCGAATCGGTGCGGCAAACGCCATCGATCACCCTGCACGCGGCGACGAAGGTAGCGGACGTCGTCGTCGGCGACCGGGATGTCATCGTGACCGGCCAGGATGGAAATATTTTTCGAGGCGAAGCGGTCATCGGCTGCGACGGCATCCGATCCGTCGTTCGCGACAAGCTGATCGGTGACGCGGTGCGCGTATCCGGGCATGTCGTCTATCGGGCCGTCATGCCGCGTGAGGAGATGCCGGAGGATTTGCGCTGGAATGCGCCGGTGGTGTGGTGCGGGCCGAACTGTCACCTCGTCCACTATCCCCTGCGCGGCGGGGAGCAGTACAACCTGGTGGTGACTTTCCACAGCCGGCAGCAGGAAACATGGGGCGTGAGGGACGGCAGCAAGGAGGAGGTGCTTTCCTACTTCGATGGCATTCACCGGCGCCCGCGCGCGCTGCTCGACAAACCCAGATCGTGGAAGCGCTGGAGCACCGCGGATCGGGAGCCCGCTTCTGCCTGGGGCCGAGGCCGGGCAACGCTGCTGGGCGACGCTGCCCATCCCATGCTTCAATACATGGCGCAGGGCGCGTGCATGGCCCTTGAGGACGCCGTCGCGCTGGGCAAGGCCGTGGCAGCCTGCGATCTGGATTTCGAGGCGGCGTTCCGGCGATACGAAGCGGCGCGGCTGACGCGCACGGCGCGCGTGGTTCTGTCGACGCGGGAGATGGGGCGCATCTATCATGCGGGTGGCGTCGAACGCCTGGTGCGCAATTCCATGTGGGTGGGCAGAAAGCCCGGGCAGTACTACGATGCGCTGGAATGGTTGTACGGCTGGAAGGCCGAAACCTGCCTGGACCCGGCAAGGACATGAGGAGCTGCAGGAAATGATAAACAGGCGGTGCGCAATCCAGGCGTGTGGAATCCCGGCCGTGCGGGCCGCTGTAGTTCTGCTGCTCGCCGGTGCGGGGCTAGTGCCCGGTGGTGCCGGGACGGCACTTGCGCAGGAACCGGTGAAAATTGGCGTCGTCGCGGAGTTTTCCGGCCCGTTCGCCGACTATGGCGGACAGATCCTCGGTGGAATGAAGGCCTACCTCAAGCTGCACGGTTACGTATTCGGCGGACGCAAAGTCGAGCTCATCATCAAGGACACGACCGGCCCGGCGCCGGACGTGGCCAAGCGCGTGGCCCAGGAGTTGGTCACCCGCGACAACGTGGACATCCTCGCCGGCTTCGGCCTGACGCCCAATGCCCTGGCGGTCGCGCCGCTCGCCACCCAGGCGAAGAAGCCGATGGTCGTGATGAACGCGGCCAGTTCGATCCTCACCACCAAGTCGCCGTATGTCGTGCGGGTGTCCCATACCCTGGCCCAGAACACGCAGCCGATGGCGATATGGGCGGCGAGGAACGGGATCAAGCGCGTGTTCACCCTGGTTTCCGATTATGGGCCGGGCCTCGATGCCGAGGCAGCGTTCATCAAGGCGTTCAGGGAAGCGGGCGGTGAAATTTCGGGCAGCCTTCGCACCCCTCTGCAGAATCCCGATTTCGCCCCGTCCATCCAGCGCGTGAAGGACGCCAGGCCGGAGGCGTTGTTCGTTTTCCTGCCGCCTGGGAGCCAGACCATCGCATTCATCAAGGCCTATGAAGAGCGCGGGCTCAAGCAAGCCGGCATTCGCGTGATAGCCACCGGCGACTTGACCGACGACGGAGTCTTGCACGCCATGGGTGACGGGACGATTGGAATCACGACGAGTTTTCATTATTCCGCGGCTCACGAGTCGCCGCAGAACAAGGCCTTCCTGAAAGCCTATGCCGAAACCAACGGCAGCAAGCTGCGGCCAAATTTTATGGCGTGCGCGGGTTATGACGGCATGGCGGCGATCGCCGAGGCGTTAAAGAAAACCCAGGGCTCGGTGGACCCGGAAAAGTTGCTGGCAGCGCTGAAGGGCATGAAGCTGATGAGTCCGCGCGGCCCTATCATGATCGACCCCGAAACCCGGGACATCGTACAAACGGTGTATATCCGGCAAGTGAAAAAAGTGAACGGCGAGCTCTACAACATCGAGCTCGAGAAATTTCCCGATGTGAAGGATCCGGGAAAGCCGCAGTAGCAGACCGCGCGTTGCACGAGTCCCCTGTTCCGGCATTCGCCCGCAAACCGCGCAAGCGGCGCGGGCGCCGCTTCCCCATCCTGAAGTTCTGGCCGAACGCGCGCGTCCGCCGCCGCTGGTGGCGGAATTTCCGCCGGCTTTCGGGCAGCAGCCAGATGCTGACCGGGCTAGTTCTGGCGTTCCTGTTCTGGCTTTCTCTCAACTATGCCTACCAGGTGATGCGCAAGCCGACCGAACTGTTATTCCCGCTGAGCGGGCTGCTGTTCAAGACGCCTTACGAAACCTGGGACGAATATGGTCCGATTTTCGAGGCGCATTCGACAGCGATCATTTCGCCCGACTTGCTGGCTGCGCTCGCGCAGGTGGAAGGTTCCGGCAACCCTGTGGCGAGGACATACTGGCGCTGGTCCCTGACCCATGAGCCTTTCGAGGTCTACCGGCCGGCTTCGAGCGCGGTGGGGGTGTACCAGATCACGGATGGGACCTATGACGAGGCGAGCCGCTATTGCATCCACGACCACATCGTCGTCGAAGAAGGGCCGTTGATGGATTTCGATTCCTGCTGGTTCAACAGTCTCTACATGCGGGTGATCCCCTCACACGCCGCCGAGATGACCTCCGCGTATCTGGATCGTCGTGTGCTGACTACGTTGAGACGCCTGCGCATCGACAAGGCGACCCTGCAGCAGAAGCAGGACATGGCCGCCGTGATCCATTTGTGTGGCGCAGGGGCAGGCGAGTTGTACGCGAAGCGCCGCTTCCGCGCCGCCTCCGGCCAGAGGTGCGGCGATCACCATGTTCGTGCGTATGTGGCAAGGATCAACCAGATGAGGCGGGTCTTTCAGAGGCAGGCGCTGAGCGCGAGGCACTAGGCGCGAGGCGCGAGGCACTAGGCACGAGGCAACGGTCTGATGCTTGGAACCCAGTGCCTCGCGCCTAGTGCCTAGTGCCTAGTGCCTCGCGCCTCGACCTACATCCATCTCCCCTCGTTGAACGTATATCTCAAGGCCCTGTCCAACTACCCGTCACAGGATCCCACCATGAAAACTCAAACTCGATTTGCGTTGCTGTTCGCGGCCTCCCTGTTTGTAGGCAACGGCATCGCCGCAGATTCCTCGACATCGGCGACGGCGATTGTCGGTGGCGGCTGTTTCTGGTGCGTGGAAGCGGACTTCGACAAATTGCCTGGTGTGACGAAGACGGAATCCGGCTACGCAGGTGGCAAGCAGCCGAATCCGAATTACGAGCAGGTGAGCGCGGGCGGCACCGGTCATACCGAAGTGGTACGCATAACGTACGACCCGACAAAAGTGACGTACGAGCAACTGCTGGATTATTTCTGGCGCCATGTCGATCCGACAGTGAAGGATCGGCAGTTCTGCGACATCGGCAACCAGTACCGCACCGCGATCCTTTATGAGAACGACATCCAGCGCCGGGCGGCCGAGGCCAGCAAGGCAGCGCTGGAAAAGAGTGGCCGCCTCCCGCATGTCTATACCGAGGTCGCGCCCGCCGGCACGTTCTACCTCGCCGAGGAATATCACCAGGATTACTACACGAAGAATCCGGTCCGCTACAAGTTCTACCGCACCAGTTGCGGCCGCGATGCCCGGGTGAAGGAGGTTTGGGGGGGGAAGGGCTAGAGGAAAGGGCGTTCAGACCCTGACTCAGCACCCAGCACGCAGCACCCAGCACTTCCGCCGGTCAGGTGGCGCACTTCCCCGGGAACCCGCTGTCGAACGGCCACGATGGCGTTGCGATTTCCCCGAATCGGTCGAAAAACCCGGATCCTTCTGGGTCTGCTGGTCGCACTTTTCATAATGGTGGCGGTGTTCGACTGGAATTGGTTCCGGCATCCGGCTGAGCGCTATCTCTTCAACCGGTCGCATCGGGAGGTCCGAATCGGCGACCTGCATGTGCGACTGAACGCCAACTTCGAACCGACGGTGCGCCTGCGCGCCGTCTACATCGAGAATGCGCCGTGGGCGGACAGGCGGCCGTTCGTGACCGCCGCTGAGGTGTCCTTCACGTTTTCCCTGAACAGCCTTTCGCAGCGGCGGCCGGTGTTGTCGAAGCTGCTTCTGATCGACGCCGACATCGACATGGAGCGGCAAGCGGACGGGCACAGAAACTGGCGCCTGCACGACCCCGAGAATGTCGATCGCGGCCGGGTGAAGGTGATGAAGCTGGAGGCTTACAATTCGCGCCTGCGCTTCGTGCGCCGCGACCTGGATCTCGAAGTCGTGGCTGCTGCAGCTCCGCTGGAGCCGGCATCGACGAATGCGGGTGGGGCGCTGACCACGCGTATCCTGCTCGAAGGCAGGTTCGAGGGCGTGGAGTTTTCCGGCGAAGCCCATACCGGCGACGTGATTTCCGTCATGGAGTCCGGCGCTACCTTCCCGATCCGCGGCCATATGGAGGCCCTCAAGACCCGTCTGGAGTTCGACGGCATCGTGGCGGATCTGGTCAAGCCTTCCGCCATGGAAGGCAAAGTTCAACTAGCCGGGCCTTCGCTCGCCAAACTGCATCCCTTCGTGCCCGGCAAGCTGCCCGACTCGCGGCCCTATGAAATGGAGGCGCAGCTTCGCCAGGAAGGCGACGCCATCGCGGCCACTGAAGTACGGGCAAAGGTCGGCAGCACGACGCTTAGGGGAGATGCCAGGTTCGACCGCAGCGGCGACCAGCCGATGCTGACGGCCGCGCTTCGCAGCGATTCCGCCGATCTCGCCGACCTGGGATCGCTGGTCGGCATGGGCGAGTCCCCCGGCGCCGATCGGACACGATCCGAACGGACCACGGCAGCGGCGAATGAGGATCGCGAACCCGCCAGGCTAAAGCGCTTGTTTTCGGACCGGCCGATTTCCTTCGCCGCCCTCAAGTCACTAAATGCCGAAGTCGGCCTGCGACTGAAGAAACTGAAGGCCGCTGCATTTCCGGCACTCGAGAGCCTGAAGGTAACGGCCAGGCTCAAGGACGGCGTGCTGACGCTGAAGCCCTTCGACCTTGGCATTGCCGAGGGCAATCTCGTGGGCAGCCTGGTATTGGATGGGCAGGATCAGCCTGCAACCGCGGCCGTAAAAATAGACGGCCGCGACATCCGCGTCGAGAAACTTCTGGCGGGGCAAAGAGTGGCCGGAAATGTTGCCGGGCCGGTTTCCGTACACGTTGATCTGAAGGGGCGCGGCGCTTCGTTTGCCGACTTGCTGGGTTCGGCATCGGGCAGCGCCAGTCTCGGCATGGACAACGGCGTCGTTTCCAAGCTGGCCGACGCGGTGCTGGTACTCGATCTGGGCAAGGCTTTGCGTGCGATGCTCAGCGGCAACCTATCGATCGGTGTCAACAAGGTCGACATTGCCTTCGAGTTCGACAAGGGCGTGGGCAATGCCCGGAGGTTCTTCATCGACACCGACCGGACCCGCATCCTCGGCACCGGCAAGGTCAACCTGCGAAAGGAAGACCTCGACCTGGTGTTGACGCCAGAGCCGAAAAAGCCCGGCCTGTTCGCGCTCGACAAATCGATTCAGGTAAGCGGAGCCATCCGCAAACCGAAGATCGCTGTCGTACGGAGGGACGAGGTGCCGGGAACGACAAGCGGGATAGCCACCGGTCCTGCAGAAAACAGCACAAGGTAAAAACCATGCGCGAGCCCGTCGACGAAATAAGTCCGACCCCTCCCGGGGAAATTCCCAAACCGCCTCCTTTCGATCCGCCGTCGATCGATGTACCGCCGCCGGTCAACGAACCTCCGGACGAAGTGCCGCCGGTAAAACCTCCGGGCAATCCGCGCCCTATAGACGAGCCACCCAGGAGAAGGCACTGACGTGCGGTGGCTGGTGGCTGATGAAAAGAAAATCGCTAATCGGAGCAGAATAGCACCCGCGCATAAGGTTAAGGGCTTACGACCAGCCACTACCCACTACCCACTACCCACTACCCACTATCCAATGGAGAATCCATGGCCGTAAACACCGAAAAAATCAGCAGCCTCGTCCGCCAGTTGCTCGTGGAGCTGGGCGAGGATCCGGAACGCGAAGGCCTGGTCAAGACGCCGACACGAGTGGCCGCCGCCCTGGATTTCCTGACCTCGGGCAAGCGCACCGACCTGAAGGCCGTGATCAACGACGCGATTTTCACGCAGAAGACCAACAGCATGGTCATCGTCAAGAACATCGAGGTTTACAGCCTGTGCGAGCACCACATGCTGCCGTTCTTCGGCCGTTGCCACATCGGCTACATTCCGAACGGCAGGGTCTTCGGTGTGAGCAAGCTGGCGCGGCTGGTGGACATGTATGCCCGGCGCCTGCAACTCCAGGAGCGCCTCACCGAAGAGATTTCCCAGGTGGTCATGGACTCGATTGACGCGCAGGGCGTGGGCGTCATGATCGAGGCGCGTCACCTTTGCATGATGATGCGCGGCGTGGAGAAACAGAACTCGGAGATGGTTACCTCATCGGTAGTCGGCACTTTCCGGGAATCGCAGACCACGCGCGAGGAGTTCCTCGCACTGATCGGAAATCGGGGAACGTAGGCCGGTTGTCCATCAGGATTTTCCGTGGCCGTGCCCGGCCTCTGACGGAATGATGCGCTCGACGCGATTCCACGCCGCAAGAGCCGGCGCCCGGCTTTCTTCCCATAAGGGGCCGTTTTCAACGCGATTCCTGTTGTAATCCTTTTCCAGGTCGCGCTCCACATCTTCGAACCTGCGTGCCAGGTGGCGGGTGCGGCCCTCATAGCCGGCACGATACGCCGCGGCGTAGTCCTTGTAAGAACGGCCAGGCTTGTAGTACGGCTCGGTGGCGTAGTGTTCCTTCCAGTACGCCTCTTCGACCGTCGGATCGATGGCCTCGGCCGCGACTTTTCCCACCATTGCTCCGGCTACCGCGCCGACCGCCGCGCCCAGTATCGCGCCCGCCGGGCCGGCGATGGTTCCGGCCGCGGCACCCGCAGCAGCGCCACCCGCTGCGCCCACCCCGACACCGACGGGATGCGCACCCGGGGAACCCGTGAGCGGATCGCGATTGGCATCACGGTCCTCGCGTTTCCTGACATCCTTTTCGGAATCATGAAGTTTCCTGCCCATGCCGCATCTCCTCTGTGATTAAGTGCTTCGAAGCCTTGAGATATAGACCGCAAACACCATGCCGATGTTTCCCGTTTGTGCGAAGTAGAAGAAACGTCGCGCATGTCACTGAGTAGTAGAGGAGTTTCACCGGATGTACCGGCAGTGCAGAGGGAAGATTTACCGGATCACCGGTAAAACAGGGAAAGAGCAGGTACGGAGTGCTAAGTGCTGAGTGCTGTTTTTTGTCTTTCCCCTTTGACCTTTTACCTTTAACCTTGCGATCCTCTTTTCCGAGCTCCGATTTTTATGGCAATCCAATGGTTCCCGGGCCACATGAGTGTGGCGCGCAAGAAGGCAGCCGAGACCATGGAGTGGATCGATGTCGTCATCGAAGTGGTCGATGCGCGCCTTCCCGAGGCCAGCAGCAACCCGATGATCAAGACGTTGCGCGAATACCGGCAGCGTCCCGCCCTCAAGATCCTGAACAAGGCCGACCTGGCGGACCCTGCGGCGACGAAGGCGTGGCTGGATTTCTACAACCAGCAAAAGGGCGTTAAGGCGGTCGCGCTGTCCTGCAAGAAACCGGCGGACGTCGCGCGCGTGACTGGCTACTGCAAGGAGATCGCCCCCCACCGCAACGACAATACGAAACAGTTGAGGATGATGATCATGGGCATCCCCAACGTCGGCAAGTCGACGCTGATGAACGCGCTGCTCAAGAAGCGAGTGGCGAAGGTGGGGGACGAGCCGGCGGTGACCAAGGCGCAGCAGAGCTTCGATCTGGGTTCGGCGATGACGATTACCGATACTCCCGGACTGATGTGGCCGAAGATCCAGTATGAAAGCGACGGCTACATGCTGGCGGCCAGCCATGCGATCGGCACCAACGAAGTCATGGAAGAGGAAGTCGCCGCTTTCCTGGGCGAAGTCCTGATCGCCCGCTACCCGAAGCTGCTGACTTCCCGCTATGGATTCGCGCTGGACGGGATGGATGGCCCGGGCCTGGTCGAGGCCGTCGCCAGACGCCGCGGCTGCCTGGTCAAAGGCGGCGGCGTCGATCTCGAGAAGGCCGCGATCATTGTGCTGGACGATTACCGCAGCGGCACGCTGGGAAGGATCAGTCTGGAAACGCCCGAGACGCGGGCGGCGATGCTGGCGAGTGCCAGCATCGAGCCCGGCGGTGAAAGTGAAAAGGTGAAAGGGGAAAGTTGAAGGAAAAAGAAAGTGCAGGTTCGCGGTCCGCGCGAAGCGTTACGTCGCATCATGAAAAATGATGCCCAGCGTATGCCTGCTCCCCGCCTGGATCCGGCTGACGCCATGGCGCATATTCACCCGATAGGTCCCGCGCGTGCCCTGCACCGGGCGGTTGTTCACTGCGAAAACGACGGCGCTCGCCCTGGCGAAGCGGCACCACGGACACCTTGGATTGCATCCGCGGCCGCTGTCCGGTGAGCACGAACTCGCCGCCTTCGAATTCCTTTCCCGGTTCGGATTCACGACATTCACGACATTTATGGGCGACAGCCCGGTTATGGTCGAAGACCGGTATCCCGGGAAGCGGGGATACCCGTAAGGGTGCACGATATTCACCGCCTTCACGCGATCCGCCGTGCTTTCAGGCGATCGCGTGAAAGGTAATGCTGCCGGTAAATCTCGAAGGGCATGGAATCCGCATCTTCGATGCGCTTCTGCTCTCGCAGGGAATCGTCCGCCGCTTTCCGGAAGCGGGCTTCGTCGGCATCGGACCAGGGCAGGGCGAGCAGGTCCTTCTTGTATTGCAGCGAGCGGTTCAGTCCGAAGCGCCGAAACGCGTTCGAGTATTTTTCCGCCATCTCCTGCAGGACTCTTGCCGACGGCGTCTTCGAGGACTGGGCAAGGGCTGCGGCCGCGGCGGCCAGTGCGTCGGTGTAGGCGCTGGTGCGGTGCGCCGCATCGAGGGCGCCGGCAATGGGTTCGTATTCTTCAAGGAGCTCCGTGCCCCATGCCGCGGGGGAAAGGGAATCGCCGTTGCGGGTCAGCAGCAGGTTCGGGTCGCGCCCCTGGCGGGCCACCAGTAACTGGTTGCGCGCGAGCACGACAATCTCAGCCGGTGTGTCGGCCAGGCCGTCGCTCAACAGGCAGTGCATCAGGAAGATGTCGAGGAAACGGATGGTGGATTCGTCGATGCCGATCGCGTGGAACGGGTTCAGGTCCATGAGCCTGACTTCGACGTATTCAACGCCCCGCTCGCGCAAGGCATGTACCGGGCGCTCGCCCGGCCGGATCGGCCGCTTCGGCCTGATGGTGCCGTAAAACTCGTTCTCGATCTGCAGCAGCGATGTCGAGAGTTGTTTGTAGTTGTCGCCGTCGCGGATGCCGATCTTCTCGTAATCCGGATAGGGTTGCGTGAGCGCGTCGGACAGCGAGTAGGCGTAAATGTCGAGGTTGTTGTAGCTCACTGCCAGCGAGGCTTGCGCGGCGCTCTGGTAGCCGAGCGGGCTCATGCGCAACGAGGTGGCCCAGGGAAGGTAAAGGTTGCCGGCGGCGAGTTCCTGCAGGCCATGGTTGCGGCCGGCCACAAAGGAGCCACACACGGCGGGCGAGGCGCCGAACAGGTAAAGCAGCAGCCAGGAATGGCGGCGGAAATTTCGGATCAGCGAAAAGTATGCGGCATCCTGGAAGGTCTGCACCGGCCCGGAGTTGCCCGCCGCTTTCTGCAGCAGCGGCCAGGCCGCTTCGGGTACGGAAAAGTTGTAGTGGATGCCCGAGATGGTCTGCATGCGGCTGCCATAGCGGTGCGACAGGCCCTTGCGGTAGACGGTTTTCGCCGTGCCCACGTTGGAGGTTCCGTAGTGGCCGATCGGGATACTGTCGTCCGCGGGCAGCACGCAGGGCATGCTGCAGCCCCACAGGGTTTCATCGCCGATGCTGCGATGGACGAATTGATGAATCTGCGTCAGTTCGTCGAGGCAACCGCTGACGCTGTCATGCACGCCCGTGATCAGTTCGAGCTGGGACTCGCTGAAATCGGTGGTGATGTGGTCGTGCGTGAGGGCCGAGCCGAGGGCGGAAGAATGTGGGGTGAGTGCGAGCGTGCCGTCCGGATTGACGCGCAGGCTTTCTTTTTCTATGCCGCGGAGCAGGCCCCTGAGAACGGCGGACGGGAGGGCTCTTAGTCTTTGTTGTAGCGATCGCAACGTGGTCTTTCCGGTAGTGGGCCTTGGTCGGGCCGCCAGTGTACTAGATAGGCCGGAGGCCGAGGATCGGGGATCGGGGATTGAGTGGAGCCGAAAAGCAGGGCCGAGTAGAAGCGCCCGGAGACGCGGTATGATCCTTGTCAGTGCACTCGGCCCTTATGGTCGAACACCGGTACCCCGTGAACGGGGCGAACCTCGGCCCCCGGCCCTTAAATTTTCATCGAATGATCAAGAAGACATTCCAGCGCATCAGCTCACGCGATCTGTGGATGGCGGCTACGCCGGTCGCCATCGTCCTGGCGTTGGCGCTGGTTGTAACGATGTTTTTCATCGAGCCGGGCCCACCCCGCAGGATCGTGATGAGCACCGGAGCGGTTGACGGCGGCTATCACATGTTTGCCCAGCGCTACCAGGAGATCCTGGCGCGCGACGGCGTGACGGTGGAGTTGCGTCCTTCCGCCGGTTCGCAGGAGAACGTCAGCCGGCTGATGGACGAGAAGTCCGCGGTCGAGGTCGGTTTCTTCCAGGGCGGTTCCGCCTTTGCCGCCAACGCCCCCGACCTGCAATCGCTGGGCAGCATCTATTACGAACCGCTGTGGGTGTTCTATCGCGGAGCGCCGACGCGCGATTTCGGCGGCCTCAAGGGCAAGCGCCTGGCGGTCGGTCCCGAGGAAAGCGGCAGCCGGGCACTGGCGCTGCAACTGCTGGCTGTGAACGCCACTGTCATGCCGCCGACAGTGCTGTCGGCCGAGACTGGCCAGGAAGCGGCGGACATGTTGTTGCGTGGCACGCTCGACGGCGTCTTTCTGGTGGCGCCCGCGGATTCGCCCCTGGTAGAGAAACTGGTCTCTGCGCCGGGCATCCGCCTGCTAAGCCTGGAGCGCGCGGAAGCCTATACGCGCCGCTTTCCCTACCTCACCAAGCTCACGCTGCCGCGCGGAGTGTACGATTTCATCAATGATGTTCCCGCCCAGGACGTGACGCTGATTTCCCCCACTGCCAACCTGCTGGCGAGAAACAGGCTGCATCCGGCGCTGGCCTTCCTGCTGATGCGCGCGGCCACGGAGATCCACGGCAGCGCCGGGTTGCTCAGCGGGACGGGAGCGTTTCCGGCGCCGCTCAATTCCGAATTCCCGATGGGCAGCGAGGCCAGGCGCTACTACAAGTCCGGGCCGCCGTTCCTGCAGCGCTATCTGTCGTACTGGGTCGCCGTGCTCGTGGATCGGCTGTGGATCATCCTGCTGCCCTCGCTCGCGCTGCTGGTGCCGCTGACGCGGGTAATCCCCCAGGTCTATCGCTGGCGCGTACGCTCGCGCATCTATCGCTGGTATGCACGCCTGAAGGAGGTGGAACTCGAACTCGACGAGGATCCGTCGCCGGAGAAACTGAAAGACATGCTGGGGCGCCTGGACGACATCGAACGTGCGGTGAACCGCATCAACACGCCGCTTGCCTATTCCGACAACCTGTACTTGTTCAAGCAGAATGTGGATCTCGTAAGGGCGCGGGTGAGGTGGAGGGTAAGGGCGGAAGAAAAGGACTGAGTGCCGCATAAGAGCGCGTTCAAGGAAAAATGAATGCAGCAGGTTGTTTGCAGGAAGCAAAGACTTCTGGAAAACACACAGGGACTGAGAATGACAAACATGGCGAGGAGGGTGTGCGCGCTGGTACTCGTGGCGGCGTTTGTCGCAGCGGGTCCGGTCTGCGCAGAAGAGGAAACGGAACGCTCGGCGGACGCGCCGGACCTGCCGCAAGAGGCGACGGTCCCGCAATGGATTCGGGACGGCACTGCCCTCCTGGGGGAAGGCAAGGCAAAGGAAGCGGCGGCAAGGTTCGAGGAACAGGTCAAGGCCGAGCCGAACAACGCCGCTGCTCATTATTTCCTGGGCGAGTCGCTGTGGCAGCTCGGTGAGAAGGATAAGGCGCGGGCCGAGTTCGGGATCTCGCTGAAGCTCGATCCCCGCCATCCCTACGCGGTGGATGCGCGCGTGCGCCTTGCGGAAAAAGCCCCCGTCGTGCCGGTGGAGCCGAGCGCCAATGACTTTCCCAAAGCCGGGACCCTGCTCCAGGACTGTCCGAAGTGTCCGGCGATGGTGGTGATTCCTGCGGGCAAGTTCATCGTTAGCTATCCGCCGGGCGATTCCGGTCGCTATCACCACGAAGGCCCGGTTCGGCCAGTCACCTTCAAAGTTCCCCTCGCAGTGGGCAAGTACGAAGTCACGTTCGATGAATGGGATGCCTGTGTTGCCGAGAAGGGGTGCCCGAAGATCGACGACAAGGGCCGTGGCAAAGGCAAACGCCCGGTCGTGTATGTCACCTGGACCCAGGCAGTTAATTACACAGCGTGGCTGTCGAAAAAGACGGGCAAGAAGTACCGGCTCCTGACCGATGTGGAATGGGATTACGCCTTTCGCTCCGGCACCGACGAGCGTCATCGTTTTCTCGGCCTTCCGCCGGCAAAGGTTTGCGCGGTGGCCAACGTTTACGACAAGCGCGCCAGACAGCAGGCCGACATGGGTTATGAAAACCTGCCCTGCGACGACCAGTTCGGGGACGTGGCGCCGGTCGGATCGTTCAAGCCGAACGCGTTCGGACTGCACGACCTGCTCGGCAATGTCTGGGAATGGACCGAAGACTGCATGCCGACCGGACTGCAGTGGCGTGGCGCGCCGATCGACGGTACCGCCAACCTCAAGGGCGATTGTTCGCAGCGCGGCTTCCGCGGCGGCTCATTCCTGGAGAACGAGAAGTACTACATCCGCAACCCGGATCGCTACAAGTTCATCGGGGCACGGGACAGCGACCTCGGATTTCGGGTTGCAAGAACGCTTCCTTAGCTAAGGGA